>Ga0197142_1000622_pt1 | contig 32782 bp, 19 predicted proteins | sample GBS60_MetaG_FD_148614 | JGI IMG/M metagenome (GOLD analysis project Ga0197142, IMG submission 148614) | Sediment microbial communities from Great Boiling Springs, Gerlach, Nevada, United States - GBS 60_MetaG | ecosystem: Environmental > Aquatic > Thermal springs > Hot (42-90C) > Sediment...
TCAACGAGGGGACCGGCGGCTCCGCCCACCATAGCGTGCTCCTTTGGCCTCTGCCGCATCTCATCATCGCCGCCACTTTGGCTGAGATCTCCTGTCGGGCCTTCCGTGGCGCACAGGCGGCCGTAACAGCCTTGATCGCGGTTCTCGCAGTCTCGGGCCTTCTCGTCACCAATGAATACCTTGCGCAGTTCATCCGGCACGGTCCGGGGCCCTACTGGACGGACGCCATGGGGCCGCTGGTGCAGCGCCTCCAGAACACGCCGGCTGGCGCCGTGGTTGTCGTGGACTGGGGAATTCTGGACAGCGCACGCCTGCTGAGCCGCGGCCGCCTGCCGCTCTACCAGGCCATAGACCTCGCCTCACGCGAGCGCCTGGATGAGGAGGGTCTGCGCGCCTTGCGCTGGCTGCTCGAATTGCCCGATCCGCTCTTTGTCGGATACGCGCCCGGTGAGAACCAGGTCGTGCCGCAAGGACCGCGCCTGGCAGCCCACGCCCTCCATCTGGGTTACGTCAAACAGCCCCTGTGGGAAGTCCCCGACCGCCACGGCCGCATCGTCTTCGAGGTCTACCGGTTCCGCCCTACTTCGGATCCAGACCGATCGCGATCACAATGATGCCCAGCTCCCGCTGATCCACATCGCCGGGCGGTAGCGCCTTGTCCAGAGCGAAGTTCACGATCAGGCTGTCCCGGCGGAAGGCGTGCGCCGGCACGTCGCGCACGTATTCGTAATCGCCCGCTTTCTCGAAGCGCTCCGGCGCCAGGGTGACGCCGCCGGCCTCGACCGTCAGCGTCTGCGCGCCGATTTTGGAAAACACGGCCTCGGGAATGTTCAGCTTCAACCGCAGCGTGGCGCCTTTCTCCTGCGCTGCCGCCGGCGCGCGGAGCACAACGGAAAATTTCTTCGCCGTCCACCGCCACGTGTTGCCCTCCAGCGCGTAGAATCCTTCCAGCAACTGGAACGACGTCTTGGGATCGGCCACGTGCACGAAGGCGGCCAGCTCCGGCTGCTCCTCCACGGTCGCCTTCTCGATCGCCCGCTGTTCGCGCTTGCAACCGGCCGCCGCGGCCAGCAACGCCGCCGCCACAATCGCCCTGCGATAAATCATCCCGCGCATTTTTGCACGTCCACCAGACAACTATAAAACGTCGCGCCGCCGCCCATGTCTGCCAGCCGGTCCGAAGTGAGCGCGTTCACGTTACGCCCGTCGGGCGAACGCTTCGCCCAGCGCACCGAGCGCACAGCCACCACACCCCGCGCCACGTCGCGTCCCACCCGCGCCGCCAGTTCGATCGAGCCGCGGTCGTTGAACACCCGCACGCGGTCGCCGTCGCGGATGCCCCGCGCCGCCGCGTCTGCCTCGTGCATCCACACAAGCGAGGTCTCGCGATCCACCGCATCCCGGTAGCCGAAGGTCGAGTTCAAACCGCTGTCGCTTTTCAGCGACACCAGCTCCAGCGGGTAGCGCGACCTCAGCCCGACGTCGCCCAGTCGGGATTCTACGGGCGGCTCGTAATCCAGCGTCGCAGCACCGAAATTCAGACGCCCGGAAGCCGTGCCGAAACCGCCGTGCGCGAAGGGCAGGAACGGCTCGCCATCCGCGGCCACGCGCAGCCGCATCCAGCCGCGCTGCTCCAGCGCCTCCGGCGTGATCCCTTCCAGAAACGGATGACCGCTCGACAAGGCGGCCCGGATGATCTCATCGTCGCTCTCACGAAAACACGGCTCGTCAAACCCCATGCGCGCCGCCAGCAGGCGGAAAATCTCCGCGTTCGCCTTGGCTTCTCCCGGCGGCGGCGCCACCGGCCGCGCCAGTTGCAGGTAGTAGTGGCCATACGCCAGGTAAAGATCCGTGTGCTCCAGAAACGTCGTCGCCGGCAGCAGGATGTCGGCGTAATCCGCCGTATCCGTCGGCAACTGCTCGATGACCACCGTGAACAGATCCTCCCGCGCCAGCCCCTGAAGCACCAGGTTCTGGTTCGGCGCCACCGCCGCGGGGTTCGAGTTGTAAACGAACAAGGCCATCACGGGCGGATCCCGGAGTTCCGTGAGCGCGCGACCGAGTTGGACCATGTTGATGGCGCGCGCCGGCCTCCCCAAGCCCGAAAGCTCTTCCAGATCGGGCCGCTCGAGCGCCGCGCGATCGAACGCAAACGCGCCGGAAGTCGAAAGCAACAGCCCGCCGCCCACCTCGCGCCACGAGCCGGTAAGCGCCGGCAACAACGAAATCGCGCGCACCGCCATGCCGCCCCGCTCGCTGCGCTGCGCGCCGTAATTCAGACGGATCACTGCGGGCCGTGTCGTCGCGTACTCGCGCGCCAGTCCCACGATGTCCTCGGCCGCCAGGCCCGTCAGCTCCGCCACGCGCTCGGGCGGATAACGCCGAACGCGCTCCGCCAGCTCGTCGAAGCCCTCGGTGTAGCGTTCCACGTACTCCGCATCGTACAGCCGTTCCCCGATGATGACGTGCATCAGCCCCAGCGCCAGCGCCGCATCGCTGCCCGGGTTCACGAAATAATGCCGGTGCGCAAGCTGGCCGGTGCGGTTTCGCACGGGATCAATCGTGTAGATCCTGCCGCCCCGGCGCACCGCCTCCACCAGGAACGGCCACAGATGGATGTTGGCCCCCAGAACATTGGCCCCCCAAAGCAGGATCAGCTTCGCGTGACGGAACTGTTCGGGTTCCGTCCCGTAGCGATGCCCCAGCGTGGCCGCCAGCGCCGCCGTGCCGGCCGCCGAGCAGATCGTTCGCTCCAGTCGTGACGCGCCCAGCCGGTGGAAAAAGCGCCGGTCCATGGAAGCGCCCTGCACCAGTCCCATCGTGCCCGCATAACTGTAAGGCAGGACCGCCTCCGACCCGTATTCGCGCACGATACGCTCGAGCCGCTGCGCGATCTCATCCAGCGCCTCGTCCCACGAAATGCGCTCGAAGCGCCCTTCGCCCTTTCGCCCGACGCGCCGCTGGGGATACAGCAAACGATGGGGCGAATCCTGGCGATCGAGATAGCGCGTGACCTTCTCGCAGAGAAAGCCGCGCGTAACCGGATGGTCGGGATCGCCGCGCAGACGCGTCACGCGCCCGTTTTCCAGCGTGACCAGCAACGCGCACGTGTCCGGGCAATCCAGCGGGCAAACCGAGCGTCGGACCTCCGTCACTTCCGCGATTATATCCGACGCCGTGCGCCCAGCCCGTCAGTTCAGCTTGATGCCGTGCGCCTCCAGCGTCAGCCCCATGGCCAGACGCAGCCGCGAGACCGCCTTGTTGGCCTCCAGCCGCGCTACCACTTCGCGACGCCGCGAATCCGAGTACTCGTTCTGGCGCGTCAGCACCATGAAGTTGGTGGATTCGCCCGCCTGGAACAGCCTGACCTCGCTATCCAGCTTTTCTTTGGCTGCGCGCGCGCTCGCTTCCGCCGCACGGATCCGTTGCCGCGCCGTCTCCAGGGCCTGCAAGGCGTTGCGCACCTGCATCTCGATGAGTTGCTCCAGCCGCGTCTGTTCCAACGCCAGTCGCCGCTCGGCCAGCCTCGCCTGGGCCAGGTTCGCTTCCGCAGCGCGATTGCGCAGGTTCAGATCGAGACTCAAACCCGCCTGAAAAGTCTGGTAGCGCCGGGCAAACAGATTCGACAGCGCCGTCCCATAGCCTCCCACCAGGATGTCCGGCAGCCCGCCGAAGCTCACCACGGGAACCGGCGGCAGGCCGGCCAGCGCCGAAAGCTCGTTCAGGCGGATCGCCGAAATGCGGCTGGCCTCGCTGAACGGGTTCTCGCGCGCACTCACCGTGCCCGCCAGCCCGGCGTTGGCGTAGCCCGCGACCAGATTGAGCTGCGGCTTGACCATCTCGGCGCTGAGCTCGGTCTGCACGTGCGCCGCCTGCTGTCGCGCCTTCAAGGCGCGCAGCTCGGGCCGCCGAGCCAGCGCCGCCGCCACTGCGCTCCGCAGATCGTCCGCCTCGGGCGGCTCGATCATCTTCACTTCGGTGGGAATGATCTCCTCGTTCCACAGCTCCTCCTGGCGGCCGCCCGCCAGCAGCATCTTCAGCCCGTTTTCTGCTTCGGTGAGCAGGTTCAACCCGGTGTAGTAGCTGTCCACGCGCCGTTCCAGTTCGGCCTCCGCCGCCGAGATCTCCACCGGCGCCAGCGTCTGGCTCTCCACCATGCGCCGCGTGCGCGCCAGTTGCTCGCGCGCCAGCTCGACGGACTCGCGCAGCACCTCGACCGCCTCGCGCGCCGCCACCAGATCCCAATACGCTTGCTCCACGCGCGAGACCACCTCGTTCACCCGCTGCTCGAACTCCGCCTCCGAACCATCCAGTTGCTTGCTCCGGATGCGAAGCTCCCCACGCTCACGGTCCACCGCCCGACCGCGCAGCAGCGGCAGGCTCACGCTGAACACCAGGCGCGAGTTGATGAACGGATTCAGAGAAACGAACGGATTGGAGGTGGACTGTCGCGCGTTTTCGAAATCCAGCCCCAGCGAGGCGCCTTGCCAGGGCAGCCGCTGCCGCAAGTAAAAATTCTGGGCCAGCAGACGCTCGCTCAACCGTCCGCCGGCGCCCATCAGGATCGAGCTGGTGGGCGTGTTGCGCGACTCCAGCACCGGCGTCCAGCGAAACACGGGATCCAGGTAACCTTGGGCCGCCTTGACCGCCTGCTGCGCCGTGGCCGTGCTCACGCGCTCGATCTCGATCTCGAGATTGGAGCGCAGCGCGGTTTGAATCGCCTCGGAAAGGCTCAGCGGGCGTCGCACCATCCCCACGCCTACGCGCTGCGGCGTGTCCACCGGCGCCTGCCCATGGAGCGGCGCCGCCACCAGCAGCCCCAGCGCAAACAGGCTCGTGATGCTGGCCCAGGCGCGCCGCAAACTCAGGACACGCAATGCCGCCGCCAGCCGCCCCCAAACCGGCGAGTGCGCCAGATCGTCGAACAGCGAATACACCACCGGCGTCACCAGCAGCGTCAGCAACAGACACAGCGACTGCCCGCCGATCACCACCACCGCCACCGTGCGCCGCGTCCCCGAGCCGGCGCCGCCGCCCACCGCCATGGGAATCATGCCCGCCACCAGCGTCGCCGTCGTCATCAGGATGGGACGCAGCCGGTCCTCGCAGCCGCGCAGAATCGCATCCAGCCGCGACATCCCGTGCTCGTCACGCAACCGCTTGATCCGGTCAATCTGCAAAATCGAGTTCTTCTTGACGATCCCGAACAGCATCAGGATGCCCAGCGAGCTGTACACGATGGAAAAGTTCTCGCCCATCACCATCAGCGACAGCAGCGCGAACGGCGCCGAAAGCGGCAGGCTGATGAGGATCGTCACCGGGTCAATGAAGCTTTCGAACTGCGCCGCCAGCACCATGTACATGAAGACGATGGCCAGCACGAACGCCAGCACGAACTCGAGCGAGGCTCGCCCGAATTCGCGCGAGCGCCCCAGCAAGCCGTAGCGATAATCGGGTCCCATGTTGAGCCGGCTCACCGTCTCGTCCAGCACCGGCAGCACGTTGGAGAGCGCCTGCCCTTGCGTCAGGTTGGCGCTGATCAGGATCTGCCGCTGCCGGTTGACGCGGTCAATCTGCACCGGCCCGCCGCCCGGCTCCACCCGCACCACGTTGGCCAGCGCAACGTTACCCAGCGTCGCCGAAGGCACATAAAGCCGCTGAAGCGCCGTAGGCGAATCACGAAACGCCTTGTCCACGCGCAACGCCACGTCGTAGCGATCGTCGCCCTCGCGATAGGTCGTCACCTGCTCGTCGCCTCCCACCAGCGTGCGCAACGCCGTGGCCACCGAGGCTACGCTCACGTTCAGATCCGCCGCCTTCTCGCGATCAATGAACACGCGCAATTCCGGCTTGCCCGGCTCGTAGCTGGACTCCAGGTCGGTCACGCCGGGAATCTCCGCCAGGCGCTTCTTGACCGCCTCGGTGTAACGCTCCAGCAACGCCAGATCCGGACCCTGGATGAAAAACAGCAGATCCTTGGAGGCCGCCGCGCCCGCGCCCCGAATGAAGGCAGGCAACTGCACGCTGATGGTCAGATCCCGGAAGCGTTGCAAACGCTGGCGGGCCATCTCCATCAGCTCCAGTTGCGATTGCTCACGCTGCTCCATGGGGACCAGCTCCACAAGGATGGCGCCGCGGTCCACCTGGCGGCGCGCATCGGCGCCGATCAGCGTCAGCAGATGGGCCACGCCGGGCAGTTGTCGCAACTCCGCTTCCAGCTCGCGCATCATGCGATCGCTGCCCTCCAGCGACGAGCCCACCGGCATGCGCACCGAGACCTCGAATTCGCTGCGGTCGTCCGTGGGCAGAAAGTCCTTGCCGATGGCCATGAACAACGGGATCGTGGAAAGCGCCACCAGAATCGCGCCCAGCGCCACCGCCCAGCGATGCGTCATCGCCCAGCGCAACATCCGGCGATAGGGCCGGGCCACGGCGCGATAGACCGCGGTTTCCCGCGTCGCCAGCGCGCCATGCTCCAGGCGCAGAAAACGCGAGCTCAGCATCGGCGTCAGCGTGAAGCTCACCAGCAGCGAGACCATGATGGCGAAAGCCGCCGTCCAGCCGAAGCTCGACATGAAACGGCCCACCATGCCGCCCATGGTGGCCACCGGCAGGAAGATGATGACCAGGCTCAAGGTCGTGGCCATCACCGCCAGCGCAATCTCGCGCGTGCCCTGAATGGCCGCCTCCTGGGGCGCCAGCTTCTTTTCCTCGGCGTTGCGGAAGATGTTTTCCAGCACCACGATGGCGTCGTCAATCACCACGCCCACCACCAGCACCAGCGCCAGCATGGTGATCTGATCGAGCGTGAACCCCATCCAGTGCATCAGCGTGTAGGTGGATACGATCGAGGTGGGAATGGCCACCGCCGCGATCAGCGTCGTCCGCCAGCTCCGGATGAACAGCAGCACGACAAGGCCGGCGAACAGTCCGCCCAGAATCAGGTGCTCCTGCACCGCCTTGAACGAATCCTCGATGAAACGCGACTGGTCGCCCAGATAGGCCACCCGGAAATCCGGCGGCAGCGTCGGCTTGAGTTCCTCCACCCGCGCCTTCACCGTGCGGATCACTTCCAGCGTGTTGGTGCCGGCCTGCTTGCGCACTTCCAGCACCACCGCCGGCTCGCCGTCCAGCCTCGCCAGCGAACGCGGCTCTTCCACCCCGTCCTCGACGCGCCCGATGTCGCGCACCCGCACCGGCGCGCCGCCCACCGCGGCCACGATCAGATCCGCGAAGTCCCGCGGCCGCTCGATGCGGCCCAGCGTGCGCAGGGTAAGTTCCCGCGGCCCTTGATCCATGCGCCCGCCGGGAATCTCCACATTCTGCGCCGCGATGGCCGCCCGCACCTGGTCAATGTTGAGGTTGTAGGCGTACAGCTTCTCGCCGTCCAGCCAGATCTGGATTTGCCGCCGCCGCTCGCCCACGAAGCGCACCTGCCCCACGCCGGGCAGCGACTCGATGTTCTTCTTCAAACGGTCGTCCACCAGCTTGGTGATCTCGCGCAGATCGCGCGGCGCCGAAACCGCAAGCGAAATCACCGGCGTGGCGTCGGTGGCGAGCTTTTCGATCACCGGCGGATCGGCATCGCGCGGCAGTTGGCGGACTACGCTGGAAACCCGGTCCCGCACCTCCTGCGCCGCCACGTCCGCGTCTTTCTCGAGCACGAACGTGACGAAGACGATGGAGACGCCCTCGGCCGACAGCGAACGCAATTCGTCAATTCCGCTGATCGTATTGACCGCTTCTTCGATCCGGCGCGTGACCTGGCTCTCCACCTCCTCGGGCGAGGCGCCGCGCAGCGTGGTGGTGATCGTGACTGTGGGAAATTCGATCTTCGGCAGCAGGTCCACGCCCAGCTTGCGGTAGGAGTTCAGCCCCAGCACCACCAGCGCCAGGATCAGCATGGTGGCGAACACGGGCCGCCGCACGCAAATTTCGGCCAGTTTTTGCATGTCTCACCTCGCCCCCGCCGGCCGAATCCGCACCGGCGCCCCATCCACCAGCGCCGCCTGGGCGCTGACGATCACCGCCTCGCCCGGACGGATCTGGTCTCCCGGCACTTCCACCCAGCCGCCCAGCTCCATGCCGGGCGCGATCTTGTGCTCCACCGCGCGCCCGTCACGCACCACGAAAATCTTGGTCAGCCCCGCAATCTGATACAGCGCCTCGCGCGGCGCCACCACCACGCTGGAATCCTCGGCCAGGGTCAGACGAACCTGCACGAACATTCCGGGCTTGAGCCTCGGGTCGTTGCTTTTCAGTCGCGCCTCGGCGGTCAGCGAGCGGGAGCGGGCCTCCAGCGTCGGATTCAGTTCCCGCACCGTGGCCTCGAACTCCTCGCCGGGCGCCGCGCCGGTGGTGAAACGCAGCGTGCTGCCCACGCGCACCTGGGCCGCCGCCGTTTCCGGGATCTCGACGCGCAGCCGCAGCGGATGCGTCTTCACCAGCGTCAACATCGGCGTGTTCTCCCGCAGGTACTGGCCGGGAGCGACCAGACGCGCCGCCACCGCACCGTCGAACGGCGCCCGCACCGTGGCGTCCGCCAGCCGCTTCTCCGCCAGCCTGACTTCGGCGCGCAGCGCTTGGATCGCGGCAAGCTGCATGCGCAATTCGTGTCGCGCCGCCTCCAGCGCCGCCTCGCGCGCCTGAAACGCTTTCTCGATCTCGATAAAGCGCTGCTCCGCGATGTCGCCCGTCTTCACCAGCTTTTTCGCGCTCTCGTAGCGCGCCTTGGCGTCCTCAAAAGCCGCCTGGGCCTGTCGGATGGTGGGCGTCGTCTCCGGGATGACCTCCTCCCGGCTCGGATCCAACCCGATGCGCGCCAGCGCTTGCGCCAGCGCCGCCCGCGCACGCTCCAACTGCAATTGCAGTTCGCGCTTGTCCAGCTCGACCACCACGTCGCCCTTGCGCACCCGCTGGCCGAAATCCGCATGGATCGCCGCCACCCGCCCGGCCACCTCCGCGCTCACCTGCACGGTTTCATCCGGCCACAGCGAGCCGGTAACCGCCAGCGTCCGCGGCACCCGACGCACCTCCGCCGCCGCCACGCTTACCTCCACCGGTTTGGGCGAATCGGTCCCGGCTTCCGCCTTTCCGTTCGGCTTCTGGCGCGAACAACCAGGCGCAACGAGACATATGAGTGCGAACAGGACTGCATGCGCCCTCATTTTTCGACCTCCTCGTGCAACGACTCCGTCACTTCCGCTTGTTGGTTCTTCATGCCTTCCAGAAAGATCCGCACCATGGCCTCCACGATCTCGCGCAACGGTCTCCTTCCCCCTTGGGGCAGAGGGTCGTTGTAGAGCACTCCAAGCTGCCCAAGGTGGAAAAACATGCCCAGGAAGGCGCGTGCCGCAAGCTCCGGATCCACGGGACGGAAGGCGCCCTCCTGGATCCGCTGGCGGATGTAGCCGGCCAGCAACTGACGCCCCTCGTGCTGGTGCTCGTAGAAAAGCACGCCCAGCTCAGGCTCCTCCAGCACGGCGAACAATAACAGCCGCGTGTAGGCAGGATCGTTGCGGTACAGCTCCAGGATGAACTCGCCCAGGCGCGTGAACAGGCCCCAATCGTCGCGCGCCTTGGCGTAAGGCTCCAGCATGGAAACGCCCTGCTGGAAGCCCTCGCGGCACTTGGACTGGACGATGGCCGCGTAGAGGTCGCGCTTGGAGCGGAAGTGCTCGTACAGCACCGGCTCGGTGACCCCAACCGCCTCAGCCAGCGCCCGGGTGGTGGTGCCGCGATAGCCGCGTTCCGAAAACAGGCGCAGGGCCGCCTCCAGGATGGCCGCCCGGCGCTCCCCAGCCGTCAGGCGGGAGTTGGCAGGCATTGCGAGATCCTAGCAATTGCTAGGCTAGCATATACTAGGATCCCACGCAACCCTCTCCCCTGTGCTATCTTCATCCACGACAGAGGTTCGCCCATGCTCCGCATCTTCAACACTTATTTTCTGGTCGCTTTCACGGCCGGCGCGCAGGGGACGCCGTCGAGTTTCGTCGAGCTCCGACCGCTGTTCCGCGATCCCCCGGCGCAGTATCGCAGCGCGCCTCTGTACGTCTGGAACAACGACGTCCAGGAGGCCGACATTGATCAGTTCTTGCGGGACTTCAAAGAGCAGGGAATCGGGGGAGTTTTCATCCACCCGCGCCCGGGCCTCATCACCGAGTATCTTTCCGAGCGCTGGTTCGCCCTTGCACGCTACACGGTCGAACGCGCCCGCCAGCTCGGCATGCTGGTCTGGCTCTACGACGAAAACTCCTACCCCTCGGGCTTCGCCGGCGGCCACGTGCCCGCCGCCATGCCCGAGTCCTGGCAGGATGGCCACGGCCTCACCATGAAGAAACTCTCCGCTCTCGACGCAGGCGCCGCGCGCACCTGCACTGTGCTGCTCGAAAAGCGAGGCGAAACCTTCGTGCTTGCCGACCCCGCCCGGCAGGCCGGCGCTGACGAATTCTACTGCTTCGAGCGCGCCTGGTACCCCAAGAGCTCCTGGTACGGCGGCTTTTCCTATGTAGACCTGCTCAAACCCGGAGTTACCGAAAAATTCCTCGAGCTCACCATGCGCGGCTACGAACGGACCATCGGTTCGGAATTCGGCAAGACCGTTCCCGGCATCTTTACCGACGAACCGCACATCCGGCCGCCGGTCCCCAACTCGATCCGCTGGACGCCCGATTTGTTCGATCAATTCCAGAAACGCTGGGGCTATGACCTGCGAACGAATCTCGTTTCCTTGTTTGAAGAAACGGGCGACTGGCGCAAGATCCGCCACAATTACTATGCCTTGTTACTCGACCTTTTCATTGAACGCTGGGCGAAACCCTGGTTCCGTTACACGGAATCCAAGAACCTGCTTTGGACCGGGCACTACTGGGAGCACGAATGGCCTAATCCGCGCCAAGGGCCCGACAACATGGCCATGTACGCCTGGCACCAGCTCCCCGGTATTGACATGCTCTTCAATCAGTTCCGCGAAGATGTCAATGCGCAATTCGGCAATGTGCGCTCGGTCAAGGAACTGGCGAGCGTCGCCAACCAGTTGGGCCGCAAGCGTACGTTGAGCGAATCTTACGGCGGGGCCGGCTGGGACCTGCGCTTCGAGGATATGAAGCGGCTGGGCGACTGGGAGTTCGCGCTGGGCGTGAACTTCATGAACCAGCACCTGAGCTGGCACACCATGGCCGGGGCGCGCAAGTACGATTACCCGCCTTCCTTCTCATACCAGGCGCCCTGGTGGAAACACTACCGAATCCTTGGCGATTATTTTGGCCGGCTTTCGCTGGCCCTGGCCTCCGGCGAGCAGATCAATCCGGTCCTCGTCATCGAGCCCACCACTACGGCCTGGATGTACGCGGGCGCCCAACCCAACCCTCGCATGAAAGAACTGGGCGAGGCGTTTCAGCAGTTCATTACGCGGCTGGAAAAGATGCAGGGCGAATACGATTTGGGCTCGGAAAACATCATCCGCGATCACGGGCGCGTGGAGAAAGGCCGCTTCGTGGTCGGACGCCGGACCTACGAGCTGCTCGTCCTGCCGCCTGGCACGGAAAATCTGGAGTCGCCCACGGTGAAGTTAGTGGAAGCGTTTCTCAATGCGGGCGGCCGCGTGCTGAGCTTCGTCGAACCGCCGGCGCGCGTGGATGGCGCCGCCTCCGATCGCCTCGACCGCCTGGCCTCCCGGCACGCTTCACGCTGGTTGCGCGCTCGCTCCCTGGATGATCCCGAGGCGCGGCGCCTGCTGATCCCCGCCGATTTAGCGCACGCCGAGGGCGAGCTGTTCCACCACCGTCGAACCCTTCGCGACGGCCAGTTGCTCTTTTTCGCCAACGCCGGCCTCGAAAAACCCGCCCGAGCGGAACTGCGCCTGCGCGCCCGCGGCATCCACAGGCTCGACCCGGTCACCGGCCGCATCGAGCCGTTCGCCGCCGAGCGCCTCGGGGATCGGCTCCTGACCCGCATCGAGTTGCCGCCCGCCGGCAGCCTGCTCCTTTACGCCGGCGACACCCCGACCGCTCCCGCTACTCCGGCCGCCATCTCCTCCGAGCAAACCCTCGCGCCGGCCACGCCTCTCACCGTAACCCGCCTGGCCCCGAACGTCATCCGCCTGGATTACTGCGATCTGACGCTCGGCGGCCGGCAGCACCGCGGCCTCTACTTTTATCGCGCCGCCGAAATGATTTACAAGCACCACGGCTTTGACGCCAACCCCTGGGATCACGCCATCCAGTACAAGACCACCATTCTTGACCGCAACAAGTTCCCGGCCGATTCGGGCTTCGAGGCAAGCTTCCACTTCGAACTGGACCGCGGCGTCAACCGTCAGGGCTTGCGCGCCGTCGTCGAGCGGCCCGAACTGTGGCAGGTCGTCATTAACGGCAAGCCGGTCTCCCCGCTCCCTGGCGCCTGGTACGTGGATCGCGCTTTCGCCATGTACGACATTTCCGGTCACGTGGTCGAAGGAACCAACACAATCCGGTTGACGGCCCGGCCTTTTTCGGTCCATCACGAAGTCGAGCCCGTGTACATCGTGGGCGATTTCGGCGTTCGTCCTCAGCCGCGCGGGTTCAAGTTAGTAAGTGTGCAACCTTTGAAGCTCGGTTCCTGGAAAGAACAGGACCTGCCTTTTTACGCGGACTGGGTATCTTACGCCAAGACGTACCGCATCGAGCAGCCCGCCGGCCGTTACAAAGTTCGCCTGGGTCGCTGGCACGGCATCCTGGCTGAAGTCCTCGTCAATGGCCAGCCGGCGGGCTTCATCGCGTGGCAACCGTACGAGGCGGACATCACCGATGCGCTGCGTCCCGGCGAAAACCGGATCGAGGTTCGGGTCTGCGGCTCGCCCAAGAATCTCTTCGGGCCGCATCACGGCAAGATCAGGCCCGGGCTGGCCGACCCGTGGAGCTTCCGCTCGGCGCCGGATGAGATGCCGCCCGGGACCGCCTACCATCAACTGGATTACGGCCTGATGGAGGACTGGCGCCTGCTACAGTTGCGTCCTTGAGGCGCCTGACGCATCCAAGCCCTTGAAAGCGGCCCGTCATGTTGCGCAGAACGGTAGTGTTGGGACTCGGCGTGCTGGGCTGGGCGCAACCGCCCCGCCCGGACGACTCTCTTCGCATCCACCGGCAGCTCTTGCTGATTGACACGCACAATGACGCCCCCCTGCGCGTGATCGCCGGCGCGGACTTCGGCCAGCGCTCGACCAGGGGTCACACCGACCTGCCGCGGCTGCGCGAGGGCGGCGTCGGGGCCGTCTTCTTCGCCGCCTATGTTTCGCCGCGCTACATCCCCACCAACCAGGCCGCGCGCCGCGCCCTGGAACTCATAGACGTCATTCGGCACGACATCGCGGGCCGCTACCCCGACCACTTCTCGCTCGCACTGACCGCCGACGATATCGAGGCCGCCCGCCGCCAGGGCAAAATCGCCGTCCTCATCGGCATCGAAGGCGGTCACGCCATCGAGGACAACCTCCGCGTGCTCCGCGCCTTCTACGATCTGGGCGCGCGCTACATGACGCTCACGCACGCCAACACGAACAACTGGGCCGACTCCTCCGGCGATCTCGGCAAGCCCGGCGTCAAACGCCACGGCGGCCTGACCGACTTCGGCCGCCAGGTCATCGCCGAGATGAATCGCCTCGGGATGATCGTGGACGTCTCCCACGTCTCGGACGAAACGTTCTGGGATGTGCTCCGCACGAGCCGCGCCCCGGTCATGGCCTCGCACTCCTCGTGTCGCGCCCTCTGCGATCATCACCGCAATCTCACCGACGACATGATCCGCGCGCTGGCCGGCAAAGGCGGCCTCATCCAGATCAACTTCGCGCCTGAATTCCTGACGCGGCGCAAGTCACCGCCCGCCAGTCTGGACGATGTGGTGGCGCATATCGAGCACGCCGTGCGCGTCGGCGGCGTGGATGCGGTGGGCATCGGCAGCGACTTCGACGGCATTGACTCCGTCCCGGTGGGCCTGGAAGACGTCTCCAAGTTCCCCGCGCTGACCCGAGCCTTGCTGGCCCGCGGCTTCCGCGTGGAGGACATCGCCAAAATCTACGGCGGCAACGTCCTGCGTCTCATGCGCGCCGTGGAAGCAGTGGCGCGCGAAATGCGACGAACTCCCCCTCCCGCCTCCCGTTGAACCGCTTCACTCCCCGATCACGTGAACCACAACCGTGCGCGTGTGAGGCGCCGAGCGATGCTCGAAAAGATACACGCCCTGCCACGTCCCCAGCGCCATACGCCCGCCCACCACGGGAATCGAGAGAGTGGTGGCGGTGAGCGCCGAGCGGATGTGCGCGGACATGTCGTCCGGCCCCTCGATGGTGTGCACGTACCACGCGGCGGCGTCCGGCGCCACCCGCGCGAAAAATTCCTTCAGATCGCGCACCACGTCGGGATCGGCGTTCTCCTGAATGACGAGTGAAGCCGAGGTGTGCTGGACGAAGACCGTCAGCAAGCCCTGGGCGATCTGCTGTCCGGCGAGCCAGGAGGCGATCCGGTCCGTGATCTCGTACAGCCCTTTGCCGTGCGTGCGTACCTGAATCCGATGCGAACCCTGTTTCATTCCACCGTGACGCTCTTGGCCAGATTGCGCGGCTGATCCACGTCGCAGCCTCGCCGGACCGCGATGTGGTAGGCCAGCAGTTGCAACGGGATCACTTCCAGAACCGGCAGCAGCAGCTCCTCGGCGGGCGGAATCTCGATGACGTGATCCGCCATGCTGCGCGCCTGCTCGTCACCCTCCACCACCACCGCCAGCACCTTTCCTTCACGCGCCTTGACCTCCTGGATGTTGGCCAGCGTTTTTTCGTAGAGCAAGCGGCTGGAGGGCGAAGCGGCATCGAAAGCAGCCAGCACCACCACCGGCAGGTTCTCGTCAATCAGCGCGTTGGGACCGTGTTTCATCTCGCCCGCCGGGTAACCCTCGGCATGAATGTACGAGATTTCCTTGAGCTTCAGCGCGCCTTCCAGCGCGATCGGGAAATGCACGCCCCGGCCGAGGTAAAGAAAGTCCGAGGCGCGGAAGAAGCGCCGCGCCAGCTCTTCGTAGCACGCCTCGCGCGAGAGCACCCGTTCCAGCTTGTGCGGCAGCCGGACCAGTTCCTGCACGTGGCCGCGCGAACGCTCTTCGTCCACCACGCCGCGCAACTGAGCCAGGTAAAGCGCCAGCAGATACAGGGCTACCAGTTGCGCAGTGAAAGTCTTGGTGGAAGCTACGCCGATCTCGGGCCCGGCGTGCGTCAGCAGGGTGCCGCGCGCCTCCCGCGTGAGCATCGAGCCGGGTACGTTGGAAATGCCCAGCGTGAGCGAGCCTTTCTCCCGGGCTTCCCGCTGCGCCGCCAGCGCGTCGGCCGTTTCGCCGGATTGCGAGACGACGACGGTCAGCACCTCATCGTCGAGAATCGGATCGCGGTAGCGGAACTCGCTGCCGTAATCCACCTCGGTGGGCAGGCGCGCCAGAGCCTCCATCATGAATTTGCCGGCCAGCGCCGCGTGCCAGCTCGAACCGCACGCCACCATCTTGACCGCACGCACGCGGCGGAACTCTTCCGGGCGAATCTGGATCTCGTCGAGGAAGACCTGACCGGATTCCTGACTGACCCGGCCGACGATCGTGTCCCGCACGGCCCGCGGCTGCTCGAAGATTTCCTTGAGCATGAAATGCTTGTAGCCGCCCTTCTCCGCCAGGATCGGATCCCACAGCACGTGCGTGAGCTGCCGCTTCACGGGCCGGCCTTCGAAATCGCTCAGGTGGACGCCCTCGGGCGTGAGCACCGCCAGGTCGCCGTCCGATAAAAACAAAACATCCCGAGTATGATTTAACAGCGCGGGCACGTCCGAAGCCAGCAGGTATTCGCCTTCGCCCAGCCCGATCACCACCGGCGGACCCGAACGCGCCGCCACGATCTTGTACGGGTCCTGCTCGGCGATCGCCGCCAGCGCGAACAACCCCGTAAGCCGGCGCACGGTCTCGCGGACCGCCTCCTCCAGGCTGCCGTCGAAGTGCCGTTCGATCAGATGGGCAATGACCTCGGTGTCGGTTTCGGTGTGGAACCGGTGGCCCTCCGCCGCCAGCTCTTTCTTGAGCGCCAGATAATTCTCGATGATGCCGTTGTGCACCACGACGAAGCGGCCGGTGCAATCGCGGTGCGGGTGCGCGTTCTCCTCGGTCGGGCGCCCGTGCGTGGCCCAGCGCGTGTGCCCGATCCCGTAAGCGCCGTCCACGGGGTGCAGGCGCAAAGCCTCCTCCAGATTTCGAAGCTTGCCCGAGGCTCGCCGCACCGCGATGCCCTCCTGCTCGTTCCACACCGCAAGGCCCGCGGAATCGTACCCCCGGTACTCCAGGCGACGCAACCCGTCCAGCAGGATGGGCACCGCGCGGCGCGGGCCGATATAGCCCACAATGCCGCACATACGTTTTATTGTAGATGGCCCCGCTGCCGCCGGCTTTCAACGCACCAGGAACTCGTGCACGGCCCGTTGCCCGCTGAGGGCGTCCGTCACCACGATGCGCCAGCGACCCGGCGGGTCATTGAGCGCCAGGCGGAAGTTCCTGGTCGCCGCGCCGCCTTGGGTCTCCAGATTCTCCGAGTACTCGTGCGCCTGCTCGCCTCCCGGCCGGTACACGCGGAAGAGCAACACCGTGTCCAGCTTTTGTCCAGCTTCGATGGCAAGCCGGCATGCGACCGCCTCGCCCGGGCGCGCCGCCCGCGGCGCCTGCACGCGCACCCGCGCGATCGGCGCCGGCAGCAACGCGTACAGTTTTGGCTCGGCCGTGGAAATCCGGTCGCGCAGCGTTCTCGACCGACCGAGGTAGCGCTTCTGCCGCACGTCGTAAATGTGCGCCGGCGCCTCCAGATCCACGCTGAAGCCCGTCGTGCGCACTTCCGGCTCGTCGTTCTTCAACAGACCCAGCAACTGCGCGGCTCCGCGCCGGTAGTGCGCGAACAGGAAGTTCTCCAGGAGACCACCGGTTTCCGCCGCCACCCGATAAGGCGGTCGCAAACCTGCCCACTCGAAGCCCCGTTGCACGAGATCCTTCCAGCGCCCTTCCCTGCGGTCGCGGCGATCCTCCACGTAGGAGGAAAGGAAAAAGTTCAGGTACACCGCTTTCCCCGATCCCTGCTCGCGCACGAGCACGGCAGGCGCACCGTCGAGATCGGCGAGGGCACGGGATGCCGCAACGCGAAGCGTCCTTTCCGGAGCCTCCGAGGCCAGTTCCTGCTGTCGGGCAGGCCTCGGGCGCGCGATTCCGAACAGATCGTCGAGCGACCCCCGATCAAGCCACCGCGCATGCCCGTCCATCACGCCCGCCTGGCCGTCGGCGATCAGGATTCCGCCCGCCTCGACGAACTCGCGAATCGCACGCACTTCGCCGTCGGTCAACGAGACGGAAAACGGAAGGATCAATGCGCGGAACTTGCGCGTTTTGAGTTCGCCGGCTTCGATCTGCTGCCGCGCGATGAAGTCGAAACCGAAGCCGAGATCCTTGAGCAGGTTTACCCAGCCGTCGCGGTTGGCCTCGAACTTGCGGTAAGTCGGGCCGGCCCCCTTGTTGGGATTCTCGTCCGGCCCGGTGGTGCGGCCGTCCACGATCCAGGCGCCGTGGATGCTGGGGAATGAGTAGTGAATGGCGATGCCGTCGTTGGAGCGTTCGGCCGTGCGGAGCAGGCGCGCCACGCCGCCGTCGCCGATCTCGGCCAGCGCCGTGCGGATGCTTTCGGCGCTGCCGCAAAAGCGAAAGTCCGGGTTCAGAATCGAGTACTGCCAGAAGATATAAGCCCCGGCCGTGAAGCCATGAAACAGGCCGTTGTAAAGGTTATACAGCGTCCGTCGGCCTTTAACCCCGTAACCGGTGCCCACCGACATGCGCAAGCCCGGGTTGAAGCTGCGCAGGAACTCGAGCTGATTGCCGCCGGTGTAAGGGTTCAAATGGCCCACAACGTAATTGAGGCGGGAATAATCGCAGCCGTTATGCGGCGCCGATTCCTGCGTCCCTGAAAGCAGAACCAGGCCTTCCGGATCGTGCCGGTGAAGCAGACTGCGCACATAGGCGTAGTTTTCCGCGTAGACTTCCTCCATGAACGTGCGATGGTCCGCCCAGGAGGAATAGTTCCCGCGCCGCTGGGCCTCCTCGGTCGTGTCGGGAATTACGTCCTCCCAGCGCGCGAATTGCGTCTCCCATTGCCGGTTCAGGGCTTCCAGGCTGCCGTACTCGCGCTTCAGCCACTCCCGCATCCGCGCCATGCAATGCGGCGAGAAACACAAATCGAAGGCGTCGGTGTAACAGGTGAACGACGGTTCTTCGTAAATGTAGTAACTCATGGGCGAAAAGGGAACCCACGGAGTTACTAACTTTTCTATCTCGCGCTCCTGCTGCTTCCGGTACCCCGGATCGCTCAGGCAATGAAGGCGAGCCAGATACTTCTTGTCGCCCGTCTCCCGCCAGCGACGCTTTTGTTCGAGATAGGGTTTGCGCGCTTCGCCGTCCGGTGATTCCTGGCCGGAAATTCGGGTCTGCGCCTGGACGCCGAAGTTGGCGTGTTTGGAAAGCTCGAGCGGGTACGAGGAAAGCGTCGTAACCTGCATCTCGCGCAGGCGTCGCTCGATGGCGGGCCACAGGCCGGGCGCCGGGTCCGGCCCGAACAGGTACATCACGACGTCAAAGTCCTCCCAGCGGCGCGGCTGAAGAATGAAGACGTCGGCCCGCTTTCGGTGACGCTCGCGGCCGCCTTCCAGCAGCCGGCATTCGACCCAGGCCAGCCGGGTGAGCGCGTCCTCGCTCGGCAAGGAGAAGGAAACCTCGTTCTGCCCTGCCTGCAAAGGCTGCTCGCTCGTGGCCAGCAGGCGCCCATAGTTGTCCGAGAAGGCAATTCGCAAGGCCCAACCCTGCGCTGCGCCGGCCACGGCGATCCTGCCCGTCACAGGATCCCCCCGCCGGAAGCGGTCCTGGTCGAGCCGGATTTCACGGATGCGCGCCGGAAGCGACGTGCGATAAACGAGGGCGCCCCAGTCGAGAACCTTGCCGCCGGCCGGATCGCGGGCCACCACGTCCACGAAGTGGATTTCGCCTCGCGGCGGCGTTGGCAGCCTCAGCTCGGCCTTGCCCTCCGGCGCCGGCAGCTTGCCCTCGTGTTCCGCATCCCAGTACTCGTCCCGCACAGCGACCTCAAAGACCGCCGGGCCGCGGGCGCGAAGACTCACGCGAGACGGTCGCGCCGGATCATCGAAGCTGAAAGCCTCGATGGCGGCAGGGGCCTCCTTGCCGGCCGCCCAGATTACCGCACGCGCCAACAGGGAATACATGTACTCCCAGTAGCGCCACGTGGCCTCCGCCCGCCACTGGTTCTGCACCAACGGGATCAGGCCGCGCTCCTCCCAGGCAGCCGCCACCACGCGTCCCTTTCCCACAGCGCGGACCGCAAGGACGGGATCGCGGGTCTCCGTGCGCACAAGAACTTCGCCCCGTGCCCGGCTCTCCCAATGCCGCAGTTGCTCATACGGGAAGGCCTCGAGCGGCACGTTGCGCGTGATGAAGTGCGGCGCCGCCACGATCCAGCGTTGGACGCGGGCGCCACGACGAATCGGCTCAAGCGGCGCCAGCTCGTTCCAATCCTCGCCCCTCGCTTGCACGCCGAGGAGGACCAACCCCATCCCCTGCTCAACGCGCCGCCGGATCGCCTGGCGGACCACGGCAGGAAACTCCTCCCAAGGCCGCGAGCCGGGCAGAACCATCACGTCATAGCGCGGGCCGTTCAGCAACGCATCCGCCAGGTAAGTGTAGGCCAGCGTGAACGGAGCGCCGTAGGAATCGCCACGCTCGCCATAGAAATCGCCAAAGCCCCAGCGATTCGTGCCCGAATTCGAGCCGAGCGTCACCGTGTGCAGGCGGCAGTCGAGCCTCTGCGCCAGCTCGATGGCGGCCCGCCCGTTGGCCACGTCGGGTACGATGAGCACTTCGATCGGGCCGGTGACGTAGGGCCGCGCCCAGGCGAGGTGGGGCGTTTCGACGTCGGTCCCGTAAGGCGCGTCCATGCGGCCCAGTTGAGCGAGGGTCTCGTTGTACTCGGTCAGACGGAAGCGATCCAGATAGACGGTCGCGGGTCCCGGCAGCGAGAGCCGCAGGCGCGTGATGTTCCGCAGATCCACGCCGCTAAACTCGCGCAGTCGCACTTGCACGTGCTGCGCGCCCTTGCGCAACGGCGCGGTGTGAGAGGCGGCGGACGAGTTGGAAGCGAGCTCGACTGCGAGGGGGACCGCCTGCTCGGCGTAAACGAAGAACTGTAACGCTTCGTGGCGATGCCAGTTGGCGGGGACCCATTCCGTCTCGACGCCGCCTGTGGCGCCCGCCGGCACGGTCAATTTGAGCGAGTGCGTCTGCCAGGACGGGAAATCCGTGGAAGCTTCCGCCTGCGCCGGACCTACGGGCTTCCAGCGCGCCGCCTCGTCGCGCGACTCGAAACTGGCGAAGTTGGGGCCGGGTCGCCCGGGCGCCCGCTGCGCAGGGCCTTGCAGGGCGAGCCAAAGGGCAGCCGCGGGGATGGTCAACAGGACGTGAAGATGAGAACGTCGCATGGTGGACCGATTGTAGCCCACTCACGCGTTGCGCAGGCGATCCCCAAGCGCGATGCCGAGCGAACGCATCTTGCGGTACAGGTGACTGCGCTCCAGACCCAACAGTTCCGCGGCGCGCGTCACGTTGCCGCCGGCTTCCTCCAGTTTCTTCAGGATGTATTCCCGCTCAGCCGCCCGCCGCACTTCCTCGAGGCTCCCGAACCGTTCTGCGGTCCGTTCCGCCGCGCGACGGCCGGGATGGAGAGGAATGTGCCGCGCCTCGATGCGCGTTTGCGGGCACAGGATCACGATACGTTCCATCAGGTTCTTGAGCTCGCGCACATTGCCCGGCCACGAATACTCTTGCAGCAGGCGATAGGCGTCAGGGGTCAGCTCTTTGGGCTTGCGCCCGTACGCCGTGGTGAAGTGATTGAGAAAATAATCGGCCAGCAGCGGGATGTCCTCGCGGCGCTCGCGCAGCGGCGGCACGTAAAAGGGGATCACGTTGAGCCGGTAAAACAGATCCTCGCGGAAGTTACCGCGTTCGATTTCCTCCTCGAGGTTCTTGTTGGTCGCGGCGATCACGCGCACGTCCACCTGCACGGATTCGGAAGCGCCGACCGGCTCGAACCGCTGCTCGTCCAGCACGCGCAGCACCTTGGCCTGCGTCTTCAGGCTCATGTCGCCGACCTCATCGAGGAACAGCGTGCCGCCGTCGGCGCGCTGGAATTTGCCGATCTTGTCCTCGGTGGCGCCGGTGAACGCGCCCTTGCGATGGCCGAACAGCTCGCTTTCAATGAGTTCTTCGGGAATGGCCGCGCAGTTGACTTCCACGAAAGGATGCGAGGCGCGAGGGCTCATGGCGTGGATGGCGTGCGCCACCAGCTCCTTGCCCGTGCCGCTCTCCCCGTAGATCAGCACGCGCCCATTGGTGCCCGCCATCAGCGCGATCTGCCGGCGCAAAGCCTTCATGGGGACGCTCTCGCCGATGATGCGGTACGGTTCGGCGCTTTCGCGCAGGCGACCCAGTTCCAGCGTGAGCCGGCGGTGCTCGACCGCGTTGTTGACGACCACGCAAACCTTTCCGCGGCCCAGCGGCTTTTCCAGGAAATCGAAAGCGCCCATCTTGGTGGCCTTCACCGCGGTCTCGATGGTGCCGTGGCCCGAGATCACGACCACCACGGGGCGGTCGGCTTCCGGCAGCTCCTGGATCCGAGCCAGCGCCTGCAAACCGTCCATGCCGGTGAGCCAGATGTCCAGCAACACCACATCGAACAGCCGCTGCCGCATCCGCTCCAGCCCTTCCTCGGCGGTCTCCACCGCCTCCACCAGATAGCCCTCGTCCTCCAGCACGCCGGAGAGGGATTCGCGGATGCCCAGCTCGTCATCCACGACGAGCACACGCGCGCGCCTCATCGCAAGGACTCCTGGGGCTGACGCGCCGGCTCCAGCACCGGGATCTCGATCACAAAACGGGCTCCTTTCGGATAGTTGTCCTCCACGCGAATGCCGGCTTTGTGCTCGCCGAGAATCTGGCTGACGATGGCCAAGCCCAACCCCGTGCCGCGTCCTTTGGTCGAGAAATAGGGCAGGAAGAGTTTCTCCTTCTCCTCGGGCGAGATGCCGCAGCCGGTGTCGGCCACCACCAACTCCACCGCCTCGGCCGAGGGCGCATGCGTGGCTACGTAGAGGCGTTTGAGCGGGGAGTCCTGCATGGCTTCGGCGGCGTTGTCCACCAGATTGACGATGGCCCGTTTGAAAAGCTCGCGATCCAGGTTGACAGGCGGCAGCCCGGGGGCCAGATCGCAGTACACTTCGATGCCGTCCAGCCGGCCTTCGAACACGGCCAGCGCCTCGCGCACGACTTCGTTGAGATCCGCCGGAGCGGGACGCGCCGCCGGGAAGCGCGCCAGTTGCGAGAATTGATCCACCAGCGTCTTGACCGACTCCACCTCGCGCGTGATGGTCTGAACGCACTGTTCGGCGATGCGGCGAAACTCGGGCGGCACGTTGTGACGCTCCAGTTGCACCCCGACCCGTTCCGCGCTGAGCGCAATGGGCGTCAGCGGGTTCTTGATCTCGTGCGCCACGCGCCGCGCCACTTCCTGCCAGGCCAGCGCCTTCTGGGCGCGCAGCAGCTCGCTGGTGTCTTCCAGCACCACGACGAAGCCCGCGCCGACTTTGTCATCCAGCGCCGCCACCGTGGCGGAAAGGTGACGGCGTCCGCGTTCCGTCTCCAGCTCGAACTGGCGCGACGCCTGCCCGGTGCGCCGCGCACGTTTCATCATGTAGCGCAGCTCGGCGGCCTCCTCGCGCGGCAACAGATCCTCCAGCCGCTGGGCCCGAGACACCTTTTCGGCGCCGAAGATTTCCGAGAGCGCGCGGTTGACCCGCTGGATGCGCCCGTCGGAAGCCACCGAGATGACGCCCGTAGGAATGCTTTCCAGGATGGCCTCGGTGAACCGGCGCCGTTCGTCGAGTTCGCGGCTGTTGGCCTCCAGATCGCGCGTCATTTCATTGAAGGCGCGCACCAGCGTGGCCAGCTCGTCCGTGGCCCTGGCATGGACGCGATAGCCGAGGTTGCCGCGGCGCACTTCCGCGGCCGCATCCAGCAGCGCGGAGATCGGATTGGAGATCTGGCGCGCCAGAAACAGCGCCACCCAAGTGGCGACGAACAGAATGAACAGCGTGATCGCGGCCAGCAACATCAGATAGAAGCGCCGCGCTTCCTTGCGGCTGATGGCCAGACGGTCGTATTCGCGGATGGAATTTTCGATTTCCCGTTGCCGGGCCTGGAGCCATTCGGGGCTGAGCCGGCCGGGGTTGAGGCGCTCCTGCTCCAGGGCCATGGCCACCTGCTGCAAATTCAGGCGCACGTTTTCCGCCGGGCGGCTGAACCACTTGTCCAGGTTGCGGTTCAAAACCGAAACGCTCCACAGCACCAGGAAAAAAACCGGCAGGATGGTGAGGGCCAGGGCGCCGATCACGAGCTTGGTCTTGATGCGGGAGCCTTCGCGGTTGCTGCGCCGCTCCACGTACAGGCGCACGGCCGTGCGGACGAGCATGAAGCCCAGCGTGACCGTAAGCAGGAAGACCAGGGTCGAGACCGCCCAGAAAAGAACGGTCTGCTCGGGACTGGTGGGCGCGAACGGTCCGAAGCTGAACGAGCCCTGCCAGATGACGAGCGCAGCGGAAATGACCAGTAACACCAACCCGCCGATATGGAGCAAGCGCTTGCGCATGAAGGCCGAACCTGATCCGATTATACGGCGGGCGCTCGGGGACGGGCCGGGCAGCGCTCAGGCGGGCGGGCCGGCCAAGGCGCACCCGCGACGCCGTCCCCGTTCGCCGAATTCGCTCGCTAAAACAGGGGCACGGTTATAATCGGAGCAGTGGATAGCCTCACCCGCTTTTACCAGCTTTGTGACCCACTGCGTCCGCTGGAGGCGGACGAAGAGGACTTGTACGTAGACTGGCAAACCCAGGTCGGCCTCGATGACGTGAAGACTTTGCTGAGCAACAGCGTCACGCGCAGCACGGGTGTCCCGGTGACGCGGCTGTTCACGGGGCACCGCGGCACCGGCAAGACCACTGAACTCAAGCGGGTCAAGCGAAAGCTCGAATCCGGCGAAACGGGCCGCAGGATTTTCGTTTCTTTCGTAGAGGCCGAGGAATCGCTCGATCTTCAGGACGTCGCCGCGCCGGACGTCGTGTTCCTGATGGTTCGCCAGCTTGTGTCGGACTTACGGGATCAGAAGTTCGAATTCGGCTGGCAGCGGTTTACTGGTTTCGTAAAGGAGTTCGTCGAGCTGCTCCGAGGCGAAGTCCAGCTTAAGGGTATCGACATCGGGGCAGATCCGTTGAAGTTCAGCGTTGTTCTCAAGGACGTACCCCGAGCCCGGCCTGTCCTGCGTAGCCTTCTGGAAGGCAAGCTGCCTACCATCTACGATCTCGTCAACGGAGAGATTCTGGAAGAGGCCCGGGGATTCCTGCGCGAACGCGGGTTTGATGACATCCTCCTCATCGTGGACCAGCTCGACCGGATTCCGCGGAAAGTCATCAACGGTCGCGGCCTGACCAACGACGAGAATCTTTTCCTCGACCATGCCGGCACGCTGCGGGCCTTGAGGTGCCACGTCTTGTTCACTATCCCGACCGAGCTGGCCTACAGCCTGCGGCGCGTGGATCTCCAGAACGCTTACGGCGCCGACATTCTCGCGCTCCCGGCAATACCGGTACACGATCGCGATGGTAAGGCTTGTGATCCCGGCGTGAGGAGCATGGCTGAGGTGGTCAAGCGCCGGGCCCAAAAAGCGGGGCTTGAGTCGAGCCAGGTCTTTAACCCGCCGACACTGCTCGAGCGCTTCGTCCGGCTTTCCGGCGGGCATCTTCGGTCGCTGTTCGTGCTCCTGCGCGCCGCGCTCGATCGGGCAAGCCACCTGCCCATTACCGAGGACATTGCGAACCGCGCCATCCGCCGCGCCGCCAGCGACCTTGCCCTCCCCTTGCGCCGCCGGGAATGGGAGGCGCTGGAGCGGGTCCACGCCACGAAGGCGCCGTTGGAAGGCCCGGAGGAGGCAGCTCTCTGGTACGACCTTCTGTGCGGTCTTTACGTGTTCGCTTACGAGGATGAGCGCGGGCGGTGGTATGACTGGAATCCGCTGCTGGGCGAAGTCCCGACCGAAGACAGGCGATGAGCACTCGTGTCGCTACGCCGCATCTCTCGATCGAGAATCAGGTCGAGCTGCGCGCCCTCGTCAACATGCTGCGCTGGGCCGGCGGCTTCACGCTGGCGTTCGCGCGCGTCAATCATCCTTCTTTGGCGCAGCGTTTGTGCCGCGAAGTCTCGCGCCTCCTGCCCGAGAAAAAAATTCTCACAGTCCAGGTGGATCCGCGATCGGAGGCCAGTTTGGTGGAGCAGCTACGCCAGGCGGTGGCTGACCAAAAGTCGGACGCGCTTTTCGTGTCGGGAGTGGAAAAACTCTTCGATCTGGCCGGCGGTGATGCGCCCCAGGTGGCGATGTTCAATTTCAATCGCGACTACGTCCGGCGGGAGTTCCCTTTTCCGGTCGTCTTTTTGGCGCCCGATTTCGCGATCCGCGAGTTCGCTCGTCGGGCGCCGGACTGCTGGTCCGGACGCTCCGGCGTGTACCGATTCGTCGGGGATGAGCAGACGACGCGCCAGACGCTCCATGAGCTGGGGCGTGATCCGATCTGGCGGCTAAATCGCAGCGAACGTTTGGAGCGTCGTGCGATTCTCGAGGACCTGCTGCGCGAGCTGGAGGGCTCGGCCGATCCCGATCCGCGGTCGCTTGCTCAGGCCTGCTTGCTGCTCGGGGTGCTCACTTGGGCCGAAAGCGAGTGGGCCGAAAGTGAGCGTTGTTTCGAGCGGGCATTGAGGATATACCGGCAGCTCGGGGACCGCGCGGGGGAGGCTCACGCAGTCGGAGGCTTGGGCGAAGTGGCGCTAGCGCAGGAGCGTTACCAGGGCGCCGCAAAACGCTTCGAAGAGGCCATAGTTCTGTACCAAGAGATCGGCGATCGCACAGGCGAGGCCAGCTCGACCATCAATTTGGGCGTTGTGGTGGGGCTGCAACGCCGCTACCAGGAGGCTGCTGACCGCTTCGAGCGAGCGTTCGCACTCTGTCGGGAGATCGGTGAGACGCTGGGCCAAGCCCATGCCATCCATGGTCTGGGTGATGTCGCACGATTCCAAAGCCGGTACGAAGAAGCTGATGACCGGTACGAGCAGGCGCTGGCGCTCTACCGGCAGCTCGGGGACCGGCTAGGGGAGGCCAACGCACTATACAGTCTGGGCGAAGTGGCGCGAGTGCAGGGACGCTACAAAGAGGCGGCCTCGCTTTACGAGCAAGCTTTGGCGCTCTACCGGCAGGTCGGCGCCCGCCCAGGGGAGGCCAACGCACTATACAGTCTGGGCGAAGTGGCGAGGGCGCGCGGACGTCACGAAGAGGCGGTCTTGCTCTGCGAGCAAGCCTTGACGCTATTCCGGCAGGTCGGAGACCGGCGGGGCGAGGCCGGCGCGCTGCGAAGTTTGGGCGAACTGGCGCGGGTGCAGGGACGTTACGAAGAGGCGATCTCGGTTTACGAGCAAGCCCTCGCGCTGTCCCGGCAGGCGGGAGACCGGCTCGGCGAGGCCAACACGATCCATGGGTTGGGCGAGATCGCACGCTTGCAGCAGCGTTTCGGAGAGGCTGCTGAGCGCTTCCAGCAGGCATTGACGCTGTACCGAGAGATCGGCCACCGGCTGGGTGAGGTCAACGCGATCCATGGATTGGGGGAAATAGCGCGCTTGCAGCACCGCTTCGAGCAGGCCGCTGAGCGCTTCAAAGAGGCGCTGGCGATCTGCCGCCAGATCCGCCATCCACACGGGGAGGCGAATGCGCTCTTGAGCTTGGGCGAGGTGGCGCGGGCGTTGAACCGCGTTGAGGAGGCGGAGAAGCGCCACCAAGATGCCTTGCTGATCTACCGGGAGCTCGGAGACCTCTTAGGTGAGGCCAACGCCATCCATGGACTGGGCGAGGTCGCGCGCTTGCAGCACCGCTTCGAGCAGGCGGCTGAACGCTTCGATCAGGCCCTCGCACTCTACCGGCAACTCGGAGACCGGTTGGGCGAGGCCAACGCAACCTGGAGTCTGGCGGAACTGGCTCGGTTGCAAGGCCGGTATCAGGAGGCCGCGAACCTCTTTGAGCAGGCGTTGCCGATCTATCGTGAGGTCAGCGACCGGCGAGGCGAAGCGCGCACGCTGCTCGGCTACGCGCGGGCGGCTCGCGGCATGGGTGATTTTCACAGGGCGCGCGCTGCGTACGAGCAAGCGCAGCGTGTTTACGAGGCACTCGGTCTCACGCAGCAGTCACAGGTTGCAGCGGAGGAAGCAAGAGAACTCAGCTCGTGACCGCGCCGGGCATGCTCTCGCGAACGAGCAGTCTTGACCGCTCCGCCGTAACCAGCACCCTGGTTACCCCACGCCCGCTTCGACCGTCTCTTTCACGCCGATGTGTTTGAGGGTGGCGACGAGGTAGTCGCGGTTGAGGCGGGCGATGACTTCCAGCTTGATGCGCTTGGGGCAGACCGCTTCGCACTCGCCCACGTTGGTGCAGTGCCCGAAGCCCTCGAGAGCGGCTTGCGTGACCATTTTGAGCACGCGCTGGTAACGCTCGGGCTGGCCTTGCGGCAGCAGGCCCAGATGCGACACTTTCGCGCCCAGAAACAGGGCGGCGGCGGCGTTGGGGCACTGAGCCACGCAGGCGCCGCAGCCGATGCAGGCCGCCGCGTCCATGGCCTTCTCGGCCGCCTGCTTGGGCACGGGGATGGCGTTGGCGTCCGGAGCGCTGCCCGCGTTCACAGAGATATAGCCGCCGGCGGCGATCAACCGGTCCAGGGCGCTGCGATCCACCGCCAGATCGCGGATGATCGGGAAGGCTCGAGCGCGGAAAGGCTCCAGCCACAGCTCGTCGCCGTCCTTGAAGTGGCGCATGTGAAGCTGGCAGACGGTGGCGCCCTCCAGCGGCCCGTGCGCACGGCCGTTGATCATGAAGCCGCACATGCCGCAAATGCCCTCGCGGCAGTCGTGATCGAAAGCGATCGGCTCCTCGCCTTTCTGGGTCAATTCCTCGTTGAGCACGTCGAGCATTTCCAGAAACGACATGTGCGGGTTGACGTTGTTGAGCTCGTAGCGAACCATGCGGCCGGGTTGGCTTGCGTTCTTCTGTCGCCAGACGTGCAGGATGATCCTCATTTGTAACTCCGCTCCGTGGGCTTGACGTACTCGAAAACGAGCGGCTCTTTGTGCAGCCTGGGCGGGTTGCCCACGCCCGTGAATTCCCAGGCCGCCACGTACGCGTACTCGGCGTCGTTGCGCAGGGCTTCGCCTTCCGGCGTCTGGTACTCCTCGCGGAAATGACCGCCGCAAGACTCGTTGCGGTGCAGGGCGTCGTGGCAGATCAGCTCGGCCAGCTCCATGTAGTCGGCCACCCGCCCGGCGCGCTCCAGCGCCTGGTTGAACTCCTCGCCCGATCCGAGCACGTTGACGTTGCTCCAGAACTCCTCCCGCAGCTCAGGGATCTTCTTCAGCGCATACTGGAGGCCCTGGGCGTTGCGCGCCATGCCGCAGTACTCCCACAGCAGCTTGCCCAGCTCGCGGTGCAGCGAATCCACCGTGCGGCGCCCGCGGATGGAAAGCAGTTTGCGAATGCGATCGGCAACTTCACGCTGAGCGTCCCGGAACTCGGCCTGATCGGTGGAGACTTTCTCCAGCTTGACGGAAGCCAGATAGTGACCCACCGTGTAGGGCACGATGAAGTAGCCGTCCGCCAGGCCCTGCATGAGCGCGCTGGCGCCCAGCCGGTTGGCGCCGTGATCGGAGAAGTTCGCTTCGCCGATGACGAACAAACCGGGAATTGTGGACATCAGGTTGTAATCCACCCACAGCCCGCCCATCGTGTAGTGGATGGCGGGATAGATTCGCATCGGCACTTTGTAAGGGTCCTCACCTGTGAGACGTTCGTACATCTCGAACAGGTTCCCGTAGCGCTCGCGGATGACGGAGACGCCCAGTCGCTGGATGGCGTCGCGAAAATCCAGATAGACGCCGTAGCCGCCGGGTCCGACGCCGCGGCCCTCGTCGCAGACCCGTTTGGCCGCGCGCGAGGCGATGTCCCGAGGCACGAGGTTGCCGTAAGCCGGATACATGCGCTCCAGATAGTAGTCACGCTCTTCCTCGGGAATTTCGTTGGGCGGGCGCGTGTCCCCTTTCTTGAGCGGCACCCAGATGCGGCCGTCGTTGCGCAGCGACTCGCTCATCAGGGTGAGCTTGGACTGATACTCGCCGCTGACCGGAATGCAGGTGGGATGGATCTGCGTGAAGCAGGGGTTGGCGAACAGGGCGCCTTTGCGGTAGGCGCGCCAGATGGCGGTGGCGTTGGCGCCCTTGGCCATGGTGGATAGGTAGTAGACGTTGCCGTAGCCGCCGGTGGCCAGCACCACCGCGTCGCCCACGTGCGATTCGATTTTGCCGTTGATCAGATTGCGCGTGACGATGCCGCGAGCCTGCCCGTTGACCACCACCAGCTCCAGCATTTCGTGGCGCGGGAACATGATGAGCCGCCCGGCGGCGATTTGTCGCTGCATGGCCTGGTAGGCCCCGAGCAGCAACTGCTGGCCGGTCTGGCCGCGGGCGTAGAAAGTCCGCGAGACCAGCGCGCCGCCGAACGAGCGGTTGGCGAGCACGCCGCCGTACTCGCGCGCGAAGGGGATGCCTTGCGCCACGCAGTGGTCAATGATGTCCACGCTCAACTGCGCCAGCCGGTAGACGTTGGATTCGCGCGAGCGGAAATCGCCGCCCTTGACCGTGTCATAAAAGAGCCGGTAGACGCTGTCGCCGTCGTTCTGATAGTTCTTGGCGGCGTTGATGCCGCCCTGGGCGGCGATGGAGTGAGCCCGGCGCGGCGAATCCTGGTAGCAGTAGCACTTGACGTTGTAACCCAGCTCGGCGAGCGTGGCCGAGGCCGAAGCGCCCGCCAGTCCGCTGCCGACCACGAGGATGGTGTACTTGCGTTTATTGGCCGGGCTGATGAGTTTCAGTTCGAACTTGTGCCGGTCCCAGCGCGTTTCGATCGGTCCCGTGGGGCACTTGCCGTCGAGTTCCATCACTGAACATCTCCGCCGATCAAGCCGGTGAGCACCGCCACCGGGATGGATAAGTATCCCAAAGCCGTCAGCAAGCCGACAGCGTGAGAGATGAATTGCAATCTCGGACGATAGCGTTCGTCATCCAGTCCGAGCGTGTGGAGCATGCTCCACAGCCCGTGCCAGACGTGCGCGCCGACCAGGCAGACGGCCGCCATGTAGGCCAGCGCGACGTACCAGATGCGGAAGCCGCGCACCACGTTCTCGTAGACGTTGAGGGGCTCGAAGGGCAACCCGGCCTGCCCGGTGGTCAGGTGCAGGACGTGAAAAATGACGAAAGCGGCAATCAGCGGCCCGCTCAGAATCATCGTCCGCGCCGCATAGGCGGAAGGCACGTCAATCTTCCTGACGTAACGCACCGGGCGAGCCCGGCGCTTGAGCAGCCAGAGCTGAAGCGTGGTGACGATGTGCAAACCGACCGCCAGCAAGAGCACGATCCGGGCCGCCCACAGCAGCGCACCCGCGCTGTGCAGCAGCTCGGCGTAGGCGTTGATCCGCTCCCGGCCCAGAAAGATTTGCAGGTTGCCGAGCATGTGGGCGACCACGTAACCGATGAGAATCAGCCCGGTGACGCCCACCACGATCTTTTTGCCCACCGGCGCCTCGTAAAAGCTGAGGCGCTCATCCACCTTGACGGTTATCGCCACCCCCATACGTGCTCCTTGCGCTTCACGGCGAGACCGTCATTATATACTCGCCCACCGCGCCCGGCGTCAACCCCCTCCTGCCCCCGGCATTGCAACCGCCCGCACCCGCGCGTTACCGTAGGACGATGAGGAAGCCGCGACGCGGCCTGTTGATGGTTTTCACCGGCGACGGCAAGGGCAAGACCACGAGCGCCATGGGAGCGGCCCTGCGCGCCATCGGGCACGGCTGGAGAGTCCTCATGATCCAGTTCATCAAAGGTTCCTGGCGCTACGGCGAGCTGGAAGCGGCGCGCAGGCTCGCCGGGAACTTCGAGATCCGACCCATGGGACGCGGTTTCGTCAAGCCCGGCCAGCCCGATCCCGAGGACGTCCGCGCCGCCCAGCAGGCCTGGCAAACAGCACTGGAAGAAATGCAATCCGGCGCCTACGATATGATCATTCTCGACGAAATCAACAACGCGGTGGATTACGGTCTGCTGAGCATCGAGCAGGTCATGGAGGGCCTCAGCCGGCGGCCCGAGCAGCTCCACGTGATCTGCACCGGACGCAACGCGCATCCGCGCCTGATCGAGCTGGCGGACCTGGTGAGCGAGGTGAAGCTGATCAAGCATCCTTACGACAAAGGGATCCCGGCCCAGCGCGGTATCGAGTACTGACCATGCCCTGGTTCACGCGACCCAAACCCAAGACGGAAACCCCGCCCGCCGAGGGCGAGCGCCGCGTGCGCACCGAGGGGTTGTGGCTCAAATGCGAAGGCTGCCGGCAGATCATCTGGCGCAAGGCGCTGGAACAGAACCTGCACGTCTGCCCCAAATGCGGCTACCACTTCAAGATTGACGCCGTCACCCGCCTGCGCCTGCTCTTCGACGGCGAATGGGAGACTTACGACGACAGCATGGTCTCTACGGATCCGCTGGAGTTCGTGGATGCCCGGCCGTACAAGGAGCGGCTGGCCGCCATGCGCGAGGCCACCAAGCTGAGCGACGCCGTGATCAGCGCCGGGGGCACCCTCAACGGTCGCCCCGTCTACATCTGCGTGCTCGAGCTGAAGTTCATCGGCGGCAGCATGGGCGCCGTGGTGGGGGAAAAGATCACGCGCGCCATCGAGCGGGCCATCGCCCACCGTACGCCGCTGATCATCGTCTCGGCCTCGGGCGGCGCGCGCATGCAGGAAGGCGCCGTCAGCCTCATGCAGATGGCCAAGATCTCGGCTGCGCTGATGCGACTGGATGAAGCGCGCGTGCCCTTCATCAGCGTGCTCACCGATCCCACCACCGGCGGCGTCACGGCCAGCTTCGCCATGCTGGGCGATCTCAACATCGGCGAACCGGGGGCGCTCATCGGCTTCGCCGGGCCGCGCGTGATCGAGCAAACCATCCGCCAGAAACTGCCCGAGGGCTTCCAGCGCAGCGAGTTCCTGCTCAAGAACGGCATGCTGGACGCCGTGGTGCCGCGACCCCAACTGAAACAGTTCATCTCCAAGGCGCTGGATTTCTTCTGCGGACCGGTGGCGTCCTGAGGTCATCGCGCCGGGCGCCGGCGCCACGACCGTGAGGGAAGAATGGCTACGGCTGCGCCACCGTCGGCCAGCCGCCACCCAAGGCCTTGAACAACAAAACGGATTGGACGAGGGAGCTAATCTGCGCATCGGCCAAAGCCCTCTCGATTTCCAGAACGCTGCGCTGCGCGTCGAGTACGTTCAGATAATCCGCCAGTCCGGCTCGATAGAGCTTCAGGGAAAGGTCGAACGCGGAATGGGCGCTGGCCCGCGCCGTCTCGAGCCTGCGGATGCGTTCCTGCTGAGCGCGGTAAGCGGCGATGGCGTCCTCTGCCTCCTGGAAGGCGACCAACAGTTCCTGCTCGTATTCCAGTCGCGCC
>Ga0197142_1000623_pt1 | contig 32771 bp, 36 predicted proteins | sample GBS60_MetaG_FD_148614 | JGI IMG/M metagenome (GOLD analysis project Ga0197142, IMG submission 148614) | Sediment microbial communities from Great Boiling Springs, Gerlach, Nevada, United States - GBS 60_MetaG | ecosystem: Environmental > Aquatic > Thermal springs > Hot (42-90C) > Sediment...
TCCTGGCGGGGGATGGTGTCAAAGTGCGCTTCTACCTGCTGGAGGTGGTTGGCGGCCTGGGTACTGCGCTGAGCCAGACGGTCCACCTCGCTGGCCGTCTGCTGGATCAGCATGTCCACTTCTTTCAATTCACTTTGGACCTGCTGGTACTCTTTGCGGCACTCTTCCAGGAGGGTGCTCATCGGATGGGCGGGGGATGGGGCTGGCATGATGACTCCTCACGGCGCAATTTTCTTGTAGAACAATGGCAGGGGAGGAACGGGTTCCGGCCCGATGGTATGGGCCTCCAGGAGGCGAACTTTCGCCCGTTCCAGCCGGACCCGGTCGCTGGCGTGGATGGTGCACAGGGGGGTCCCTTTCTGGACCCGGTCGCCGACCTTGTAGTGGACGATGACGCCGACGGAATGGTCTATAGGGTCCCCTTTCTTTTCCCGACCGCCCCCCAGGTCCACCACGGCCATCCCGACCTGCGCGGCGTCCACTTTCTGGAGGTACCCGTCGGTCGGAGCGGGGATGGGTTCTACAAGGGGGGCGCGGGGCAACCGGTCGGGCTCGTCCACGAAGCGGACATCCCCACCCTGGGCCGCGACCAGGGCGCGGAATTTGCGCCATGCACTGCCGTCGGCGACGGCCTGGGCGGCCAGTTCTACCCCCTCGGTGGAGTCGGCGACCCGGCCCGCCAGTGCCAGCATTTCCGCGGCGACGACCAGGCAGTGCTCTCGGAGGTCCGGCGGCCCTTCTTCGTGCAGGACACCGATGGCCTCCCGGACCTCCAGGGCGTTGCCCACGGCCCACCCCAGGGGCTGGTTCATATCGGAGACGAGCGCGCCGACCCGGCGGCCCAGTTCCCGACCCAGGCGAACCATCGCCTCAGCCAGGCGACTGGCTTCATCCACCGTCTTCATGAACGCCCCGCTGCCGACCTTCACGTCCAGCAGGATGGTCGTCGCGCCGCCGGCCAGTTTTTTGCTCATAATGGAACTGACAATGAGTGGGAGGGAGGAGACGGTACCGGTGACGTCCCGCAGAGCATATAGTTTGCGGTCGGCGGGGGCCAGGTTCTCCGATTGGCCAGTGATGACAATGCCGATGCGGGCCAGTTGGGCCTTGAATTCCTGAGGGGAGAGGTCGGTGCGGAAGCCGGGGATGGATTCCAGTTTGTCCACCGTGCCGCCGGTGAAGCCCAGGCCCCGCCCGGTCATCTTGCCCACGGGCACGCCGCAGGCCGCGACGATGGGGGCAACCACCAGAGTGACTTTATCTCCGATGCCGCCGCTGGAGTGCTTGTCCGCCACCACGGGCGCCACGTCGCTCAAATCCAGCATTTCTCCGGAGCGGGCCATCGCCAGGGTCAGGTCGCGGGTCTCTCGCTCGGTCATCCCGCGCAGGTAGACCGCCATCAGCCAGGCGGCCGCCTGATAGTCGGGGATGTCTCCCCGGGTGTAGCCCTGGATGAAGAAATCTATCTCCTCAGTGGTCAGTTCCAGGCCATCCCGTTTTTTCTCAATAATATCTATAGCCCGCATTCTTCCTCCTCGGTGGCCTGCATAGGCCTGCTGTTTGTGGTTTCCCGCAGGACGGTTGGGCTGTTCGGTTGGGGGATTATGTAGGGCAACTGCTTGCAGTTGCCCCACATGAAGTTATGCTTATTATGCCATATCTCTTCCTGCTTGTCAATGAGATCTTAAAAACGCGATGTGCCAGGCACAGGAAATGTGCCTGGCACATCGCTGATCTCCGGATAGGGATTTTGTTACGGGACTTACGCAGTTGGGAGCGGGAAGAACGTGCCAGGCACTTCCAAAAGTGCCTGGCACGTTCGGAAGTGGCGCAACTGCGTAACTCCTGTTTGTTACGGTTGCTCTATGGTGATCATCACGCTGCAACCGCCCTCGTCCCTCGGGACGATCATCAGGCTGGCCTTTCGGTTGCCCTTGGTCCACTCCTGGGTGACCATATTGCCCAGGATGCTCTCCTCGCCTGCCGTCCAGCCCTGAGCGGGCATCTGGGTGCGGTAGAACTCCGCCACATCCTCCACCGCGTCCGCGCTGGAGAACATGATGAGGGCGCCCATGATGGTCTGGTCCGTTGCCCCCGGGTAGACCGGAATGTCCTCAGGCACGCTCGTCGCGCCCTCCGGCGGCTGGATGGTGATGGGCTTATTCACGTCGTAGACCTCGTAGGTCCAGTCGCCCTGGATTTTCTTCCCGTCCTCCTGGATGCCCTCCCAGAAGATGGTGAAGCGGGCGACGTATGCCGGTACCCCGGCCTCATCCGCGATCCAGATGTCGGCTTTCGTCGCGGTCACTGTCCCCTGGACCATCCCCGCCATCATCTCCGGGGTCAGGTTCAGGGTGTAGTGGCGGCTGCGGACGCCGTTCACGGTGTCCCGGCCCACGTATTGGTAGTCGGAGGAGGCGAAGTCTTCAGGCTTCCAGATTATCCCCTCCCCAAAGGTCAGCGCGCCCTCTTCTCCGGATTGCTGGGTCTGGAGACAGCCGCCATCCGGGCTGCACATCCAGGACGTATCGCCAATCTGGACGAACTCCACCGTGCCCGGGCTCTCGCCTCCCTCGGAGGTGAGGACGATGCGCCGGGCGGGGGGCTGGCGCGTCTCTTCCTGTTCCATTGTGAAGGTCTCGGTGGGCTCGCCTTCTACTGTCTGCCGCCAGACCAGGCGGGAGCGGTAACTGTTGAGGTTCTCCAGCGCGTTGGGGGCGATTTCCAGCGGCGGGGCCTCTTCGGCGGCGGGGGCGCCCGGTGTCGCTCCGCCTTCAGAGGGCGGGGCGCCGGTTGCCTGTGGGGGTGGAGTGGCGGTCTTCCCGCCCAGTGAACAGGCCATCGCGGCCAGGACCAGGAGCGCGATGGCTCCCCATATCAATTTTTTCTGCATCTGACTACCTCCCGAAAAAGTATCTCATCTCCGCCGGCCATGAAATCAGGGAAACCGGGCGCCGGCGATGGGGAGGTGCAGAATGCGCACTATCCCTGGCTGTTCACGGGCGGCAAGTCTGAGACCATAATCATTTTACCACCATTTGTCTGAAAGTCAAGATGGATGCAGACTCGCTATTTGACATATCTCCCACAAACCGGTACAATTCAGGGCGGGAGGACCGATGAACGCATCTGCCCATCTCCGCCAACTCCCCAGCGTGGACCGGGTACTGAATGCCCCGGCCATCCAGGCTCTGCTCCCCTTTTATGGCCACCGGCTGGTGGTCACGGCCATCCGCCGGACGCTGGACCGGGTGCGGGAGGAGGTGCGGGCCGGAGGTGAACTGCCGACCCCCGAAGCGGTGGTTGTCCGGACCGTTGCGCTGCTGCAGGACGAACTGGCCCCCACGCTGCGCCCTGTCATCAACGCCACCGGGGTGATCATCCACACCAATCTGGGCCGGGCTCCTCTCTCCGCCGCCGCCCGTGCGGCGATGGACGCCGTCGCCCGGGGCTACTCCAACCTGGAATACGACCTCCCCGCCGGGCGGCGGGGCCACCGTACCGTCCACGCGGAGCGCCTCCTCTGCGAACTGACGGGCGCGGAGGCCGCGCTGGTGGTCAACAACAACGCCGGGGCGGTCCTGCTGGCCCTCACGGTCCTGGCCCGGGGGCGGGGCGTGCTCATCTCCCGGGGGCAACTGATAGAAATCGGCGGCGGCTTCCGTATCCCGGAGGTGATGGCCCAATCCGGCGCGCGGCTCATAGAGGTCGGCACCACCAACCGCACCCACCGCCGGGACTACGAGCGCGCGCTGGCAGAGGAGCCGGACGTGGCCCTCATCCTGCGGGCCCACTCCTCCAACTTTCGCATCATCGGCTTCACGGCCGAGGTGGGACTGCCGGAACTGGTGGAACTGGGGCGGGCGCACGGGATCCCGGTGATGGACGACCTGGGGAGCGGGGCGCTGCTGGATACGGCGGCCTTCGGTCTGGCCCACGAGCCGACCGTCCAGGAGAGCGTCGCGGCGGGCGCGGCGGTGGTCTGCTGCAGCGGGGATAAACTCCTGGGCGGGCCGCAGGCCGGTATCATCGTGGGCCGGGCGGAGTTCGTGGAACCGATGAAGCGCCACCCCCTGGCCCGCGCGCTGCGGGCCGACAAACTCTGCCTGGCCGGGCTCCAGGCCACGCTGATGCACTACCTGCGGGATGAGGCCACCACCCACATCCCGGTCTGGCGGATGATCGCTGCGCCGGTGGAGGAACTGGACCGGCGGGCCCGCCGCTGGCGCCGGGCGCTGGCGCGGGCCGGCATCCGGGCCGAGGTGGTGGACGGGCGTTCCACCGTGGGCGGCGGGAGCCTCCCCGAGGAGACCCTGCCTACCCGTCTCCTGGCTCTGCCCATCCCCGACCCGGACCGGGCCGCGGCGGCCCTGCGCCGCCACGACCCGCCCGTGGTGGCCCGCATAGAGGCGGACCGGCTGGTGCTGGACCCGCGCACCGTCCTGCCGGAGGAGGAGAAGGACTTGCTGCGAGCCATTCAGGAAGTGGCCCGATAGACCATCTCCGAGGAAGGAGGGCGGCCGATGTGCTGGCCTGAGGATTACCTGGATGCGCACGACCGGCACTGGGAGGACGCGGAGTTGCTGTTCCAGGAGGGGCGGCTGGCCAACGCAGACCACCTGTATGGCCTGAGCGCGGAATGTGGGTTGAAAGCTATTTGGCCTGGGAGGGAAGTAGAGCGGGTTCATCTTGATAGAGGGCTATGGGAGAGATTTGTTGAAGAATACAATGCCGGAAATCGCCCCATTCCCTTGACTCTCCCAGTGGAGAATCCGTTTCGCGAGTGGCGCATCTCTCATCGGTATGCCGCTCGGAGATGCTTCACTCAAGAGTATGTGGAAGAACACCGACGGGCTGCCGAACAGGTCCTTTTGTTTGTCAGAGAATACCGGCAGGGAGGGTTGGTATGAGCACTCTCATCACGTTTGGACAAACCTGGGATCTGGTGCAGGATGCCGTCAAAGAGGCCCATCTTCCTGAGGGTTCGGAAGTTTGGTTTCTGCGCGGCCTGACTGGCCGTATTTCGGTGTATCTTACACCGGAGATGGATCAGAAGATTCCGGAGCCAGCGCGCCAGCGACTATTGGAAATTTTACAATCCAGGCTGGGGGCTCATGCGCATTCGCCAGATCGGGCGGTTATTTATCTGACACCTCAGGAACTGGAGGCCTTACGCCCCGAAGCGATCCCTCACGAGGTGGATGGGGTAAAGCTTTATCTGGTGGACCGGGAGATGGCGGCCCGCCGATGGGCGACCATTTCCGATCTGCCCGGCCCCCAACGGTTCGTGTTTTTCGCTCTGAAGGGCGGACTGGGGCGCAGCACGACGGTCGCCGTCCTGGCGGCTCACCTGGCCAAACAGGGAGAACGGGTTCTGGTGATGGATTTTGACCTGGAATCTCCCTCGCTTTCGTCTATGTTGAGCCCGGAGGACCTCCCGGAGTTTGGCATCGTAGAGTGGCTGGTGGAGGACCTGGTGGATCAGGCGGACGAACTCCCGCCCAATATGGTGAAACATCCCTCCTGGAGCGAGAAATTCCTGGGGGAAGTGATGGTCGTTCCCGCCTGCGGGAAAACGTGTCGGGAGTATCTGGCCCAACTGGGGCGCGCCTATCGGGATAAACCGCCAGCGAGATTGGGGGATGTCCCTGAAAAGTGGGTTGAACGAATTCAGCGTTTGGTGACCGGCGTGGAAGAATATACCGGGCCAAGCGTGGTTCTTTTAGACAGCCGGAACGGCCTTCACGATGCGGCCGCTGCTCTGATCACCAGCCTCCAGGCCCAGGTGCTGCTCTTCGCAGTGGACTCAGAGCCGACCTGGGAGGGATACCGGCTCCTTTTCCAGCACTGGGCCCAGAATCAGGTCATCCGCCAGATTCGGGAACGTCTCTACCTGGTGGCAGCCCTGATCCCTCCGCCCGACCTGGAGCGGGATCAGGACTACCTGCCGCGGTTTCGGGAGCGTGCATGGGAACTCTTTCGGGAATGGCTCTATGATGAAGAACCGTCGGGAGAAGAGAAACCCTTTTCGTATGGCCTGGAGGACGAGGTCGCCCCTCATAACCCGCTGCCCATCTACTGGCAGCGGGGGCTTCTTGCGATTCCCGCTTTCCGTTCTTTGAACTTTGACGAAATCTCTCCGGGGGCGTACGGCGAGTTTCTGCGGCAGTTTGACCAGCGGTTGCTGGGGAGGTGAAAAATGGCCATGACCCCTCAGGAGGTGCGAGACCTGATCCTCCGGGCTCTGCCCCAGGAAATTCCCGCTCTGTACAAAGCAGAGGACCTCCAGCCTCGCTATGTCTATTTCCCCCCCTCCCACACGAAGGCCTTGCGCCCGGATACGATGGTGGTGATCGGTATGCGGGGGGCTGGCAAGAGTTTCTGGTGGGCCGCTCTGCAGAATCCGAGAGTTCGGAACCTCATCGCTCAGGTGGACCGGTACGCCCATATAGCGGCCAGCACGGAGGTCTACATCGGATTCGGCCCCCAGCCAGCGATAGAGCAGTATCCGGACCGGGACGTGCTCAGCCATCTTCTGAAGGCCGGTAAAGAAGCGCGGCTGATCTGGAGAACCGTCGTCGTCCACAACCTCCTGCCCGGAAGGATTCGGGGGGGCTGGCAAGAGGCGGTGGAGTGGGTGGAACAGCATCCGGAGGAAATCGCCCGGTGGCTGGAGGAGAAAGACCGGGAACTGGCGGGGAAGGGGACATACGCTCTCATCCTGTTTGATGCCCTGGACCAGGCATCTTACGAGTGGCGGGAGATGTACACTCTGATCCGGGGGTTGCTGCAGGTCGCCCTGGAATTGCGTCCTACCCGGCGCATCCGACTGAAAGTCTTCCTTCGCCCAGACCAGATGGAAGAATCCCGGGTGGCGACGTTCCCCGACGCCTCCAAGGTGGTCGGTTCCCGCATCCCCCTGACCTGGCCGCGGCCAGAACTGTACGGGCTTCTCTGGCAGTATCTGATCAACACGGAAGGAGCGGAAAACTTCCGTGGATGGGGAGTGGAAGATGAGGGAATCCGCTGGTGGGTGAAGTGGGAATCCCTGCAGGTAGATGGCGAAACCATCTGGCGGTGGCCCTGGCTTTTGCAGGATGAAGACCGACACCGAAAACTCTTCCACCAGATTACGGGCAAATGGATGGGGCGCGATCCGAGAAGGGGGTTCCCCTATTCCTGGCTGCCGGGTCACCTGGCGGACGCCTACGGTCAGACCAGCCCTCGCTCGTTCCTGGCTGCCATCCGGGCTGCCGCGGAGGACACCCGCCAGCGATACCCCGACCACGAATATGCCCTCCACTACGAAAGCATCAAGCGGGGAGTCCAGTGGGCCTCGGAAATACGGGTCCTGGAACTGAAGGAGGATTACCCCTGGGTGGATATCCTGATGCAGCCGTTGCGGGGATTGCTGGTGCCCTGTGAATTTCAGAGCATCGTGGAGCGATGGGAGCAGGAAAGGGTCTTGCAGAGACTTCAGGAACAGCCTATGGAAGAGGCCAAACTGCTCCCGTCTCATCTGGGAGAAGGATACCCGGGCCTGCGGAAGGACCTGGAGAGCCTGGGGATCTTCCTTCGTCTGGAAGACGGCCGCGTGAACATCCCCGATGTCTTCCGGGTCGGGTATGGATTGGGCCGGCGGGGAGGGGTCAAACCGCTACCGGAGATAGGGTAGGAGGACAGGATAGGAGGAACGCTGTGGGGAAAAAGCCCCGCATCCACCCCTCCGTCTTCGTCGCCCCGGGCGCCGTCGTCATCGGCGACGTAACGGTGGAGGAGGAGGCCAGCATCTGGTTCGGGTGCGTCCTGCGGGCCGAGGAGGCCCCCATCCACATCGGCCCCCGGTCCAACATCCAGGACCTGACGGTCATCCACACCGACGTGGACCGGCCATGCCGGGTCGGGGCCGGGGTGACGGTGGGCCACCGGGCCGTCCTGCACGGGGCCGTGGTGGAAGACGGCGCCCTCATCGGCATCGGCGCCATTGTCCTGAACGGGGCCGTCATCGGGGAGGAGGCCATCGTCGGGGCCGGCGCGGTGGTACCGGAAGGCGCGGTCATCCCGCCCCGCACCCTGGCGCTGGGCATCCCGGCCAAAGTGGTGCGGGAACTGCGGGAGGAGGAGATTCTGCGCCTGCGCAAGGACGCCGCATGGTACGTTCAGAAGGCACGGGCGTATCGGGAGGGCCTTGATGTCGGATGAGCCATGAGGATCATCTATGACCGAGAAACAGATACCTTAACGATTATTTTTGCTGACCAGCCTGTGGCAGAAAGCGATGAAGATAAGCCAGGGATTATCCTGGACTACGATGCTGCAGGCAACCTGGTTTCAATGGAAATTCTGGATGCTTCCCGTCGCGTCAGTGCACCCGGTCAGATTGAGTACCAGGTTGTGCCCATGACTGCGCCAGTAGCTGCATAGTCGGCAAAACCCTCAGGAGGGTAATTATGGAAGAATTGACCGAACTCCTGAAGCGCAGTGACCTGTTCTGCGGACTGGCGGAAGAGGACATCCGACAACTGGTCGCCATTGGCCGCTGGGCGACCTACAATGCGGACGAGACGATCATCCACGAGGGGGACCCGTCCGATAGCCTCTACATTGTCCAGAGGGGGATGGTGGAGGTGGTCGTTCCCCACGGCGCGGTTCCCGATGTCCCCGGCCCGCCGGAGGCAACACCGGTGGTCCGGCTGGGGGAGGGGCAGATGTTCGGCGAGATGGGGCTGGTGGACCGGGGCGCCCGTTCCGCCACCATCCGCGCGCTGGTGGATGGGACCACCGTCTTCATCATCCCTCAGGACGCGTTCTACGCCCTTTGCGATCAGAACCACTCCATCGGCTACACCGTGATGCGGAACATCGCCCGCGACCTCTCTTTCAAGTTGCGGCATCGCAACCTGCGGCTGGTGGCGGGATGGTAGGGAGGCCGCAATGATCTACAAGGTCAGTTACGTCGTCCTGGGCGGACGCCATCCGGGGGCGATTGTGAGCCGGGATACCCCGCCCCGTCTGGGCGAGGTGGTGGTGCTGGGGCAGGACCGGTTTGAAGTGGTGGAGGTGACCGACCTGATCCCGCCGCAGGGGGATTTCGCGTATCTCCACGTGACCCTCCGTCCGCTGGAGGAGAAACCGGAAGGCTGATGACCGTCCCCCCGATTTGCGACTACGAAGGTTCCCGCTACCGGACCGAGTTCTGGGTGCCGGAGCGGGCGTACGAGGACGGGGCCGAACGGGCGGCCCTGCGGGCGCTCCTGCCCCCCACGGGGCGCCTTCTGGCCGAAATCGGCGCCGGGTTTGGCCGTCTGGCCGACCTGTACGGCGGGTACGAGCGGGTGGTACTCCTGGATTACGCCCGCTCCCAACTGCAGGACGCGCGGGAGCGCCTGGGCGAGGCCGGCCCGGGAGGCCGTCCCCGCTACACCTACGTCCTGGGCGATTTCTACCGTCTCCCTTTCGCCCCGGGCCTCTTTGACACCGTGGTGATGGTGCGCACCCTCCACCATGCCGCCGATGCCCCCGCCGTTCTGCGCAACGTCTCCGGCATCCTGGCCCCGGGCGGCGTCTTCGTCCTGGAATTTGCCAGCAAGCGGCATCTCAAGGCCATTTTCCGCTACGTCCTGCGGCGTCAGTCCTGGTCGCCTTTTGACCCGCAGCCGGTGGAGTTTGTCCCGCTGAACTACGATTTCCATCCGGCCTGGATTCGCCGTCATCTGGAGGACTGCGGACTGCGGGTGACCCGAATCCGGACGGTCTCCCACTTCCGCGTCGGGTTTCTCAAGCGGACGGTGCCGACGGGATGGCTGGTCTTTCTGGACCGATTGCTGCAGCCGACGGGCGCGCTCTGGCAACTGACCCCCAGCGTATTTATGCGCGCGGCGGCGCCGGCGGACCGGCCCCCGGCCCCGCCCGGCAGTTTCTTCCGCTGCACGGCCTGCGGCTCCCTCCTGCTGGTGGACGAGAGAGACCGACTCGTCTGCACCGATTGCGGCACGACCTTCCCATTTCAGGACGGCCTTTATGATTTTCGGGGAGGAGAACGGTGACCCGAGAGCCCTTATTTGCCGGCCTCATCTACAACGAAGAAGGCCAGCCGGTCCAGGTGGCCCAGGTGGGCGCCGACACCTGCTACGCCATCCCCGACGGGGACTTTCTGCGGCATGTGGACTCCATAGAGGTGGATCGGCAGGTGTTGGCCCGGTTGAAGGAGCGCTTCCTGCCGATGAAGGACGTTTTGGTGGAGGGGGCGATGCGGATGATGGGGGCGGATGACCCCTTCACCCGCGCCGCGCTGGAGATGAGTCTGGAGAACATGGACCGGATGCTGGAGCCGGGAGCGGTCAATGCGGAAGACTTCCGGCTGGCATTGTGGATGACGGGCTTCCGCATCATCGTCAACATCCACGGCGAGGTGGTCCGCCTGGAGATTCCAGGGCTGGACTAAATCTGCAATCTGCAATCTGCAATCCGCAATCTGCAATCTGCAATCTGCAATCTGCATGCCCTACCTGCTGGTTTTCGCTACTGCTGTCCTTTCTGCCCTGATCCTCACCCCCCTGGCGGCCCGTCTGGGGTACCGGTGGGGGATGACGGCCTCTCCGGGGGGGCGTCGGCTCCATCGGGGAGTCATCTCCCGCACCGGCGGACTGGGCATCTTTTTCCCCTTTCTGCTGGCGCTGGCGGTCGGGTTGGCGCTGCAGGTCCCCACCGCGGACCCCAACGAGCCCCGACGGCTGCTGGGGCTGGTCCTGGGGAGTATCTGGATGTTTCTGGTGGGCCTGGCCGACGACCGCTGGGACCTCTCGCCCCGGCGCCAACTGCTGGCCCAACTGGTGGCCGGGGCCATCGCCATCGCCACCCTTATCTTCATTGAGCGGGTGAACAACCCCCTGACAAATCAGGTAATCGTCTTCCCCATGCCGGTGGTGATTGTGCTGACCCTCTTCTGGATCACGGGGATGATCAACACCGTCAACTGGCTGGACGGGCTGGACGGGCTGGCGGCGGGGGTGGCGGCGATTCTGTGCGTCGTCCTGGCGGTCCACATGCATCGGGTGGGACAGCCCAGCGTGGCCCTGCTCCCCATTGCCCTGCTGGGCGCCACCCTGGGTTTTCTCCCCTACAACTTCCACCCCGCCCGCGTCTTTATGGGCAGCAACGGCGCCTTCTTCCTGGGCTACGCCCTGGGATGCCTGGGCATCATGGCTGGCGCGCGGGTCGCCACCGTCCTGCTGGTGATGGGCATCCCCATCGCCGACGTCGCCTGGCAGATTGTGGACCGGCTGCGCCACCGGCGCTCCCCCACCCAGGGCGACCGGGGACATCTCCACTTCCGCCTGCTGGACCTGGGGCTGCCCCAGCCGGTCATCGTCCTGGCCTACTGGGCCTTCTGCGGCGTCTTCGGGGTGCTGGCGCTGACCGTCTCTTCCCGCCTCTACAAGTTGCTGGCCCTGCTGGCGCTGGGGGGAGCCGTCGTCCTGTTGCTGGCGCTGCTGGCCCGCCGCTCCTCGGACCGATAGGTTGCGGCGGCGGCCGAAGGCCGCCGCCGCAACCCCCGTTTCTCTTCTACCCCAGGCGGGCCTGCAGTTGTCGCAACTGCTCCCACAGCCGCTGGGGAAGCCGGTCGCCAAACTGAGCGAAGTGCCGCTCTATATCGGGAATCTCGGCCCGCCAGGCGTCCACGTCCACCCGCAGCAGTTCCCGCAGGTTTTCCGGCGGCATATCCAGCCCCTGCAGGTCCAGGTCCTCCGGGCGCGGGAGGAGGCCGATAGGCGTTTCCACTGCCCCCACCTTTCCGTCCACCCGCGCGCACATCCACGCCAGCACCCGGCTGTTCTCGCCGTAGCCGGGCCAGAGCCAGCGGCCCTCGGAGTCCTTACGGAACCAGTTGACGTAGAAGATGCGCGGGGCCTTATCCCCCAACCGGTCCCCCATCTGGAGCCAGTGGGCGAAATAGTCACCCATGTGGTAGCCGCAGAAGGGGAGCATGGCGAAGGGGTCGCGGCGGAGTTTGCCCACCTCTCCGATGACCGCCGCCGTCGTCTCCGAGGACTGAGTCGCGCCCAGGAAGACGCCGTGATCCCAGGTATAGGCCTCGTAGACCAGCGGGACCACCGTCGCCCGGCGGCCGCCGAAGATGAAGATGTCTATGGGAACCCCTTCCGGCTTCTCCCAGTCCGGCGAGATGACCGGGCACTGCGCGGTGGGGGCGGTGAAACGGGCGTTGGGGTGGGCCGCCGGGTCGGGGGAGTCGGGCGTCCAGTCCCGGCCCCGCCAGTCTATCAGATGGCCCGGGGGCTCATCGGTCATCAGCTCCCACCAGACATCCCCGTCGTCGGTCAGCGCGCAGTTGGTGAAGATGACATTCCCCCACAGGGTATCCATCGCCGCCGGGTTGGTCTTGTAGGACGTGCCCGGCGCGACGCCGAAGAAGCCGCTTTCGGGGTTGATGGCGTAGAGGCGGCCGTCGGGGCCGATTTTCATCCAGGCGATGTCGTCGCCCAGGCACTCCGCGCGCCAGCCGGGGACGGTGGGCTGAATCATCGCCAGGTTGGTCTTCCCGCAGGCAGAGGGGAAGGCGGCCGCGATATGGTACTGGCGGCCCTCCGGGCTGGTGAGGCGCAGGATGAGCATGTGCTCCGCCATCCACCCCTCCCGTCGGGCCATCGCCGAGGCGATGCGCAGGGCGAAGCACTTCTTGCCCAGGAGGGCATTCCCGCCGTATCCAGAGCCGTAGGACCAGATGAGGTTCTCCTCCGGGAAGTGGCTGATGTACTTCTGCTCCATCGGCGCGCAGGGCCAGGGGACGTCCTCCTGGCCGGGTGCCAGCGGCGCGCCCACGGAGTGGAGGCAGGGGACGAACTCCGCCCCGTCCTCCAGCGCCCGCAGCACCTTCGTCCCCACGCGGGTCATAATATGCATGTTGCAGACGACGTAGGGGCTGTCGGTGATCTGGACGCCGATTTTGGCCATGGGCGATTCCAGCGGGCCCATAGAGAAGGGGATGACGTACATCGTCCGCCCCCGCATGCATCCCTCGTAGAGGCGGAGCATGGTTGCCTTCAGTTCGTCGGGGGCGACCCAGTTGTTGGTGGGGCCGGCGTCGTCTTTGGACGAGGTGCTGATGAACGTCCGGTCCTCCACCCGGGCGACGTCGCTGGGGTGGGAGCGGAAAAGAAAACTGTTGGGGCGTTTCTTCAGAGGGATGGCGCGCCCTTCGGCGACCATCTGGGCCATCAGTCGGTCGTATTCTTCTTTTGTGCCGTCGCACCAGTGAATGCGGTCGGGTTGACACAACCGGGCCATTTCCTGGACCCATTGGGTCAGACGATGGTTAGAGGGCATATGGAACCTCCCAATTGGGTTGGGGGAAGAAACGATGATTTTGTCGGCGGCTTTGCCGCCGACAAAATCATCGTTTACTCCGGCAGCACCTTCCCCGGATTCATAATGTTCAGCGGGTCCAGGGCCTGCTTGATGCGGCGATGGACGTCTATGGAGACCGGCCCCAGGGCCCGCTCTATGTAGGGGCGCTTGAGGGTGCCCACGCCGTGCTCGCCGGAAAGGGTCCCGCCCAGGTCCAGCGCCACGCCGAAAATCTCCCCCGCCATCACCTCCACCTTCTCCCACTGGGCCGGGTCCCGCTTGTCAAAGAGGATGTTGGGGTGGAGATTACCGTCCCCGGCGTGGCCGAAGATGACAATGGGGAGACCATACCGCGCGCTGATCTCCTTGATGCGGCGGATGGCCTCGGGGATGGCGGAGCGGGGGACGGTGATGTCCTCCCCCAGTTTGTTGGGGGCCTTACGGGCCAGAGACGGGGAGACGGACCGGCGGGCGCGCCACAACTGGGCTCGCTCCCTCTCATTTTGAGCCACCGTCACCTTCCGGGCGCCGTTCTCCCGGCAGACTCGCTCCACTGTTTCCATCTCCCGCCGGACGGCCTCCTCGTCCGACCCGTCGGTCTCTATAATGAGCATGGCCTCCACGTCCAGCGGGAGCCCCAGGCGCATCGCTTCCTCAATGCAGGCGATGGCTGTCTCGTCCATCAGTTCCAGCGTCGCCGGGACGACGCCCGCGGAGAGAATCGCGTTGACGGTCCGGGAGGCGTCGTCCAGGGAAGGGAACTCCGCCAGCGCGGTGCGGACGTACTGGGGTTTGGCGACCAGTTTCAAGAGTGCCTCGGTGATGATCCCCAGCGTCCCCTCCGACCCGATGAAGAGAGAGGTCAGGTCGTAGCCGACGACGTTCTTGATGGCCTTGCCGCCGGTCTGGAGGATGCGGCCGTCGGGGAGGACGACGGTGAGGCCCATGACGTAGTCGCCGGTCACCCCGTACTTGAGGCAGCGGGGGCCGCCGGCATTGCAGGCGATGTTCCCGCCGATGGTGGAGTGCTTGTTACTGGAAGGGTCGGGCGGGTAGAAGAGGCCCCGGGCCTCCACGTAAGCCTGGAGGTCGGCGGTGATGATGCCCGCCTCCACCCGCACCGTCCGGTTGACCTCGTCCAGTTCCAGGATGCGGTTCATCCGGTTGATGGAGAGCGCGATGCCGCCGGAGAAGGGGACGGAGGCCGCCGCCAGCCCCGAGGCCATCCCCCGGGGGACGACGGGCACCCGGTATTCGGCAGCGACCCGGACCACCGCCGCCACCTCCTCCGTGGACTCCGGCAGAACGGCGACGTCGGGCAGTTGCTGGGCGAACGTGCCGTCGTAGGAATAGGCGATGCGGTCCTCTATGCTGGTGAGGACTTTAGACGGCCCCAGAATCTCTTGCAATCGGGCAATCCAGACTTGCTCGCTCATACGGGACTCCTCGGGTTGTTACCACGAAGACACGAAGACACGAAGAATCAGCAATTTTTAATTTAGACTCCACTGCAAAAAGGGTTCTTTATCGCAGAGACCGCAGAGTACGCGCAGAGTACGCAGAGCAATATTTAAAGAAAATCTCTGCGCTCTCCGCGTTCTCTGCGATGAGTTTTTGCAGTGAACTCAATTTACCTTTGTGTCTTCGTGCCTTCGTGGTTTTTTTACTTCATCGCCTCCAGCACGATTTCGGCGATGTCTTTGACCCGCAGCCGGAGGCGTTCGGTGCGGGCCGCATTGAAGAGGGTGCGCTCGCACTGCTGACAGGCGGAGACGACGACCTGCGCGCCGGTCTCTGCCGCCTGGCGGATGCGTCGGGCCGCGACGGCCTGGCTGAGCGCGGGGTCCATACTCTCCAGATTGCCCCCACCGCCGCAGCAGTGGGAACCGCCCCCGTTCTCCGGCATCTCCACCAGCCGGATGCCGGGGATGGCCCGCAGGACTCGCCGCGGCGCGTCAAAGACGCCGCCCTTGCGGCCCAGGTCACAGGGATCGTGGTACGTGACCACCTGCTCCGGCAGGTCCTCCCGGAACGGGACACGCCCGGCCTCCAGCAGGTCCGCCAGGAACTCCGTGGCGTGGCGCACCTCAAAGCCCAACTCCTCCCCCAGCGCGGCCGGGTAGGTGTGCTTCCAGAAGTGGAAGCAGGAGGGGCAGGTGGTGACCAGAGTCCGGGCGCCGGTGGCCCGGACGGCCTCCAGATTGTGGCGCATGATCTCGCGCGCCGTCTCCAGGTCGCCGTTGATGGCCATCGGATAGCCACAGCACCACTCCTCCGTCCCCAGCAGGGCGTAGTCCACCCCGGCTCCTTCCAGGATTTGAGCGAAGGACTGGGGGATGCCGTAACTGCGGGGGAAGAGCGCGCCGACGCAGCCCACGAAGTAGACCACCTCCGCCTGGGTCTTGCCCAGGCCGGTGGGTGGAGCGGGGAGGTTCTGGGTCCAGAGGAGGCGGCTTTCGGGCGGCTCAGCGGAGATGTTGCGGCTTTCGGCGATGCGCTGATTCAGGGCCACCAGTGGCTGGGGCAGGAGCCCCAGGTCGGCCATTTCGCCGCGGGTCAGTTCCAGCACCCGGTCCACCGTGACGCCGCTGGGGCAGGTGAAGGTACAGGCGCCGCAGAGGAGACAGCGGAAGAACTGGGCCGCCGTCCGGTCGGTGGGCCGTTCCAGCAGCCCCTCCCGGACCGCGCGCAGCAGGGCGACGCGGGCGCGGGGGGAATCGGTCTCGTTCAGCGTCACCCGGTAGGTCGGGCAGACGGGGAGGCACTGACCACAGCGGATACAGTGCAGGTAGTCCTCTTCGGAGACACGGTGGGTTGCAGACATCGGGGTTTCCTCCGGATGGGGATGGGATGGGGGCGGGGCGGGCGGCATTCGCCGCCCGCCCCGCCCCGAATCCGCCGGCTGCTATGCCCCAAACTTGGTCAGCCGACCCGCGTAGGCCATCGCCAGCGGCATCAGGTCCACGTGGCGAATATGCCCCAGGCCGCCCCGCATACAGGCCCGCTCGCCGAATTGCGTCACGTCGTCCGGGCAGACGTAGCGGGACCACAGGAGCACGGGGAGTTCGTGCCAGGAGTGGGCCTTCCAGAGGGCCGGGGTGGAGTGGTCGCCGGTGACAATGACCACATCGGGCCCCAGCGCCAGGATGTCCGGCATCAGCCGGTCCACGTGCTCAATGACCTCCACCTTGCGCTGGAAGTCGCCGTCCTCCCCGGCGCTGTCGGTCTTCTTCACGTGAAAGAAGAAGAAATCGTATTCCGACCAGTGGGCCTTCAGGGTCTCCACCTGGTCCTCCAGCGTCTCGCCGGTGGGGAGGACGTCCATTCCGGCCAGTTTGGCCACGCCCCGGTACATCGGGTAGGTGGCGATGGCCGCGCAGCGCATGCGGTAGAGGTCGGGCATTTTGGGCAGGCCGGGGTCTTTGGCCATACCGCGCAGGTTGCAGCCGTTGGCGGGGTACTCGTCGGCCAGGAGTTGGCGGGCCTGGGCCAGCCACTGGTTCAGGAGTTCGGCGGTGCGGGCCGCCTCCGGACGGGTCGGGTAGACCGGGAGGGGCGGCCTGCCCACCTGCTGCGGGTCGGTCTCGGTGAGGCCGTCCTCCAGCCCCTCGCCCCGCAGGACCAGGACGAAGCGGTATTCCTTGACCGGCTCCACGAAGACCTCCACGCCGGGGAGTTGAATCGCGCGGAGTTTGGCGCAGAGGCGGGCGCTGACCTCGGTGGGGATGCGCCCGGCGCGCCGGTCGGTGATGACGCCGGTTTCAGGGTCCAGCGTGCAGAAGTTGCCGCGCGCGGCGATGTCCTGAGGCTGAAGGTCAAAACCGATGCCCAGGGCCTCCAGGACACCCCGACCGATCTCGTAGCGAAAGGGGTCATAACCGAAGAGAGCCAGATGCGCCGGGCCGCTGCCGGGGGTGATACCCGGAGCGATGGGGGTACTCATCCCGCAGATGGAGCGGACGGCCAGCGCGTCCAGGTTGGGAGTGTGGGCCGCTTCCAGTTCCGTCGGTCCGCCAGGGGTCATCGGCAGCCCGCCCAGGCCGTCCATCACCAGGAGCAGAATCTTGCTCCGACTTTCTATTGTCAGTTCCCGAATCCGTTCTAAAGAGTCCATACAACGCTCCTTTCCGATTCTATCCATCTTCTAATCCTACTCCCATTCTCCCACCCTGTCAAGTGACATTTGGCTATTGTCTCATTCGCTGTACGTCATTGGGTTGACATTCTCTCAGAGTTGGATATAATTCGGGCGTGGTTAGGAAACTAACGACCGCCCTGCGGTCGTCCGGTCACGACATCCAGTGTTGTCCCAAATCCAACGGTAAACCGCAACGAGTTGATGCCCGTAGAACCGATGCTGATTTTGGGGATTGAGACCTCCTGCGACGAGACGGCGGCAGCGGTCGTCGCCGACGGCCGCCGCATCCTCTCCAACGTGGTGGCCTCGCAGACGGACCTGCACGCCCGCTACGGGGGAGTGTTCCCCGAACTGGCCTCGCGCGCCCACATAGAGGCCATCGTCCCGGTGATCCAGGAAGCGATGGCGCAGGCCGGGGCGACCTGGGACGACCTGACCGCCGTCGCGGTCACCGTCGGGCCGGGGCTGGTGGGGTCGCTGCTGGTGGGGGTGAACGTTGCCAAGGGGCTGGCCCTGGGGCGCGGGTTGCCGCTGGTCCCGGTCAACCACCTGGAGGCCCACCTCTATGCGAACTGGCTGGAATCGGACTCAGAGGGGGCGGCCCCGCCGGACCCGGCCTTCCCGCTCCTGGTCCTCATCGTCTCCGGCGGGCATACGGAACTGGTCCTGATGCGGGACCACGGCGACTACCTCTATCTGGGGGGCACGCTGGACGATGCGGCGGGCGAGGCCTTTGACAAAGTGGGCCGGTTGCTGGGACTGCCGTACCCTGGCGGCCCCAGCATAGAGCAGGCGGCCCGTTCGGGGAACCCGGCCCGTTTTCGCCTTCCGCGCGCCTGGCTGGAGGGGACGTACGACTTCAGTTTCAGCGGGCTGAAGACCGCCGTCGCCCGCCTGGTCCAGCCGCAGGAGGTGCCCCCGCGCTTTGTCCCCGACCTGGCCGCCGCCTTCCAGGAGGCGGTGGTGGACGTGCTGGTGACCAAGACGGTGGCGGCGGCGCAGGACTACGGCGCGACGGCCATCCTGCTTTCCGGGGGCGTTTCGGCCAACCAGGCGCTACGGGCGACGATGCGGGCGCGCGCCAGCGTCCCCGTCTACTACCCGCCTCCCATTCTCTGCACCGACAACGCGGCGATGGTCGCCGCCTGCGGCTACTTCCGCTACCGGGCCGGCGCGCGGGCCGGCTGGGGCCTGGACGTGGAGCCCGACTTGCGGCTGGTGTGAAAAAGCCCACACGGAGACGCAAAGACACAAAGGCACAAAGGGCAATTCTTTGTGCCCTTTGTGTCTTTGTGTGAGATCGGAGTTCTGTATGCCGGAACTGCCGGAAGTGGAGACGCTGGCGCGGGAACTGAGAGGGGCGCTGGTTGGGCGGAGAATTGTTGGGGTAGAGGTCCGCTGGCCGCGCACCGTCGCCGCGCCAGACCCGGAGACGTTTGCCCGGCGACTGGTCGGTCGCCGCATCCGGGAAGTCCGGCGCCGGGGGAAGTGGCTGCTCCTGGGCCTGGATGAGGGGGAGTGGCTGCTGGTCCACCTGCGGATGAGCGGGCGGCTGGCCGTGGAGAGCGCCGACGCCCCCGAAGATTCCCACACCCGGGTGGTCTTTCGTCTGGACGACGGGCATCAGTTGCGCTTCTCCGACCCCCGCAAGTTCGGTCGGATGGTGCTGACGGCCTGCCCGGAGGAGTGGCTGGGGGACCTGGGGCCGGAACCGCTGGACCTGACGCCGGAGGGACTGGCAGGGATGCTCCAGGGCCGTCGGGTCCGCCTGAAGATTCTGCTCACCGATCAGCGCTTCCTGTCGGGCCTGGGGAACATCTACGCCGACGAGGTGCTCTGGCGGGCGGGCCTGCACCCCCTCCGTTGTGCCGATACGTTGACGCCTGGGGAGGTGACCCGTCTGCACGGGGCCATCCGGCAGGTCCTGGAGGAAGCGATTGCCCGCCGGGGCACCACCCTGCCGGATCAGCGGTACGTCCTCCCGGACGGGCGCCCCGGGGAGTTCGCGGCCCATCTGGTGGTCTACGGGCGGGAGGGGCATCCCTGCCCCCGATGTGGCGCCCCGGTTGTCCGTACCCGCGTGGGGGGCCGGAGCGCGCACTTCTGCCCCCAGTGTCAGCGATGAGCGGGTCGCCGCAGGCTGACAGCCTGCGCTACACATGCACGCGTGGGGGGCCGGAGCGCGCATTTCTGCCCCCAGTGCCAGCCGACGTGCCAGGCACTTCCGGAAGTGCCTGGCACGTCTATTTCGGCCGCTTCCAGAAGCAGATCATCTGCTGGGAGCGGAAGGTGACCTGCACCAGTTCCCAGCCCTGCTCGCCCGGGCCATTCAAGACCGCCTCTATCGCGCGCAGGAACGGGTCCCCGGCGTCAAAATAGCAGATGCCCTCGGTGTCGCAGTAGAGCATCGGCGGCACCTGGGTCACCGGTTCCTGGAGCCAGTGCAGGACTTCGTCGGCGCTGTGTACGGTCACCCGATACTGCCAGCGGTTCATCGGATTCCTCCCCTGTCACAGCACCATCGGCTCCCGGTAGAGCCCGAAGACCTCCCGGAAGATGTCCATGATTTCCTGCAGGGTGGCGTAGGCGCGGACGGCGTTGAGGATGTGGGGCATGACGTTCTCCGTCCCCTGAGCGGCGATGCGCAGCCGGTCCAGCGCCTGGCCCACGGCGCCGTTATCCCGCTCCGCCCGCACCCGGGCCAGCCGCTCGCACTGGCGCCGGTACCCTTCGGGGTCCATCTTCAGGAGGGGCACTTTCAGGGGCTCCTCGGCGACGAACTCGTTGACGCCCACCACAATGCGCCGCCGCTCGTCTATCTCCCGCTGGTAGCGGTAGGCGGCGTCGGCAATCTCCTTCTGGAAGAAACCGGCCTCAATGGCCGGGATGACCCCGCCCAGCGCTTCAATGCGGGCGAAATAGTCGTAGGCCTGCCGCTCCAGCCGGTCGGTGAGGGCCTCTATGACGTAGGAGCCGCCCAGCGGGTCCACGGTGTTGACCACGCCCGACTCGTGAGCGATGATCTGCTGGGTGCGCAGCGCGATGGTGACGGCGAACTCGCTGGGTAGCGCCAGCGCCTCGTCCAGGCTGTTGGTGTGCAGCGACTGAGTCCCGCCCAGGACCGCCGCCAGGGCCTGGATGGCGACGCGGACGATGTTGATCTCCGGCTGCTGGGCGGTGAGGGTGCAGCCAGCGGTCTGGGTGTGGAAGCGCATCCACCAGGAGCGGGGGTTTTTGGCCCCGAAGGTATAGCGCATCTCCCGCGCCCAGATGCGCCGGGCGGCCCGGAATTTGGCAATCTCTTCCAGAAAGTCGTTGTGGCAGTTAAAGAAGAAGGAGAGGCGCGGGGCGAACTCGTCTATATCCAGACCGCGCCGCAGGGCCCAGCGGACGTACTCCATCCCGTCGGCCAGGGTGAAGGCCAGTTCCTGCGCGGCGGTGGAGCCAGCCTCCCGGATGTGGTAGCCGCTGATGCTGATGGTGTTCCATTTGGGGAGATATTTGCTGCCGAACTCTATGGTGTCCGTCACCAGCCGCATAGAGGGTTCGGGCGGGAAGAGGTACTCTTTCTGGGCGATGTACTCTTTGAGGATGTCGTTCTGGATGGTCCCGCCCAGTTGGTCCATTCGGCACCCCTGTTTCTCCGCCGCCGCGATGTACATGGCCCAGATGACGGCCGCCGGACTGTTGATGGTCATAGACGTGGTGACTTTGTCCAGCGGGATGCCGTCAAAGAGAATCTCCATGTCCTTCAGCGACGAGACGGCGACGCCGCATTTGCCGAACTCCCCCTCGGCCTCCGGCGCGTCGGTGTCGTAGCCCATCAGGGTGGGCAGGTCAAAGGCCACGGAGAGGCCCGTCTCGCCGTGGGCCAGCAGGTACTTGAAGCGGGCGTTGGTCTCCTCGGCGGTGCCGAATCCGGCGAACATCCGCATCGTCCACAGCCGCCCCCGGTACATATTGGGGTGGATGCCCCGGGTGAACGGGTATTCGCCGGGTAAGCCGATTTTCTCCATGTAGTCCCCCTCCACGTCCAGGGGGGTGTACAGCCGTTCCACCGGCTCGCCGGAGGCGGTGATGAACTCCGGATACCGCTCCGGCTGACGGTCCAGCGTGGCCTTCAGGGTGGTCTGTTTCCACCGTTCCAGTTCGGCGGCAATCCGCTCTCGTTCCTGGCTCATCGCTCCTCCTTCACGCTTCGCGTTTCACTTTTCACGTTTCACTTTTCACGCTTCACGTTTTGCGTACTCCATCCTCCGCTCCCACGCATCCCGCGCGGCGGCCTGCTCGGCGGCCTGCTTGGAGCGCCCTTCTCCCCGGCCGGCCACCTCGTCGCCCAGGAGCACCTCGGCGACGAAGGTCTTGGCGTGTTCGGGGCCGTGCTCGGCGACGATGCGGTAGCGGGGCGTGATGCCCAGTTCGGCCTGGGCCCATTCCTGGAAGCGGCTCTTGGCGTCCTTATCGGCCTCGGCGGCCAGGATGGCTTCCGCCATCGGCGCCATCAGAAAGCGCACCAGTTTCCGCACCGGCTCCAGCCCTCCGTCCAGATACATCGCGCCGACGATGGCCTCAAAGGCGTCGGCCAGGTTGGGTGCCCGCTCCCGCCCGCCCCGCTCCTCCTCGCCCTTCCCCAGGCGGAGAAAGTCGCCCAGGCCCAGTTGGACCGCGAAGCGGGCCAGCATCTCCTCGGAGACCAGGACCGCCCGCAAACGGGTCATCTCCCCTTCCCGGAATTCGGGATACCGGTGGAAGACCCACTCCGCCACCGTCAGGCTCAGGACGGCATCCCCCAGGAATTCCAGGCGCTGGTTGTCCCAGCCCTCTTCGGGGTGTTCGTGGACGTAGGAGGGATGGGTCAGGGCGCGCAGGAGCAACCCCGGCTCCCGGAATGAATAACCGATGCGCTCCTGCAGCGGATGCGCCGTCTCTGGGGCAGGGGTTTGGGTACCGGGTTTCGTTTTCCGGCGCAGCAACATGCGGAGGATCATCGTTCAGCCTTTTTCAGGGGATCGGGGGCCGCGCTGGAAGGGACGAGATGAAGCGGATGACGGGGTGCCGGATGCCTGGAGTGGGGTCCCGCAGAAACTGCAGAAGCGCGCGCCCGCAGGGGAGCGCTTCCCGCAGCGGGGACAGGTCAGCGGCCGGGCGTCCGCCAGCGGCGCGCCGCAGGCAGAACACTTGGCCGCGTTCAGGGGATTGGCCACCCCGCAGTAGGCACAGACCACCGTCTCTTCTTCCACCATCTCCCCCGGCCTGGCCCCGACGCTTTCACAGTAGTGCTCCACGGCCTGCCAGACCCGCTGGGGGAGGGTCAGGCCGGAGACGCTGCGGACAATGTCGTCTATGCGGGTGATGAGGGAGAGGGGATGAATCAGGGCCATCAGCCCGGTCTGGGCCAGGTCGGCCAGCGCTCCCAGCCATTGCTGCTGGCCCATCGTGACCCGAACACCGCCCTCCACGCGGCTGATCCCCAGGGTGAGGGCGCTCTGAGGCCCACCCCAATCCCAGTCGCGCGTGGCAATCTGGACCAGAACCTGGTCTCCCATCCCGATGCGCTGGGCCATCAGGTCGCCCCGGTTGAACTGCAGGACCAGCGCGTCGGCCAGCGCCTGCGGGTTGATCTCGCCCCGGTAGATTCGCTGCTCCATTGGCGCCTCCGTGCTCATAAAGTATACCCCAGAAGCGGAAGAATGCAACAGTTTTTGCTTTCTCCCCAATTCGTGTTATACTATCTTTCGTGAATGGGAGGAAGCAGAACTTGCCTATGGGCCTGTGGGGGCTGGATGAACTGTCTCCCCTCTTCGCCGACCTGGCAGCGGCGCTGGGATGGGTAGGGGCCCAGGCCCTTCTGCTCCTGCAGCCGCTGCTGGCCGGCTGGGTGGACGAGTCCGCCATAGAACAGGCCATCCGCTGGCTGGAATCTCCTACGCCACGCCCGGATGGGAGGGAATGATGACCTTTATCCTGCCGTGGTTGTTGATCGTCGTTGCCCTTGTGGCTCTTCTCTGGACCGTCCTTCGCTCCCGTCGTGGCCGCATCCCCGCCATCCGTCCCCTGCCTGCGTTTGACCAGTTGCCCGCCGAACTGGGGCATTCAGCGGAGAGCGGGTCTCCCATTTTCTTCACCCTGGGCTCCGGTGGGGTGGGGGGTGATCGGACGCTGACGTCCATCGCGGCTCTGGAGACGGTGGAGGGCCTGGCAGATGCGGCCGTCGCCTACGGGACCCCGCCCGTTGTCGCCGTTGGCGACCCCACTCTGCTACCCCTGGCGGAGGACGTCTTCCGGCGCGCCTGGATTCGGCGCGGTACCCCGGAACGGTATGACCCCACCACCGTTCAGTTTATCGGCGTTCATCCGACGGTGTACGCGGCGGGGGTGGCCGACGGGGTGCTCCACGAGCGGATTCACGGACATGTGCTGATCGGCTCTATGGACGAGGAGGCGGCCCTGGTGACCCACGCGGCGGAGGGGAGGGACCTCCCGCAATCTGTGGCGGCTGACCGTCTCCCTGCGCTGGGAGCCCTCTATCCCGCCGACGCGCGGCTGGCGGCGGGCGAGGAACTGTTCGCGGGCCCGGCGCGGGTGGCGGCTCTCCCCCGCTACCTCGGCAGTCTGCGGGCGCAGGACGTGTTGCGCTTCTTTATCATCGTGCTCATCCTCCTGAAAGTGCTGGGGCTCTGGTAGCGAGGTGCCTATGGACCGGCTGGTGACACGAATCCTTCCGACGGCCCTTGCGGTGGGGACAGGGCTTCTGGTCCTCCTGGGCTATCTTCTCCCCGTTCCCCTTCTGGCATCCGTGCGGGATGAACTGGTCCGCTGGGCCGTCATCGTTGCGGCCTTCGCCTTTATCCTGGGTTTTTTCAACCTGTTGCGGGTCCACTCCCGGCGCGCCCGGAAGTCCGGCGGTCTCTACAGCGTCGCCCTCATCCTGGCCGCTCTGGTCAGTCTGGCCCTGACAATGGTGGCCTTGCTGATCCCGTCCTTACGATTTCTGGGCGACTGGTGGTTTCGCCACGTCCTCTTTCCTCTCCAGGCCACGGTGGCCGGGCTGGTCGCCTTCGTCCTGGCCGTGGCGGCCTTCCGCCTGCTGCGCCACCGCCGTGAGGCCGGGGTTCTGGTTTTCCTGGGCGCGGCGCTGATTGTCCTTCTGGGAACGTTGCCTCTCCCGGTCCCCGGAGGCGACTGGCTGGTGACCCTGCGGATGTGGTGGATGAACGTTCCGGCTATGGCCGGAATGCGGGGCCTGCTGATCGGTGTGGGGCTGGGGGTCCTGCTGGTCGGCCTGCGCGTGTTGACCGGTGCTGACCGTCCATATAGCGAGTAGAGAGGGGCCGATGATTTACTGTCCGAAGTGCGGTACAGCGAACCGACAGGGCAGCAAGTTCTGCAACGAGTGTGGGAGCCCGTTGCCCGCGACGGGCCTGCGCTGCCCGATGTGCGGCGCGATGAACCCGACAGGCAACCTGTATTGCGACCGTTGCCATGCCCGCCTGATACCGGCGGAACGGGTGCCGCCCGAGGAGGAGAAACCCGAACGTCCCTCTCCCCTCAAAGGCATTTCCCTTCCCTCTGTCCCCCTGGCGGAAGGAGGTGCCGGGGAGGAGTGGCTCGCTGAACTGCGGGCGGAGGCGGAGGAAGTGGGCCCGTCTCTTGAAGCGGCGGGTGTGGCCCCGCTCCCGGAGGGGGAGATCCCCCCGTGGCTGGCAGAACTGACGACCCCCGCCGGGCCCGTTGCTCCGGAGGCGCCACCCCCGGCGGCTGTTCCGGAGTGGCTGATGGAGTTGGAGGTCCCCGCCGGGCCCGCTGCTCCGGAGGCGCCGCCTCTGGAGGCCGCCGTCCCGGATTGGCTGACAGAATTGACGGCCCCCGCCGGGCCCGCTGCTCCGGAGGCGCCGCCTCTGGAGGCCGCCGTCCCGGATTGGCTGACAGAATTGACGGCCCCCGCCGGGCCCGCTGCTCCGGAGGCGCCGCCTCTGGAGGCCGCCGTCCCGGATTGGCTGACAGAATTGACGGCCCCCGCCGGGCCCGCTGCTCCGGAGGCGCCACCCCCGGCGGCGGCTGTTCCGGAGTGGCTGGCGGAGTTGGAGGTCCCCGCCGGGCCTGCTGCCCCGGAGGCGCCGCCTCTGGAGGCGGCCGTCCCGGAGTGGCTGACAGAATTGACGGCCCCCGCCGGGCCCGATGCTCCGGAAGCGCTACCCCCGGCGGCGGCTGTTCCGGAGTGGCTGGTGGAGTTGGAGGCCCCCGCCGGGCCCGCTGCTCCGGAGGCGCCACCCCCGGCGGCGGCTGTTCCGGAGTGGCTGGCGGAGTTGGAGGTGCCGTCCCGCCCTTCTCCGGAAGCGCCCGTACCTCCTCTGGCTGGCATACCGGTGCCGCCGCCCGATGAGATTCCCGACTGGCTGCGGGAAATCCAGGCGGCTCCGCTGGTCCAGGAGGGCCCATCCGCCAAACTGCCGCCGATTGCACTGGTGGACGTCCCTACGGATGCGCCTGCTGCGCCTGAGAGTGTACCTCCTGTGTTGTTGGAGGAAGAGACACCGATTCCCGCTCCAGGCGAAATTCCAGATTGGTTGAAAGCCGCTTCGGAGAAAGCCCCTCCGGAATTCGGCGGATTGGTCCCTGCGGAGATTCCGGAGTGGCTGCGGGCCCTCCAGCCGCGGGCCGAGGCGGTCGTGGAGGAGGAACCGGCGGAGACAGCGGGGTTCCTGGCTGGGTTGCGGGGGCTTCTCCCCATCGGGTATGGCCTGGATATGCCCGCGGATGCCCGGCCCTCCCTGCCGAAGCCTCCCAGTCCGGCGGCCGTTGCCCGGGCGGAACTCCTGCAGGGCCTCCTGTCCCGGCCGCTGATCGCCCCGCCGACAACGGCAGCGCGGGAAGTCCACCGGCCCACGGGATGGGCGTTGACCCGTTTTCTGGTGGGAGCGATCCTGCTGGGCGCGATTCTTCTCCCGATGCTGATCCGGTTGCCCCTCTTCGGCCCACCGGTCGCCCCGACAGTGGAGGCTCTGTTCGCTATAGTCAACCAGTTGCCGTCCAGTACCCCCGTCCTGGTGGCCTGGGAGTACGGCCCGGCGGAAGCGGAGGAGATGGACCGGGTGGCGGGTCCGCTGATCGACCATCTGCTGCGCCGGGAGGCCCGCCTGGTGTTGGTGAGCACCCGCCCGGAAGGGCCGGCGGTGGCTGAGGCCCTGCTGGCTTCCCGTCTGGCTGACCTCTCGGAGCGGCCCCGGCGGGTCGCCAATCTGGGCTACGTGCCGGGGCAGGCCGCCGGGGTGCGGGAGGTCCTGGGGAATCTGGACGGTCGGACGGAGATCAGCACGGGCCTGCCAGCGTCTCAGGCGGAGGCCATGGCGGGGGTGCGTTCCGTCTCCGACGTGGGAATGGTGGTCGTACTGGCCGCGCAGCCGGACGACCTGCGGGTCTGGGTGGAACAGGTTTCCGCTGCCCGCCCGGATGTGCCCATTGTGGCAGGGGTCAGCGCGCGGGCGGAACTGATGAGTACGCCATACCTGAGTGGTGGGCAGATTCGCGGGATGGTCGCCGGTCTGACGGGCGGGGCGGCCTACGAGGAGAAACTGGATACCGGCTGGGGGCGGGAGTACGCGTACTACCTGAATTCCCTGGGACTGGCCCAGGTGGCCGTTGCCGCCCTGGCGGTGATCGGCGCGCTTATCTTTCTGGTCGGAGGACGGAAACGATGACGGCAGACCTGATCGGCCTGATTGTGGGCACGTTGTTAACCCTGCTGGTGCTCAGTTACATCCTGGGCGATAACCCCCTGTATCGCCTGGCGCTCCATCTGCTGGTCGGGGCGACGGTCGGGTACGGAGTGGCCGTCACTACGGTGACCGTCCTTCGGACCGTCTTACCGGCCCTTCAGAGCGATTCCCCCGACCGCGTGCGGGTTCTGATCCCTGTTATCCTGGGCATTTTGCTGCTCTTCAAGGGGTTTCCCCGCTGGTCTGCCTGGGGCAATTTCTCCACGGCCCTTCTGGTGGGCGTGGGGGCGGCCGTGGCGGTGAGCGGGGCGTTGCTGGGGACCATCATCCCGCAGGCGGCTGCGGTGGGCTCCCTGGGCGACTGGCTGCGGGAGGGGCCCTATGGGTTGCTCAACGGGTTTCTGGTCACCGTCGGGACCGTTGGTGCGCTGCTGGCGTTCGCTTTCACCGTCCCTCGCCGGCCCGCTCTGCGGCGTCTCTGGGACGGTAGCGTGGGGGTCCTGGGCCAGGTGGGGCGGCTCTTTTTGCTGGCGGCCTTCGGCGCGGCCTTTGCCACGGCCCTCACCGCCAGCCTGACCGTGCTGGTGGGACGGGTCTACGCAGTCGCGATAGGGCTCCAACAACTGCTCACCCTGATCGGGATGAGCGGCGGCTGACCACTGGCTGGTGCATCAGTTGCTGCCATTCGGGCAGAATTCTGTTCCACAGCGGTTGTGGAAAAGGAGGAGCGAATGCTGACTCATCGGATAGAAACGGTTGTCTCAGAGAATCGCAGCCTTACCATTCGTGGTCTGCCTTTCCGCCCGGGCGAAAGGGTTGAGGTTGTCATTCTCAGCCGGCCCCAGAGAAAGGTGGAGGAAACTCGCTATCCTCTTCGTGGTAAACCCGTTCGCTATATCCGCCCGTTTGATAGCGTTGCCGAAGACGAGTGGCAGGTATTGCGATGATTGTTCTTGATACCCACGTCTGGATTTGGTGGGTGCATGGGGACGAACGTCTCACCCAGACCCAACGCGAGGTTATTGCGGCGAACGAGGATGATTTGATAGGGATCAGCGCAATCTCATGTTGGGAAGTTGCCAAACTCGTGGAGTATGGGCGCTTAGAACTGCCATGTCCGTTGGAGGAGTGGTTTGAAAAAGCGTTGAGTTATCCCGGGGTGCAACTGCTCGCGCTGACTCCAGAGATTGCTATTGAGTCAACACGACTTCCTGGCGAATTTCACCGTGACCCTGCTGACCAAATGATTGTGGCTACTGCAAGGGTATACGGATGTCCCCTGGTAACATCGGACGATAAGATTGTGAACTATCCGTATGTCATAACGATACAATAGGCATACCGGTTACCGATACACCATCATGTACTGGGTAGACGTGCAGACCGAAGGAGAATGGCCGCTGGACCTGGAGGTCCTGCGGCAGACCGCGCTGGCGACGTTGACGCACGAGGGCGCGCCAGACGTGGAAGTGGCCATCGTCATCACCGACGATGAGAGTCTGCAGGAACTGAACCGCCGCTTCCGGGGCATAGACGCGCCAACGGATGTCCTGGCGTTCCCGGATGAGACCCGGGGCCCCTTTGTCAGCGCTCCGGGTCTTCCCCGCTATCTGGGCGACATCGCCATCTCCTACCCCCGGGCCGCGGAGCAGGCGGCAGAGGCCGGTCACCCGGTTCAGGCAGAGTTGCAACTGCTGGTCGTCCACGGCGTCCTCCACCTGCTGGGGTACGACGACCAGGAGGAGTCGGAGCGGGCCCGGATGTGGGCCGCGCAGGAGGCCATCCTGCGGGCCCTGGGCGTCTCGGTCCACCTTCCGGAATGATCCACGAATGATCCACGAAGGACACGAAGGGACACGAAGATAAGACTTTGTGTCCCTTCGTGCCCTGCGTGGTTTTGATCCGCCACAAAATTCTTCGTGGTTCCAAAACGATGCGCCACTCTCGCCTCGCCAAAGCCTTCGGCCACGCCTTCTCCGGCCTCTTTTTCGCCCTCCGGACTCAGCGCAATCTGCCCATCCACCTTTCTGTCGCAGCGGGCGTTGTTGCGCTGGGGGTGTGGCTGGGGCTCTCTACCACCCAATGGGCCATCCTGGCCCTGACCATCGGTTCTGTTCTGGCGGCGGAGTTACTGAACAGTAGTCTGGAAGTGGTGGTGGATATGGTCAGTCCTGATTACCACCCGCTGGCCAAACGGGCCAAAGATGTGGCCGCCGGGGCGGTCCTGCTGGCGGCGATGGTGGCCGTCGTGGTGGGGCTGTTGATCCTGGGGCCCCCTTTGTGGGCCCGATTGACGCGGTGGTTTGCAGGGTAATTCACTGCAATCCACGAAGGACACGAAGGGCACGAAGGGTTTTCTCTCCTCTTACAAATACCTACCGTAGCACCGTTCTGTAGAAAACCACGACGGCCTCGCCCTGAGGGCTCGACCCGAAGGGACACGAAGGCTTCATGAAGGTCACAAAGGATTTTTTGCCCCTTTGTGTCCTTTGTGAAGTACTTTGTGCCCTTTGTGGTAGGTAATTACCTCCTTTTGCGGATGAAATCGCCGCGCTCTCCACGCTCTCCACACTCAATTGGGGGAGGTAGTAATGAGTTCTGGCCCGGATTACTACGACCGTCTGCGCCAGCGGTTGCTGGCCCTGCCGAAAGAGCAGTTGGTGGGCATGCTGGAGGACGCCGCCAAAAACTGGCTGGCCCACGACGGCCTGTGGTTCCTGGCCGTGGAGGGGGCATGTGGGATGGAAACCGCCATCCAGTGCGACGTCCGGGCATGGGAAGGGTTCTCGGCCATAGAGGCCCAGCGCATTATGCAGCGACATGGCATCCCGGCCAACGGGGGCCTGGATGCGCTGGAGGTCGCCCTGGGGTACCGCCTGTATGCCTTTCTGAACGTCCAGGAGATTCGCCGCGTGGACGAGCGAACTCTGGTGTTCCAGATGAACGATTGTCGGGTGCAGGCCGCGCGGAAGCGGAAGGGGCTGCCGGACTTCCCCTGCAAACCGGTGGGGCTGGTGGAGTACTCCGTCTTTGCCCGCACCATAGACCCCCGCATCCGCACCCGCTGCATTGCCTGTCCGCCTGACCCCCACCCTGAAGACTTCTGGTGCGCCTGGGAGTTTACCATAGACCTGTAAGAAACGCGAACGTGCCAGGCACTTCCCGAAGTGCCTGGCACGTTTGATCTTTGCGGGGTGGGCGCTACCCCAGGTGGGCCAGCAGAAACTCCTCCAGTGCCCGTTTGGGACGGTAGCCGACCACCCGGTCCACCTCCCGACCGTCCTTGAAGAGGATCAGGGTGGGAATCCCCATAATGCCCAGTTGGGCGGGAGTCCGGGGATTGGCATCCACGTTCATTTTGACCACCTGTACCCGGCCCTGGTAGTCCCGCGCGATTTCTTCCACCACCGGCGCGATCATCCGGCACGGGCCGCACCACTCGGCCCAGAAATCCACCAGTGTCGGCAATGGCGACTTGAGGACATCGTTCTCAAAGGTGGCATCCGTCACTTCCTTCACGGCTCCTTCCCTCCTGCAAAGATAGTGGCCGAATTATCGCTCTGATCGGGGAAGTTGTCAAGTCAAGCATCGGGGTGGCAGGGCTATCAACACGACTTCCGGCAGGGAGTGCAGCGGCACCACCTGGCGTTCTTTCTCCCCGCGCGCTTTGACCTCTACCCCGCCCGCCTCCAGGCTCCGGCGGCTCACGGTCAGCCGCACCGGGCAGCCGATGAGGTCGGCATCGGCGAATTTGACCCCGGCGCTCTCGTCCCGGTCGTCGCAGAGGACGGGGACCGTCAGCCGTCGGCAGACCTCCCCGGCGGCCTCCCGCACAGCCTCCTCCTTCCCCAGCACGACGAGGTGGACGTCAAAGGGAGCCAGGGCCGGCGGCCAGACGAGGCCGAATTCGTCCCGGCAGGTCTCGGCGACGGCGGCGACCCAGCCCTCCAGTTCGGCCTGGCACCCGCCCACGGCCACCGGGCGGAGAGAGCCCTCGGGGTCGGCGTAGAGATGGGGCCCGGCGGCGCGGTCGGCCCACCAGGAGGCCAGCACGGTCCCCGGCACCGCCTCCAGCGGCGCGCCGCAGTGGGGGCAGAGGTGACCGGGGCGGGCCTGTGCCGCGTCGTCCAGCAGGGTGACGGCGAAATCGCGCGGATAGTTGACGCCGGTCAGGTGGTATCCCTCCCGATTGGCCCCGGCGACGAAGTTGGCCCCGGCCCGGATGGAGCGGTCGCCGACGACCAGCACCCCTTCTCCGTCCCGCGTCGGGCGGACCCGCAGGCCCACCGGGGAGGCGTACCCCGGCACCGCGCCGATCGCGCGAATCTCCTCTTCTGTCGCCGGACGCAGGTCGGATACCCCCACCAGGCGGCACAGTTTGGCCTCGTTCACCTCCAGGTCGCCCCGAATGACGACGAAGACCACCTCGCCCTCCCCTTCCGGCCCCGTCGCGTAGAAGACGGCCTTCAGGGTCTGCGCGGTGGGGACGCCCACATAGGCGGCGACATCGGCGATGGTGGGGCAATCCGGGGTGGCAACCGGGCGAACCTCCTCCAGGGGCGCTGGTTCCCCGGGCGGCAGGGAGAATCGGGCCGCCTCGGCGGTAGCGGTATAACCGCAGGCCGGGCAGCGGAGCGTCTCCGTTTCACCGGAAGGGTGAGGGAAGAGCACGGCCGCGCCGTCCAGCGTCTCCGCCAGGAGCAGGTCCAGACCGGTACGAGCGAATTCCTCCCGGATGGCCTCCAGGACCTGCCGACACAGCGCGTCCCGGGCGTCGGGGGCGGTGTGGAGGACGACGGCCCGGAGCCGTTCCCGCTCCCGCCAGCGCCAGAGGCCCCAGGGCAGGTCTGCCCGTTGGCGCTGGAAACTGTAGAGCAGACGGGGGAGGTCCCGGTGGGAGGCGACGTGGCGGGGGAGGAGTGCCCACAGCGCTTTTTCTTCGGGGATGGAGACAGGGAGGCTGATCGCCTGCCCGCCCAGTCCCTCCAGCGCGGCTGTCAGGCGGGCGCGGGCCTTCGCCAGGACGCGCGCGCCCAGGGGCAACCAGGCGTACCGTCCCGGCTCCACGGGGGCCAGGAGCGCCGCACGGACCGCCAGCCCCAGTCCGGGGGTCACCGCCTCCGCCGGGGGTTCCCGGAGGGTGCGGCCGAAGAGGCGGGAGGCTGGGAAACAGGAAGGGAATGGGAACAGGTCGGAAGGCAGAGGCATGGGGGGACTGCTCCGTGTAGCGTGTTGGATTTCTATCAGGTTTTGGTGAACATTATAGCAGGTTCAAAAGGGACGTCAAGGGGCATCGCGGGGGCGCGTCGCGGGTTTGGGACATGATTCTGGGCTACCTCCAGCGGCCGGTCCACGCTGAGGCCGGCGCAGAGCAGGGCCATCGGCACCCGGCGGATGTCGTAAGTGCGACCCGCAGCAGGACAAAGAGAATCGTCCAGCCCGCCACGATTTGCAAGCATGTCCTGGATCGCCTCATTTATTTTCCTCCAATCCTTCAGGGTTTGCTGCTCTTAAGTCAGAAGGAGCATCCCAGAATCATGTTCGGCTGGGCG
>Ga0197142_1000624_pt1 | contig 32761 bp, 29 predicted proteins | sample GBS60_MetaG_FD_148614 | JGI IMG/M metagenome (GOLD analysis project Ga0197142, IMG submission 148614) | Sediment microbial communities from Great Boiling Springs, Gerlach, Nevada, United States - GBS 60_MetaG | ecosystem: Environmental > Aquatic > Thermal springs > Hot (42-90C) > Sediment...
AGGCTGGCTTACGCGAAAGTCATCCTCATGATGTTTGGGTTTTATAATATTTTATAAAAGAAATTTATTTATAATTAAAAAATATTTATTTTGCCTTAATTAGAATTTTGCTTTAAAATAAATAAGCTATGACAGATTCTCCTGTAGAATTAATTAAAGAAAAAATAGATATTGTTGATTTTATCTCTGGTTATATCAATCTTAGTCGTGCTGGAAAAAACTGGAAAGGATTATGCCCCTTTCATAAAGAAAAAACGCCTTCTTTTATGGTTTCTCCAGAAAGGCAAACATGGCATTGTTTTGGCTGCAATCTTGGCGGAGATATTTTTACTTTTTTAATGAAATATGAAAATTTGGAATTTGGAGAAGCTTTACGCGTTTTAGCTGAAAAAGCCGGAGTTGAGCTAAAAAAAATATCGCCCCAAGAATATAAATATGTCGGACTTTTATATGAATTAAATGAATTAGCTAAAAAATTTTTTATTTCAGAACTTGAAAACAATAAAAAAGCTTTTGAATATATTTTAAGTCGCGGACTAAAACCAGAAACAATTTCAGATTTTGAAATTGGTTTTGCTCCTAATTTAAATGACGGTCTTTCAATTCACCTAATAAATTCAGGATATTCTCCTGACGATATTATTCGCGCTGGACTTGCTATTAAAAACGAAAAAGGAAGAATTTTTGATAGATTCAGAGGAAGAATTATGTTTCCAATTCATAATCATTTAGGAAAAGTTGTTGGTTTTACGGGAAGAATATTACCCGAATTTGAAAAAGAAGATGTTGGAAAATATATAAATAGCCCCGAAACGCCTATTTTTAAAAAATCAAAAATTTTATACGGATTTTGGAAAAGTAAAAATTTTATTCGAGAAAAAAATAGTGCATTTTTAGTTGAAGGACAAATGGATTTTTTAGCAAGCTGGCAAGCTGAAATTAAAAATACAGTTGCTTCTTCAGGAACTGCTCTAACAGAAGATCATTTAAGCGCCTTACGCAAATTAACTGATAAACTAATCATAACTTTTGATAATGATGATGCTGGACAAGAAGCCGGAGAAAAAGCAATTGATATGGCTTTAAAATTTGATTTTGATGTTAAAATTGTTATATTTCAAGATTTTAAAGATCCGGCTGAAGCAGCTTTAGCAGGAGAAAAAAATTTGCTAAATGCAATAGAAAAAGCAATGCCTGCTCCTCTTTTTTACTTTCAAAAATATTTAAAACAAGAAGAATCTAATTGGAGTAAAGATAAATTAAAAAATATCCAAACAGTTCTTCACAAATTATTAAATATAGAAAGTCCTGTTGAAAGAAATTTTTGGATAAAAAAACTTAGCGAAATTACATCTATTGATGAAAAAATTTTAATTGAAGAAGCGCAAAAATTAATTAAAAAAGTCAAAATTGTTTCACGTGTTGATTCAAAAGAAAACAACAATCAAATTTACTCAAAAAAATTTAGTCGCTGGGAATTGCTAAGTCAAGAATTTATTATTGCTTTATTAGGAAAAGAGTCTTTAAATCCTGAAATTGAAGAAAAAAAATATTTAGAACCAAATTATCAGAAAATTTTTGAATTGTTAAGTAGGGGAGTAAAAAAATCAGAAGATCCGAGCTTAGATGAAATTATAAATTTAATAATGTTAAAATCCGGAGATTATTTAATTTTAAATTTAGATGAAATTAAAAAAGAATTAAAAAAAGAATATTTAAAAGAAAAAAAGATTGAACTTACGAAAAAAATCCGTGAAGCTGAAAAACAAAACAATGAAGATGCTATTAAAAAATATTTAGCGGAATTAAATGATTTGCTAAATCAAAAATAAAGTGTTAAAATAGTAAAATTAAATAATCAAATGCCTAAAAAAGCTAAAAAGAAAAACACTAAAAAAATTAAGCGTTTAAAAAAACGCCGAATTAAATCTAAAAATAAAAAACACGCAGGAAGATCAAACAAAAAATCATCTAAGAAAAAAAGTCTTCAATCAGGCAAAAAAACTTCTAAAAAAACGTCTCGTAAAAAAACAAGTAAAAAACGCGCCTCTAAAAAATCAAAATTAAATGAATCGGTTATTCAAGAATTAATTGCTCGCGGCAGACCTCGTGGTTTTGTTACTGATTCTGAAATTCTTTATTTTTTCCCTAAAGCAGAAGAAAATATTGAAGAATTAGAAAAAATTTATGATATTTTAGAAAAAGAAGGAATAAAAGTTATTGAAACGGGGGGGCTTTTAGAAGCAATTCCGGAAAAAAACATTGAAAAAGACATAGAAGATCTTTCGCGTCTTGAAGGCGAACTTCCTGATGCTGTTCAATTTTATTTAAAAGAAATAGGAAAAACCCCTCTTTTGACAAAAGAAGAAGAAAAAGAATTAGCTAAAAAAGCAAGCTTAGGAGACGAAGAAGCTCGTCAAAAACTTATTAAAGCTAATTTAAGACTTGTTGTTTCAATCGCAAAACATTATATTCATCGCAGCCCAAATTTAAATATTTTAGATTTAATTCAAGAAGGAAATATAGGGCTTTCAAGAGCTGTTGAAAAATTTGATTATCGCAAAGGTTTTAAATTTTCAACTTATGCCACGTGGTGGATTAGACAATCTATTACAAGAGCTTTAGCTGATCAATCAAGAACAATTCGAATTCCGGTTCATATGGTCGAAACAATGTCTAGATATTCACAAGTAAAAAGAAACTTATTACAACAACTTGGAAGAGAGCCTTTAGATGAAGAAATTGCAAATGAAATGGGAATTGATGTAGAAAAAGTACGCCAAATTAAAAAAATTTCTCAAAGCGTTTTATCAATAGAAACTCCAATTGGAGATGAAGAAGATTCAATTTTAGCTGACTTTATTAAAGATGAAAAAAACGCAACTCCTGCAGAACAAGCTGCAAGAGCTTTGTTGCGTGATATTTTAGAAGATATTATGAAAGATTTAACAGAAAGAGAAAAAGAAATAATTTCAATGCGTTTTGGATTAAAAGATGGAGTTATGCACACCTTAGAAGAAGTTGGACAACATTTAGGAGTAACACGCGAAAGAATAAGACAAATTGAAGTTAAAACATTAGAAAAAATAAAAAATCATCCACGCGCAAAAGAATTTGAAGGCTTTGAAGAATTAACTTAATTTAATTTTATGAATCACTTTGAAATTAGAAAAAAATTTTTTGATTTTTTTAAATCAAAAAATCATACAATTGTTCCATCAAGTTCTTTGATTCCCGCAGATCCTTCTGTTCTTCTTACAACAGCAGGAATGCAACAATTTAAACCTTATTACACAGGTGAACTTAATGCCTTGTCTGACTTTGGATCAAAAAACACAGCCTCAATTCAAAAATGTTTCCGCACATCAGACATCGATGAAGTTGGAGATGAAACACATTTAACTTTTTTTGAAATGCTTGGAAATTTTTCTTTTGGAGGATATTTTAAAAAAGAAGCTATAAATTACGCTTATGAATTTTTAACCAAAGAATTAAATTTAAATATTGATTATGTAACTATTTTTAATCCGCAAAAAGTAGATGAAAATGATTGGAGAAAAAGCGTACCTTTTGACGAAGAATCATTTAAAATTTGGAAAGAAATTGGCTTGGGTGAAGATAAAATCCATGTAGAAGGAATTGATAATTTTTGGGGACCAACGGGAAGTGAAGGACCATGCGGACCAACAACTGAAATTTATATTAAAAATAAAAACGGAAAAAGCGTTGAAATATGGAATGTTGTTTTTAATGAATATTTTTGCGATAAAAATAAAAATTTGACAAAACTTCAAACAGCAGGAGTTGACACTGGAATGGGAATGGAAAGATTAATGATGATTGTTTTAGGGGTTTCAAATATTTTTGAAACAGATTTATTTTATCCTATTTTTGAAAGCTTACCTCAAAATTTACCGCAAAAAATCCAAAGAATTATAGCTGATCATATTCGCGCTTCAGTTTTTTTAATTTCTGACGGCGTAAGACCATCAAATAAAGAAGCAGGATATGTTTTGCGAAGAATTTTAAGACGTATTTTTGTTTATGAAAAAATTTATAATTTAGAAAAAAATATTTTTGAAAATTTAATTAATAAAGTTTTTGAAATTTACAAAGAAATTTATCCTGAATTAAAACAAAATAAAGATTTAATTTTTGAAGAATTTAATAAAGAAAAAGAAAAATTTTTAAATAGCTTAAACAAAGGACTAAAAGAATTAGAAAAAATAAACGAAATTGATGCTAAATCAGCCTTTTATCTTTATGAAACTTTTGGTTTGCCGTATGAAATAATTAAAGAATTAGGAGATAAAAAAGCTTTAGATTTAAACTACGGAGATTTTGAAAAAGAATTAGAAAAGCATAAAGATATTTCGCGCCAGGGACAAGAAAAAAAATTTGGAGGGCATGGATTAGTACTTAATACAGGAGAATTAAAAGCTTTAGATCAAAAAGAACTACAAAAAGTCATTAGACTTCATACAGCAACGCATCTTCTTCATAAAGCTTTACGCGAAGTTTTAGGAGAAGAAGTTAAACAAGCTGGATCAGATATAACTGCAGAAAGAACGCGTTTTGATTTTACTTTTAATAGAAAATTAACAGAAGAAGAAATTAAAAAAATTGAAAATCTTGTAAATCAAAAAATAAAAGAATCTTTGCCTGTTAATTTTATTGAAATGAAAAAAGAAGAAGCTACTAAAACCGGAGCGCTGTCATTTTTTAAGCAAAAATATCCTGATGTTGTAAAAATTTATTATGTTGGAGATTCTTTAGAAAATGCATGGAGTAAAGAATTTTGCGGCGGACCGCATGTTAAAAATACATCAGAAATAGGAGAATTTAAAATTAAAAAAGAAGAAGGCGTTGGCGCTGGTATAAGAAGAATTAGAGCAATTGTCTTACCTTGATATTTGAATTAATATTTTAATAATTTTGCCTTAATTTTTAATTTGGTTTAAAATATCAATAATATGAAAAAAATAACCTTAACAAAAAAAGAAGAAGTTAAAGATATTTTAAAAAAAGTTGAAAAAGAAGAAGATAATTTTATTATTTTAATTATTCCAAAAAATTTTGAGCATAAAACAAAATCCTTTTTTAAAGAATTAAAAAATGAATTTGAAAATATTGGAAAATCTTTAGCTATTGAATCCATAGATGAAGAAATTTTAACATTAGCTAAATCATTAGATATTGAATCGCATCATCCTCTTTTTAATCAAAATAAAAAAATAACTGATATTTTGCCTCCTAATAAAAAAAGAGAAGAAATTGTTTTAGAAAATTATGAAAAAGAAGATGTAGAAGAAGAAAAAAATTTAAATCATAAAGAAATTCAAAAAGAAAAAGATACACGATTTTTTAAAGAACAAAAAGAGCCTTATAAAATAGAAAGACCAAAAGTTTACTTACATCATTATCACAAAAGCAAAAAACATAGTTTTTTAAAATTTTTTAAAGTTTTTATATTCGCTTTAATTATTTTTGGAATTGGATTTGGCGCTTGGAAATTAAGTTATTTTTTTTCACAAACAGAAATAAGTATTGTTTTTAAAAAAACACCTTGGGAATTTAATAACGAAATTAATGCAAACAAAAACGTTTCAAGCGTTGATTTTTCAAAAAAAATTTTACCTTTAGAGCTGTTAAAAAATGAAACAAATAGTACTCAAGTTTTTAAAGCAACAGGCAAAAAATATGTTGAAGAAAAAGCTTCTGGAAATATTACAATTTATAATACTTATAGCAGCGAGCCTCAAGTACTTGTTGCAACTACAAGATTTCAAGCTCCTAATGGATTTATTTATCGCTTAACTGAAAGAGTAGTTGTCCCAGGAGCAGAAATAAAAGATGGCAAAATTATTCCTTCTTCAATTACGGCGCAAGTTGTTGCTGATAAAGCTGGCGCAGAATATAATTCTGGTCCTATTTCTAAATTAACTATTCCGGGTTTTGCAGGCTCTCCTAAATTTGATAAATTTTATGGAGAAATAAAAGAAGGTATAAAAGGAGGTTTTATTGGTGAAAAAAATATTCCAACACAAAATGATGTTGCTCAAAGCAAAGAAAAAGTAAAATCAATTTTAGAAGAAAATTTAAAAACTTCTATATTAATTAAAAAACCTTCTGATTTAAAATTAATCGGCGATCCTTTAATTGAAATTACACGTTTAGCAGCAAATACAACAACTGATGAAAAAGGAAACTTTGTTGTTTTAGGTGCTGCTAAAATTACTTTTGCAGCTCTAAAAGAAAAAGACGTTTTAGCTCTTTTAAATCAATCTTTAAATGATAAAAATAAAAAAATTGAAAATTTAAAAATAGAATATTTAAATCCTAAAATTGATTTTAATAATGGAGTTTTAACTTTTAATTTAAAAGCTTCTGGAGATTTAGTTTATAATTTCGATCCTTCTAACTTTAAAGAATTAATAAAAGGGAAATCTATTAAAGAAGTTCAAAATATTATTAAAAATCTACCAGAAATTGAATCTTCTAAAATTTTAATTAAGCCTCGTTGGATAAAAAATTTACCCCAAAACATTTCAAAAATTAATATTAAAGTTGAATAATTTGCGCTTTTGCGCGGCGGACCGGATTTGAACCGGCGACCTCCCGCGTGACAGGCGGGCGTTCTAACCAGACTGAACTACCGCCGCTCAAGTTCTTTTTAAAGAATAGCAAAAATAAACAAAAAATCAACTAAAATGAAATTTGAAACGCTCTTATTACATTACCAAATCTTCCTTTGCCTACAATATCTGTAATATTTTCTCCCCCTATACATGGCACACTAGAAGCGCCAGAATAACATAAAGTTGTAAATGTAATATTATTTGTAGAACTCGGCGCTTCAGCGCTTGTATCTTTTTTATAAAACTGATACATTCCCCATTCTAATGCAGCATCAGCAGCATACAAAGCTTTTGCTGAATTTACAATATTACCTGCTTGTCTTATTTGATTTGTAATTAATATTCCGCCTATAACTATTGATGTCAACATCACTCCCCCCAATGCCAAAGAAACAACAATCATAACCTGCCCTTTTTGATTTTTATTTAAATTAATATTTTTAAACATAATTTTAACTATCTAAAACTCTTGAACTTACTGTTGTTTGTAAATTTACAACAGAACCAGAAACACTTGACTCTTTGCTTTTGATGCCCATTAAAATTGTAATTCTTGTTTGTTTACCATCTCCAAAATTTTGACCATTTAAAATAAATCTTAAATAATCTACAATAACATCGTCTGCTGTAATTTTTTTAAAAGAAGTCCCGCCATCAATGGATTTTTCAATTCCAAAATTATTCAATCTATAAACAACGTTTTGGCCATAAGCATTTGTAAAATATAATTCATTTGTAGATATTTCTCCACCGTCCACAGGAGAAGAACAAGAGTTTTGATTTTGATCGCAAAAATTCATTCCTGTTCTTATTTCTCTTGCCATTTGTTCCAAAACTAAACTAGAATTATAATTAGCATTTAAAAGAGCAATTGATTGTCTTTGAGAACGTAATGCTCCAGAAAACCCTCCAACAGCAATACTTATAATAATTATAAAAGAAGCTATTGCAACCAAAAGCTCAACCATTGTAAAACCTTTATTATTTTTTAACATTAATTTTATTTTAAATTAAAATAATTTTTATAGCAATTCAATTATCTAATTTGTGCTTTAAAATCTTTATGAAGAATATTTTTAATTTTTTCCAATTCCATATCAACTTCTTCATCTTTTAAAGTCTTTTCTTCTGACTGAAAAATTAATCTAAATGTTAAACTTTGATTATTTGAAAAGCTTTCTTCCCAATATTCATCAATTAAATCAACATCTTCTAAAATAGAACTTGCGTTTGAAATTTTTTCCATAATTTCTCCTATTCTAAAATCTTTTGAAACTAAAATAGAAATATCTCTTAAAACAGCTGGGTATTTAGGTAATGGCTTAAATTCTTTTTCTTCTTCTATTGATTTTAAAATTTTTTCTAAATTAATTTCAACTAAAGCAATATTAAATCCTTTTTTTGTTTTAAAATGAAAAATGTTTCCTATAACATTTCCATCAACTTCAATTTTAATTTTTTTATCATCTTCAGCCATCAAATAATCATCAATACCCAAATCTTCAAACAAACAGCTAAAAACCCCTTTAAGTTCAAAAACAGGATAATCTTTTTTATGTAAAATTCCGCAACCTAATCTTAATTCTTCTTTAAAATTATTATTTTCTTTGTAAAATACTTTCCCTATTTCAAAAATTTTTACTTCGTTAAAAAATCTTGAATTATTTAAAAGCGTGTTTTTAATATTCATAAATAAAGATGGTCTTAAATATTTAAATTCCTTACTAACTGGATATAAAATTTCAATAACTTGATTTGAAAAATTTAAATTTAATTCAGATAAAACTTTATCTTCTTCAGAAATTAAAGAGTGCGTATAAACTTCACTTAATCCTAATTTTTGTAAAGACAATCTAATTTTATCTTTTAAAATAAAAATGTTTTCTTCTTTATGAGAGCTTAATTCAATAACAGGCTTTTGCGGTTTTAAATTATTTATTCCTCCAAAACGCATAACTTCTTCTGATAAATCTTCGAAATCTTCCAAATCAAGCCTCCACGATGGAATATGAACTCTTAATGTTTTTTCATTTATTTTTTTTATAAAAAATCCTAATTTTTCAAAATAATTTTTTACTTTTTTTAACTCTACTTTTTCTCCAATAAATTTTTCATATTTTTCTATATTAAAATCAATAACACTTTCAGTAAATTTTTTTGGATTAGAATCATAAGAGTCTAAAAATTTTGCTCCTAATTGCTTTAAATATAATACTGCTTTATCTGCTCCAATTTTTACAAGCTCCGGGCTTAGTCCATGCGAAAATCTAATTGAAGCATCTGTTTTTAAATTTAAATCCTTGCTTGTATGATAAACTGAAACCGCATCAAAATTTGCTGCTTCTAAAATAATTCTTTTTGTAGATTTTGTCACGCCAGAATGCTTTCCTCCTTTTATACCTGCAATTGCTAATGGATTTTTAATATCAGAAATTACAAGGTCTTTATCTTTTAATTCAAATTTTTGATTGTCTAATGTTTCTATAATTTCTCCTTTTTTTGCTTTACGCACAATAATTTTTTTAGGAAAACCGCCTTCTAATTTATCCGCGTCAAAAATATGCAAAGGCTGACCAATTTCAAGCATAACCAAATTAGCAATATCAACAATATTATTTATAGGATTAATTCCGCAGGATTTTAATATTTTTTTAATTTCAGAATTCGATTCTGCAACTTTTGGAATTTCAAAATAATATGCTAAATATCTTGAGCATAGATTTTTATCTTCAACTTTAACTTGAATAAAATTATTTGAAGAAGGCTGATTTACAATTAATTTTATAGAATTTTTAATTTTTTTATTTAAAACAACACTAAGCTCTCGAGCTATTCCTAAATGTGAACTTGCATCTGAATAACGATTAGCTGGCAAAGCAATATCAATAGAATCTCCTCCTAAATCTTCTGACTCAAAAACATATAAATTTAAAAGTTCTATTGTTTTTAATTTAGAAGGTAATTCCGGCAATATTTTTTTTAATAATGCATATGAAAATTTCATTGGTTTTTTATTTTTCTTGACCTTGATCAAAATTATAAATCATAAATAAATTTGATAAATAAGCTGCAAACATTTGTAGTGACTTATAAATATTTTCTTTTTCAGAAAAAATTTTTTCCTTATATTTTTTAAATTCTTCTAATTCTACTTTTTTATTTTTTATTTTATAATACATTTCCATATTTTCTTCTATTAAATCTTCTACTTTAAAATCTGTCTCTTTTTCTTGTATATCGGTTATAAAATGAACCGATGTATACTCTCCTCTTTTTAAAATATCTATTTCATGCAAAACTAAATTTTTAATTTCATCTCTAAATCTTTCTAATTGACTATTTACATTATTATCTTTTTTCTCAATAAATTCCATTTTAAAACTGATTAATAAATCTTAAATCACTTTCGTAAAACAATCTAATATCCGGAATTTTATATTTAATCATTGCTAATCTATCAATGCCAACGCCAAAAGCAAAACCTTGAAAATCTCTTGGATTATAATGCGCATATTCAAAAACATGTTTATGCACCATTCCAGCTCCAGCAACTTCAAACCATTTTCCTTTATATTTAATAATCAACTCAACTCCCGGCTCAACAAATGGAAAATAAGAAGGCCTATAACGAAATTCTATTTTTTCACCGCGGAAAAATTTATGAAAAAACTCTTCAATAACAAATTTAAAATTTGCCAAAGTTATATTTTTACCAACCATTAATCCTTCAAGCTGATAAAAATTTATTTCATGCCCAGAATCTAATGCTTCATTTCTAAAAACTTTTCCCGGAACAATAATTTGAAAAGGTGGCTTATTTTTTTCCATAAATCTCACTTGCACCGGGCTTGTATGCGTTCTTAAAAGAAATCTTTGCTTAGAATTTATATTTTTATTCTCCTGTTTTATCCAAAAAGTATCTTGCATTTCGCGCGCTGGATGATTTGGAGGAAAATTTAAAGCATCAAAATTATAATATTCATTTTCAAGCTCTGGTCCATCAATAATTGAAAAATTCATTCCTGAAAAAATCTGACGCATTTTTTGCTCAACCAAAGTTAATGGATGTAAATGTCCTTTTTGAAGTTTTTTTGGAGGCTTTGTTAAATCAATTTTTGGAATTAAATTTTCTTGTTCTAATTCTTGTTTTTTATTAAAAATTAAATCCTCTGTTTCTTTTTTTAATAATTGGATTTTTGGCCCAATAATTTTTCTTTCATCTAAAGAAAGATCTTTTAAAGATTTTAAAATATTTGTTATTTTGCCATTTCTACCTAAATAATATACACGAATTTCTTCTAATTCATTTAAGCTTTTTATTTTGTTTATTTTTTCTTTTATTTCTTTTTGTAAAATTTCTACTTCCATAAAATTATTTTAACAAAATTAATATTTATTTACCATAATTTATTTACCATAATTAAGAATTTATTTTATATATTTATTAATAATTCAAGGTTCATTATTTATAATTTTATCTTGTTGCGGGGGCAGGAATCGAACCTGCTTCAAGAGCTTATGGGGCTCCCAGGAAAAACCATTCCCGTACCCTCCCGCGATTTAAAGCGAAAGTATATTATAATTTTTAAAAGCTAATTTGTCAAAAAATTTATTTATTTTAATTTTTTTTGATTGCCAAAATTTAAATTTAATGCTAAAAATAAATTATAAGCCGGGGTAGCTCAGAGGCAGAGCGGACGTTTCATAAGCGTTAGGTCGTGGGTTCGAATCCCACCCCCGGCACAATCCCCTGCCTGCCGGCAGGCAGGCCCGCCCCCACTTAAGAAACCTTCGTCCCGAAACTTCGGGACTCCTATCTTCCATTACAGGAGATTATTAGATTTTATAAATTCAAAATTCAAAAGTTATCCCGCTCTTTTGTTAATAATTACATTAAATAACAAATTAAATTTTAATAGCATAAAAATTTTTTTATAAATAAATTTTATATTAACAAAATGGCAGCATAAAATTTAAGCATCTTAAAATAAATTTAAAATAAATATTTAAAAAAAGCCCGTCAAAATGACGGGCTAAAAACTCCCCTATACACCCCAAAGGAGAGAAATAGAAAACAATGTTGCCCCGAAAAACATCGATGAGGCAACAATATAGTCGGCCACCCGTTCTTCTTCTGAGCGGGGATCAAGAATTAAAGCACCTACCCTCATCACAGCCGCAAAAAAAGCGGCTGCAATGATAATACAAAATAACCAGAAATTGACAGTCATTTTGACCTCTTTTTTATATATTAACACAAAATAAATAAAAAGTCAATATCTATAAAATTTTAAATATTTCATTTGTCTTTTATTTTTAAAATGATAAAATAACTTAATGACACAAAATTTAAATACAAATGAAAAATTTACTCCTATTTTTGAAAAATTAAATATTGAAGAACAAGAAAAATATTTAATTGAGCCTTTTTTTACCAATTTAGATAAATCTGTTTTTGCTGTACCGTTTTTACCTCCTGAAATAATTGGCGCGCTATGCTCGCGAACAAGTAGAGCAAAAGATGATTTGCGCGTTATTTTTTTAAATGAATTTGCAAAACCATTTTTAGAAGATGAAAGTGCTTATGGAAAATCTTTAAAAAATTTAATTGATTTTTTACATCAAAATCCTATAGAAAACATTTTTTCAAATCCAAAAGCTCGCGAATTTTATATTAAATGGCTTGCTCAATATGGAGATGATTCTATTGCGCAAATAGCAGGAACACATTTAGTTTTTTCTGGAATTTCTCAGGTTGCTATAAAACACTGGGAAGATCAGCGTATTGGGCTTGCTCCAATTGAAAAATCAACGCGTTATGTTGATTATTCTTCAAAAATTTCGGGGCAATATCGCTATTATACTGATCCGACATTAGAAAAAATTGGCTTAACGGAGAAATATAAAAAAGCAATGGACAATCTTTTTGCAACTTACACAGAACTTACTCAAAACTTTTTTGATTTTTTACGCAAAAAATACCCTGATGAAAAAGAGTTGGTTTTAAAAACAAAAACTTTTGATACTTTGCGCGGCATTTTGCCATCTTCAACATTAAGTCAAGTTTCTTTTTTTGGAAACGGCCAAACTTTTGAATACGCGATTTCAAGAGCAAGGCATCATAATTTAGGAGAAATTCGCTGGACAGCGGAGCAAGCAAAAACCGAATTAGAAAAAGTTGTACCTGCTTTTTTAAGAAGATTAGAATCCGAAGAAGCCGAAAAATATGGGAAGTATTTGGGAGAGCACAGACAAAGAATAAAAAAAGCTGTTTCTGATTTTAATTTCCAAATAGAACCCAAAAAAGAAATTTCAAATTTTGAAGTTAAATTAATAAGCTATGATCCGGATGGAGAAAATAAAGTTATTGCTGGATTAATTTATGAAACAACGCACGAATCTTTTGAATCTATTTTAAAAAAAGTTAAAGGAATGTCAGGAGATCAAAAAGAAAAAATTTTAGCTCAAGCAATTTATGGAAGAACAAAAAGATTTTACAAAGTTCCAAGAGGATTTGAAATGGCTGATTTATGCTTTGAAATTGTAATGAATATTGGCGCTTGGCGCGATCTTCATAGACACAGAATGCATACACAAATGCGCCAAAATTGGAGCATTTATCATGGATTTGATATACCCGAAGAATTAAAAGAGTCTGGATTGGCTCAAAAATTTGAATCAGCTATTCGCCAAACCGAAGATGTGTTTTTAAAAATAGAAAAGCATAATCCGGATTTGGGTCAATATGCAACAACTTTAGCACACAGATTAAGATTTTTACAAAAACAAAATATGCGCGCATTTTTCTGGGAAACAGAACTTAGAACAATCCCGGCAGGACATCCAGATTATCGCAAAGTTGAACAAGAAAAAATAAAACTTGTAAAAAATGTTTATCCTTTGCTTACAAAATATCTTTTAGCTGATATGTCTGATTATGATTTTGCGCGCCGAGGAGCCGAAAAGCAAGCTCAAGCAAAAGAACAAGAATTAAAAAAATATTTTGAAAAATTTCAAAACTAAATATATAAAACAATAATTATTTTCCCCATTTTCCCGCTATAGCGGGAAAATGGGGAAAATATATAAATCGGGAAATTATAAAAAATCAAAAAATAATAAATTTTAAAACAATGTTTTTTGCTTTAGAGCAGAATTGCTAAAATTTTTTCTTTCGTTTTCTTCAAAAATATAAACTTTGCCGTATTCACCATCATATCCCGGAAAAACATAAAGCTTTCCTTCGCGCACTCTTTTTACCCCTTCAGCAATTAATTCATTTGAAGCTAATTTAATTTCAGAAAGTGGAGCACTCAACAAAACATTTAATTCGTTACCAAAATTTAAAATTAAATCTTTATAAATTTTAAAAACTGATTTTGAAACCTTGCCAACACCTAAAGCATCAGCAATTATTTCGTCTAAAGTTACAAGTTTTTTAAAACCGGGCCTTTTAGGATCAAAAAAATCAACTGGTCTTTTTGCTAATTGCTCTACTCTATTCATAACTCCAATTGTTAATGGTTTTTTGCATTTTGGACAAATATTTTGATATTTTTTAGATTCTTCAGGAGACAAAGAAATACCACAAAGTCTATGGCCATCATAATGATATTTTCCTTCTTCTGGAAAAAATTCAATTGTATATAAAATTTTAGGAAACCCAACTTCAGAAAAATTGTTTTCTTTGATATTTTTTGGAGCGCTGTTTTTTAAAGCATTTACTATACCATTATAAGAAAGTTCTGTATCAAAAACATTTGCTTCGCGACCAATTCGCTCCAAAGAATGAGAATCAGAATTAGAAACTATTGCTAAAGAATCTAATTCTGGAATGCGCCAATTCATTTGCGGATCACTTGAAAGACCTGTTTCAATTGCTAAAATATTTTTACTATATTCTCCAAAACATTCCTCTAAAGAATCAAATCCAGACATTGATCCAAACAAACTAAACCATGGCGTCCAAATATGTGCTGGAATAATTAAAGCATCAGGGCATACATCTAAAGTTATTTTTGCAAGCTCTTTTGAATTTAATCCCAAAATCGGCCTACCATCAGAAGATAAATTTCCAATAAAAGAAAGTCTTTGATTAAATTTTTCTACTGAATTGAAATCAGGAAACATTATAACATTATGAATGCGTCGCACTTTACTTAAAAAAGAATAAATACTTGAAATTTCAACTGATAAAATAAAACGCGTTTCAGGAATTTTCCCTTTAAAATTTGGAAATTTATATTCTTTTTTTAATTTAAAAAGCCCGGGTTCTGCTGGCTCAAGTTTTTGTTTTATTTCAGAAAACCATTTAGGATGAGTAAAATCGCCTGTTCCCATAATTAATATTCCTTTTATATCAGCCCAAGAATCTAATTCCTCTAAATTCATTTTCTGTGAAACAGCTCTTGAATATTTTGAATGAATATGAAAATCACAAACAAATTGCATATATTAAATTTAGCAAAAAATAAGATGTTTTACTATTCAATTAAAATAATAATTCAAAATTCAAAAGGCAAAATTCTCCTCCGAATGAGGATCCTACTCTGGAGGAAAAATTTAGGATGCTCAGCAAAAATTTATGAAAGAAATTTTTGCTGAGCTACAATCATTTTGAGATTTAAATTTTGAGATTTGAATTTTATTTGTATTTATTCACAAATTCGGATACATTCGTATATTTCGGATTATATCCTTAATTCGCGTTATCATTTGCTATATTCGCGCAAATTCGCGTTATTCGCATTATGGTTTTTATTTTACACTCAATCCAAAATGTCGTAAAATATTTTTATGAATCAAGATATTCAAAAACTTTTAAAGGACTATATTGATTATTTAGAAATTGAAAAAGGAAGATCTAAAAAAACCCAAGAAGTTTATTTTAGACATCTAAAAGAATTTTTTTCTTTTTCAAAAATAAAAGAACCAAAAGATATTACCGAAGAAAAAATTAGAGATTTTAGAATTTATTTATCTAAAAAAAATTTAAAAAAATTAACACAATCTTATTATTTAATTGCTTTAAGAAATTTTTTAAAATATTTAATTCGTCGCGGTATTGATGTTTTATCTCCTGAAAAAATAGAATTGCCAAAAGTATCGCGAAAACAAATTGAAATTTTAGATTATAAAGATGTTGAACGTTTGCTTGATGCGCCATCAGGAAGTGATTTGCGAACTTTGCGCGATAAAGCAATTTTAGAAACATTATTTTCAACAGGACTTCGTCTTTTTGAGCTTTGTTCTTTAAATAGATATATTGATTTAGATCGGGGCGAAATAACTATTCACGGGAAAGGCGATAAATTAAGAGTTGTATTTTTATCAGAAAGAGCAAAAAAAGCAATTAAAAGATATTTAGATAAAAGACACGATACAGAAGAAGCTTTATTTATAAGTTTAAGTCGCGGACAAAATCCAAAAATTTTAGGAAGAATCACTCCGCGCGCGGTGCAAAGACTAATTGATTTTTGGGCACGTCGCGCAGGCATTCCTGCCAAAGTTCATCCGCATATGCTACGTCATATTTTTGCAACTGATTTATTAATTAATGGAGCGGATTTGCGCGCTGTTCAGGAATTATTAGGACATCAAAACATTTCAACAACGCAAATTTATACGCATTTAACTAATAAAGAACTTCGCGAAATTCATCAAGCTTTTCATGCCAAAAGAAGAAAATAAAAAACCCGCAAGTTGCTTTTCCCAAGCTTCTTGCGGGTTAAGGCGGTAACCGCCGAAGGTATTTCATAGTTACCTCCAGCGACTCCAACCGCAGAGCCCGGCGTCAAAAATGATCTGTCGGGCCCATTGAGAGTATCTCTGTGCCCATACTGTCTCGGTATGGGCACAACCCGTCCTTGTTGTAATTGTTATGATAAGAGGACGGGAATAATTTCCTATAAGCTCGACGGGGGCGTAGTATAAGCCGCCCGTCGTAATAGTCCCTCGGCGGATACCGTTCAAAAAAAATGAAATTTCCGAGGTGGTGTTATTAACTATCTGGACGCCGAGGGTCGACAATGCCTCGCGGGGTAACTCGATCCGCCGCGAGGTGGGCGAAGTGGAAGTTATGGTGGCTGTCGGCGCGGGCAGGGGGCGTCCATCCGGAGTCCGGATGTCTCCGGGTAGGACAGTCCATTCGGCCGGGGTATGCTCGCTAAAAACGAGCACCCGCCCCGCCGCACCGACATAACTAGTTAACGTAGCGTCCCGGTAGCAGAGGGCCGCTACCGGGATAAACTGAACATAAAGATTGTGCCAGTGGCGGATATCGAACGCGATCTCGCCAGGGGCCAAAACGCCGAGGTTTTTTCCACCAGCAACTAACTGGCAGAAAAACGGAGAGGAGTTCACAACCTGAAATGGCGTCCCTTGGTAGGCGACGCCGGCCCGCTCTGCCGCAGGCGATGACGCCTGTGGCAGAAAGATTTTTGTCCTCCTCGCGGCGCAGCCGCTGAGGATGAGGAGGAAAATCAAAATAAAAAACAGCAAATTTTTCATTTTTCAACCTCCTTTTTATATTATACCATAAATTTATTATAAAGTCAATTACAACAGAATAATACAAATCTACGAATTTATGCGGATATAGCGAATGATAACACGAATTAAGGCTATAATCCGAATTATGCGAATGTATCCGAATTTGCGAATAAATACAAATAAAATTCAAATCTCAAAATTTAAATCTCAAAATGATTGTAGCTCAGCAAAAATTTCTTTCATAAATTTTTGCTGAGCATCCTAAATTTTTCCTCCAGAGTAGGATCCTCATTCGGAGGAGAATTTTGCCTTTTGAATTTTGAATTTATTTATTGTATCCTTCTTGTCAAAATTTAATTTTTATATAATATATAATTAAGCGCAGGTGGCAAAATAGTCAATTGTAAATATTAATATGTATAACCGCATTTGACTTGACTAAAAATGTTCTTTAAAATTAAATGGGGAGTATTTCTGATAATCAATTAAAGAAAGTTAAGACTCTTTATTATAAAGACATGTTAAGTATGAGAGAAATCGCGGATATTTTTGGTGTTTCAATAGATGCTGTTGTTTATTTTATGCGGCGGCATAAACTAAAAAGGAGAAGTTTTTCCGAAATTAACAAATTGCGATTTAATAAAAAAGAACCGTCTTTTAGGGAAAAATCTATAAATTCTATTTATAAAAAAGAATTAAAAGCAATCGGTTCTATGTTATATTAGGGAGAAGGATACAAAAGTGAAAACAATTCTTTTGTTGATTTTTCCAATAGCGATCCTGAAATGATTAAAATGTTTCCTAAATATTTAAGAAGCATTTGCCATCTTGACGAAAAGAAGTTTAGAGTTTTATTATATTGTTATGCAAATCAGGATATTAATAATTTAATTAGATATTGGAGCAAATTAACAAAAATACCAGTAAATCAGTTTACTAAACCATATATAAGAAAATATTATAATGTAAATGGCAGAGAAAAGAAGTACTGCTTGGTTCATATAAGATATATTGACAAGAAGTTGTTGTTAAATATAAAAGATTCCATAAATTTATATAAAAGAAAATTTTTGCGCAGGTAGTCCCGTAGGGTGCGGGGGCGGTCTGTAAAACCGCTGTCTATAAGGCCCAGTGAGTTCGACTCTCACCCTGCGCACAGTAAAAATTCAATAGAAATTTTAATTTTAAATTATAATTTTAATTTTGAATTAATTTCTCTTGTAATTTTGAGATTTGAGATTTGAATTTTGAATTTTATTAGTATATTGTTGCCCACTCATAAGTATCTGAGGCGTTTTTAACGCAAACAGAAACATTATCTTTTACTCCTGTGCCGTTTTGAATAACCCAAAACGTTCCACGTACAGAAGCAGAGCATTCTGGTCTGCTATTTGATGTATTTAATCTTAATCCTCCATTTATCTCTAAATTCATTTGAGGGCTTGAAATTCCAATACCAACATTTGAACCGGAAAAGAAAATAGTATTATTAATTGATTGCCATTCAGCAGCTTGAGCTCCTATTTTATATGTATTTGTTGTTGAAGCTCTTATATCAGAATCAAAAGTCGCTGCCGAAACACGCGCAATTGAAGTTAATAAGCTTCTTACAAATTTTTGCTTAATATTATTAGTATTATATTCAACAACAAAAGAAATACTTACTGAATCTTTTGCTCCAGGATTTGATTTTTTTATAAAATTTAGCGAAGTGACTTTAACTTTTGATGTTGTTAAAGCTTGTGGAGTGCCTGAGTTTGTTTGTTTTAAATAAACAATATTATCTGACGTATTAAGATAAATATAAATTGGATCTTCGCTGTCGCGCGCCATTCTTAATTTTAATGTACTTGTAGAAACTCCTACAGGCATTTCAATTAAACTTGATGATTCAATATATCTTTGAATATTTGATAATAAAAATTGACTTTGCTGATTAACTTCTGTTGAAGAAATATTTCTTATTTGAACACTGGACATTAAAACCAAAACAGATAAAAAAGCAACCATAACTATTGAAAAAATAGCCATAAATATCAAAAGCTCAATTAAAGTAAATCCTTTTGTACTCATATCTTAATTATAAAATTAAAAAAAATAAATATCAATAAGAGGAATAATTCAAAGTTCAAATCTCAAATCTCAAAATTTAGGAAGTTCTGCCTTTTTATTAATGACTGCATTAAATAGCAAATTAATTTTTAAAACCCCATAAAATTTTGTTTTTATAAATTCAAAGTTTGTTTTAACAAAAGGGCAGGACTACAATCATTTTGATTTTTGAATTTTGATTTTGAATTTTTATAAACGTTTCTAATTCCAGTCATTCAAAATTTATCCAAAATTCGAAATTAAAAATTCATAATTCATTCCTGAAATTGCTTCGTACCGCCCCGAAGCTTCGGGACGGCACTCGGAATGACGGGTGTTTAAATTTCTTTATTTTAAATTTTGAATTGTCATTTTGAATTTTGAAACCTGCCTGCCGGCAGGTAGGTTTGAATTTTGAATTTTTTTATTGCCTATTTTCTATAGAGCTTCTTAATGTTTCATCGTCTGCAAATTCTATTTCTCCTCCTGTTGGCAGGCCTCTTCCAAGGCGAGTTATTTTTAAAGTAAAATCTTTTATTTCTTTTTCAATCAAAGAAGCCGCTAAATTCCCCAAGGAATCCGGATTAAAAGCCAAAATAATTTCATTAGCTTTTCCTCCTAAATTTTTTTGAATAAAAGATTTTAAATTTTGAATTCTTAATTTTTGCCAATCTTCAAGTAATGCTTTTTTAGATATATCTCCAATAACAAAATATCTTCCTCTAAATTTAGCAGCTTTTTCTAAAGAAATTAAATCTGTTTCTTTTTCTGCAATCATAATAGTTTTTGCGTCTCTTTGAGGATTAGAACAAATATTACATAATCCATTTTGATTTTGATGTGGGAAAAAGCAAAAACTACATATTTTAATTTTTTGTAATTCTTGTATTTGATTTGCAAGTCCTAAAATTTCATTTGGTCCTTGATTAATTAAATAAAAAACTAACCGTGTTGCCTGTCGCGGACCAATTGAAGGCAAACGCGAAAAACGCTCAATTAATTTTTGAATATTTGAAGGTAAAATATCCATATTAAAAATCTTCTAATAAATCATCTGTATGTTTTTTATCAATATTTTTAAAACTAACAGTTTCAGCATCAAATCTTAATTTAACTATCCCAAGAGGACCATTTCTATGTTTTGCAATTTTTATTTCAGCAATTCCCTGTTCTTCAGGGGGAGTATTTGGATCATCTCTATCTTTTCTATAAATAAACAACACAACGTCCGCATCTTGCTCAATCGAGCCCGATTCTCTTAAATCCGAAAGTTGCGGCACGCGATTATCTCTTTTATCAACAGAACGCGAAAGTTGAGAAAGCGCAATTAAAGGAACATTAAGTTCGCGAGCTAATCCTTTTAATCCTCTTGAAATTTCAGTTACTTGTTGAACCATATTAACTTGGCTACTGGTATGCCTTGGAGTAATTAATTGAAGATAGTCAACAATAATCAAACCTAAACCTCTTTCAACCTGAAGCCTTCTAGCCATTGAGCGCATTTGTAAAATATTAGGCGAAGGCGTATCATCAATAAAAATTGGAGTTTTTGATAAAGTATCTAAAGCTTTTTGAATCATTTGAAATTCTGTATCATCAGAAATTCTTCCCGTTCTTAATTTCCACAAAGGCACATTAGATTGAGCAGCAATTAATCTATCAACAACCTGTTCACGAGACATTTCCAAAGAAAAAATACCAACTGGAACATCTTCTTTTAAAGCAACATTGCGCGCAATATCCAATGCTAAAGAAGTTTTTCCCAAAGAAGGACGCGCTCCAATAATTATAAAATCTGATTTTTGAAGTCCTGAAAGCAAATTATCTAATTCAGTAAAGCCAGTAGCAAGCCCACGAAGTAATCCTTTTCTTTCATGAAGCTTTTCAATACGCTCATAAGCAGCGATTAATTCTTCTTTTATATGTGTAAAATTTTGAGAAACTGATTTTTGAGAAACAGCCAAAATTTTTTGCTCAATTTCATCTAAAAACATTTCAAATTCCTTTTGAGGCTCAAAAGCGTTTTCTGTAATTTCAGCTGAAATTTTTATTAAATCGCGCAAAATTTTCTTTTCTTTTACTAAATGCGCATAATAATCAACATGCGATGTTGTTGTAACTAAATTAGTAATTTCAGCCAAATAAGAAGATCCGCCAACATCAGTTAAAATCTTTTTTTCTTTTAAACGATTTGTTACTGTTAAAATATCAACTGGCTGATGCTTTTCATATAATTCTAAAATTGTTTTATAAATTTTTTCATGAGCAGGATTATAAAAATCTTCAGGATAAAGCAAATCAGCAACTTTTGTAATTGAATTTTTATCAAGCAAGATACTCCCCAAAACCATTTGTTCAGCCTCAATGTTTTGAGGCGGAACTTTTATTGATTGTTGCTGTGTTATTTTTGTGTCCATAAATTTTTAGGAAATATAATTACGCCGTTTTTTGTATCCTCTATATTATATCCTAAAGATAAAATTTTATTTCGCAAGTCATCTGCCTGCATAAACTGTTTATTAGCTCTTAATTTCTCTCTTTGCTTTATTAAAGCTTGAATTTCCAATGGAATTTTAGGTTCTTTTATATCTAAAGTCAAAACATTAAGACATTTTTTTATAAAATTGTAAATATCTAAAACTGATTTTTTGTTTAATAAATTTAAATTTTTATTTGCTTCATTTATGGTTTCAAACAAAACCGCAATTGCCAAAGAAGTATTTAAATCTAAAAATAAAGCATTTTTAAATTTTTTTTCAAAAGGAGATAGTAAAAAATTTTTTTGTCCAAAATTTTTTGATTTTAAAATTAATTTTATTTTTTCTAAAAATTCAAAAATATTTTGAAGCCCTCCTATAGATGCTTGAATACTCTCTTCATTATAATTTAAAGGTGAATGCCAATGATGATTTAAAATTAAAAATCTTAAAACAATTGGTTTATATTTTTTTAAAAACTCTTCAATTGTTATAAAATTTCCCAAACTTTTTGACATTTTTTGACCATTAACCATAAGTTGTCCTGTATGCATCCAAATTTTAACAAATGGTTTTTTGCCAGATAAACTTTCAGCCTGCGCAATTTCAGCTTCATGATGCGGAAATTTTAAATCCATTCCTCCGCCATGCAAATCATATTGAAATCCAAAATAATATTCAGAAATTGCGGTGTCTTCAATGTGCCAACCAGGCCTTCCCCAACCCAAAGAAGTTTTCCATAAAGGTTCGTAATCTAAAATAATAAATTTTTTTGTTTTTGAAATATTTTTTAATTTTTCTTGTTTTTGCTGATCTGGAAATTTCCATAAACAAAAATCTCCTTTGTTTATTTTTTTATTAGAATCATCAATGCGTGATACAGCATCTTCTGCAGATTCTACTTTTCTTTTGCTTAATTTTCCATAATCTTTGAATTTTTTAATATTAAAATAATAACCATCTCCTTCAATTTTATAAGCAAATCCTTTTTGAATTAATCTTTTTACTTGATTTTCAATTTGAGGAATAAATTTTGTAGCATAAGCATAAACATTTACAGAATTAATTCCCAAATCCTTCATATTTTTCAAATAAATTTTTGCGAATTTTCTAGATAAATTTAATGGATTTTGACTTTCAGACGCCGCGCGGCTAATGATTTTATCATCAACATCAGTAATATTTTGCACATAAGTTATTTTATATCCATTTTGTTTTAAAAATTTAGCAAACCAATCAAAAAAAATATAAGTGCGTGCATGCCCAATATGCGAATAATCATAAACAGTGGGTCCGCAAACAAATAATTTTAATTCTTTTTTAGAAGGCAAAGAAGTTAATTTATCATTTAAAGTATTAAAAATTTTAATTTGCATAAATGTATTATAAAAATTCAAAAGTCAAAAGTCAAAAGCGCAAATAAAAAGCCAAAAACAATGTCATTACGATTTATCCCGAAGCATCGAAAGACCAAGAGCCTCATTAGATGAATTTTAAATTTCGAATTATGAATTATTAATAAATTTTGAATAATTGAAATTAGAAACGTTTTAAAATTATAAAATTAGAATTTTATTCAAAATTCAAAATTAAAAATTAAAAATTTTTTAAACTTTTAAGTTTTAAGTTATAGTTTTGTCTCATCCTTTTGTTAAAATAATTTTAAATTTATTAAATTTTTATGGAATTAAAAATTTAATTTTTTTATTTAATGTAATCATTAACAAAAGAGCGGGAAGAAACAATCCCTTTAAATGTATTATGAATCATGAATTAAAAATTGTGAGTAAATTTTTAATTTTATTAAAATCAGCTCCTTTTCTTATAATTTTTATTTTATTTCCGGTTAAATCTATAATTGTTGAAGGCATGCCTTGTAATTTTCCTCTATTTAAATAAAAAACTTCGTTTTTAAAATATTTTTTAGCTTCATTTATGGTTTTTGCAGGAGTTTCGTATTCAAAATTTGCAGATGGAGCAATAAGCGGTCCTGAAATTTTTAAAATTTCTAAAATTAATTTATTTTTTGGCAATCTAAAAGCTAATGTTTTTGTGTCGCGATGTAAATAAAAAAATTTAGATGATTTACAAGGTAAAACAACGCTAATTTTAGAAGGCCAAACTTTTTCTAAAATTTTTCTCTGCAAATTTTTTAATTTAACATCAAATTTGTTTAAATCTTCAATTGTTGAAATCAAAATTATACAAGGTTTTTTAGGATTTCTTTTTCTTAATTTATAAATTTTTTGTACTGCTTTTTTGTTTAAAGCAGAAGCACAAATTCCATAAATAGTATCTGTTGGGATAACACCAATTGCACCTTCAGATAAAAGTTTTGCGGCTTTTTTATAATCCCAATCCTTACGACTAAAATAACCACCAACCTCTCCTGACTTCAAAATAACTCGATGACAAGGAATTTTAGGATTTTTATTTTTAGCTAAAATATTTGCAACAGCTCTTTGCGCTTTTGAATTTCGTATTTTTAAAGCAATATCACTATAATTCAAAAATTTTCCTTTTGGCATCTTTAAAACAACGCTAAAAACTTTACTTCTTAAAAACATTTATTTAAATAATTTAAAATTAAAATTTTTTATTTTATTTATAGTTTTTAAAATATTTTATAATAATAAAACGAATCAATTATTAATAACTCTCTCAGAAGAAGTTGCTATAAAGTACATAGTAGAATTTGTAGCATTAAAATCAGATTTATTTTTTTCTTCATAAAAAATTTGTCTAATAAGTTTTGTTTCTTTGCCTAATGTTTTTTGAGCGCGAATTTCTATTGTATTTATCCCTGGCTGAAGTAAAATTTCTTTTTTAAATTGGCCATTAACAATATTTGTCTCGCTTGAATTCACAAAAACCTTATCAGCATTTTTTACTTTGCCTTCTAATAAAAAATTTGATTCATTAGTATTTAAAATATTTTCTCGAATATTTACCTCAATAATTGGTTTGCCAAAAATAAAATTAAAACGCAAAACAATATAAAAAATTATCAAAAGAGTAATTAAAAAAACTAAAATTGGCTTAAAAATAGATTTAGGTTCAAATCGATTTTTTGGCAATTCATCTTTTTCTCCTGATTTTTTAATACTGTTTTGCCTTTGAAAATATTCCCACCAAATTAAATAATCAAATTCTAAAATTTTGCTTAAACGAATTAAATATCCTCTAATATAAGGAGCCGCTGGCAAGGCTTTAAAATTTTCATTTACTAAATTTTCTAAGTGACTTAAAGAAATTCCTGAAATTTCAGAAAGTCTTTTTAAGTTCCATCCTCTATCTTTTAATTTCTCTTCTAAAAAAATTTTAAAATTTAATTCATCATTCATTTTTTTGTATTTTATCTAAATAAACTTCACGCGGCTTTGCTCCTTCTCCGGGCCCAATAATACCTCTTTGTTCCATAATATCTAAGAGACGAGCTGCTCTGGCATAACCAACTTTCAATCTTCTTTGTAAAAGCGAAGCTGAGGCTTTACGAGCCTCAGAAACAACTCTTACGGCTTCTTCATAAAGTTCATCATCTGTGTCTTCAGATCCAAAATCTTCAAAGTTTATTATACTTTTTTGTCCATTATTTTCAAAATTAATCTCTTCTTCTGTCCCCAAAATATCCTCATTATTAGATACAATAAAATCAACAACGCGTTTAATTTCCTCTTCGGCAATATAAGCACATTGTATACGTTTTGGTTTTGATAATTCTCCTGAAATAAATAATAAATCTCCACCTCCTAATAATTTTTCGGCTCCAGCTATATCTAAAATTGTTCTAGAATCAACTTGGCTTGCAACCTGTAAAGCAATGCGTGCTGTAATATTAGCCTTAATTAATCCTGTTAAAACATCAACTGACGGTCTTTGCGTTGATAAAATTAAATGAATTCCTGTTGCGCGTGCCATTTGAGCTAAACGAACAATTGATCCCTCAACTTCTCTCCCAAAATTAGCCATTAAATCAGCTAATTCATCTAAAACAATAACCAAATAAGGCAATAGCTCATTATCCTTATTTGAATTAAAACTCTTTATATCTCTTGCTCCTGCTTGTTGAAGTAATTCATATCTTCTTTCCATTTCAGATATTGCCCATCGAAAAACTCCTATTGCTTTTTTGCTTTCAGTAACTACTGGAGAAATTAAATGCGGCAGTCCTTCATATAAATTTAATTCAACTCTTTTTGGGTCAATTAAAATTAATTTTAAATTTTCAGGAGAATTTTTATAAATAAACGATGTAATAATCGAATGAATACAAACAGATTTTCCCGACCCAGTTGCACCAGCAATTAAAAGATGTGGCATTCTTTCTAAATCAACAAAAACAGGCTCGCCAGAAACATCTCTACCCAAAGCAAAAACCAAATTTCCTGATTTTTGAAATTCAGGATAAGCCATTAAATTACCGAGTCTAACTAATGCCGCTGATTTATTTGGTACTTCAATGCCAACTAAAGATTTACCCGGTATAGGAGCTTCTATTCTTATTGGATGAGCTGCTAAAGCTAAAGCTAAATCTTGATTTAAAGCAGTGATGCGCGAAAGTTTTACTCCTTCTGCTGGTTTTAAAGTATAGCGAGTTACTTTAGGGCCAATATTAATCTCTCCCATTTCAACAGGAATACCAAAACTTTCTAAAGTTCTTTTAATAATATTTGCATTTGCGCGCAAATCCCCTGTTGTTGGTCTTTCAGAAGAAGATTTTAATAAATCTAATGGCGGAGGAACATAATTTTTAAATTTTTGACGAGTTCCTTTTTGTGATTTTGAAACAGAAAAATCAGGTGCTGTATCATATGAATTAACTTCTATTTCTTTTTCTAATTTTTTTTCTTCTTTTTGTTTTTCTTCTTTTTCTTCTTTTTTATTTTTTTGCTCTTCTTGTGCTAAATCTAAAATTTTAATTTCAATTTCTTTTGATTTTCTTTTAGGAATCTTAATTGGAATATTTAATGCTGCAATTAAAGATCCGATTAAAATAAAAATGTTTAAAATAATTGCAGCAATTTTTCCAAAAGGAACTTGTAAATAACTAAAAATTATACCAAGAACTCCGCCTTTTTCAGGAAAAAATAATTCAACTAATCCTAAAAAAGATAAAATAAAAATTACTGCGGATAAAATAGTAATACTAATAAATCTTGGTTTTTCAGAAGATAATAAAATTATTGCTAATCCAAACAAAGTTAATGGCAAAATAAAATACCCTATTCCAAACAAAAAGCTTAAACTATTATATAAAACGCTTCCTGCTGGTCCTGCTTTTTCAAATTCAGCTAAAATTAAAATAATAGCAACAGCCACAAAAACAATTGCCCAAAGACTTTTTTTAGTATCAGGATGAAGGCGGTGCTTTTCCTCTTTGATTTCTTTTATTTTTTTATTATTACCCATCTCTTTTATTTTGTTATATTTTAAGGTAAAATTCAATATAGAGCACAAAATAAATGCATTAGCAAATCGTTGTTTATAAAATTTAATTATAAAGAAATATGCATTAAAGAAAATTCAAAATTCAAACCTGCCTGCCGGCAGGCAGGTTTCAAAACTCAAAATGACAATTCAAAATTCAAAATTTAAAACAGAATTTATTAAAAGAATAATAAAATTTTCAATTTCAATTTTGGGTTTTTGTGAAAAATTGAAAAATGAAAAATTTTTTTGGAGCATTATTGACCAACTAATAAAAAGTTCAACTTCTATTGGAGCAAATATTGTTGAAGCTAAATCATCAATTTCAAAATTAGAATACTTAAAATATTTTCAAATCGCCCTAAAAAGCGCTAATGAAACAAAATATTGGCTATATCTTATAAAAGAAGTAGCGCCAAAACACCGATCAGAAATTCAAAAGCTATTAGAAGAAATTATTGAAATATCCAAAATTTTAGCTGCTGGAATTTTAACAATGAAAGGTAGAACGTCTAAAAGTTTTAATAAAAATATTCAAAAAAAATCTTTAGATTTTTTTTGAAATTCCTAAATTTTGAGATTTGAATTTTGAATTTTAAATTTTATTATGGCATCACAATTAAAAAACAAAAAAGTTATAATCTTTGATTTAGATGGCACCTTAACTGAAAGTAAATCTAATTTAGACTATGAAATGAGCAAGTTGCTTTGCGAACTTTTAAATTATAAAAAAGTTGCTATTATTGGCGGCGGAAAGTATGAACAATTTAAAAATCAGTTTTTAAAATATTTTAAATGTGATGTTAAAAAAATAAAAAATCTTTTTTTATTTCCTACAAACGCAACTGCTTTTTATAAATTTAAGAATAACAAGTGGAATAAAATTTATGAATTTGAACTAAAACGCTCTGAAGTGCAAAAAATTTTTGATGCTTTTAATGAGACATTTAAAAAATTTAATTACAAGTATCCAGAAAAAACTTATGGTCCTGTTATTGAAAACAGAGGAACCCAAATCACTTTTTCAGCTTTAGGGCAAGAGGTTGTATCGCGACTTGGAAATCAAGGACTAAAACTGAAAGAAAATTGGCTAAAGAAAAACAAAAAACTAAGAGAACGAATGGCAAAGTATTTACAAAAAATTTTACCAGAATTTGAAATTCGTGTTGGCGGATTAACATCTATTGATATTACTAAAAAAGGCATTGATAAAGCTTATGGAATTCGCCAAATTTCAAAAAATTTAAAAACTCCAATAAAAGATATGGTTTTTGTTGGCGATGCGCTTTTCCCTAGAGGAAATGATTACGCAGCTAAAAAAACAGGAATTTTATGTATTCAAGTAAAATCTCCGAAAGAAACAAAAGAGTTAATAAGTAGAATGCTAAAATAATTCAAAAGCCAAAAATAAAAACTCTAAATTATTAGCAGTCATTGTAAATCCTATATTTTGAAACAAAGCTGTTTTAAAATGAATAATACAGTATAAACTGTAAATTACTGATAAATTTTCAATTTTCAATTATCAATTTTCAAGAAATTTTCAATTTTAGATTTTACAAAAATTTAATCAACCGCCATTAAGAATCCGAATCGTTTAGGCACAAAACAATCTCTTTGAATGAATTATGATAAAAACTCAAAACTCAAAAGTCAAAAGTCAAAACCACAATTCAAAATTTAAAACTTTCAAAATTTTAAGTTTTAAGTTGAAGTTTTAAGTTTTGAACTTTGAGTTTTAGGTTTTACAAATTACAAAATTAAAACTTTGATAAATAAAATTTTTCTATTGTTTGCGTTTTAAATTTTTATTTGAATTTTCTTTTTTAATTTCTTTTGTTATAATTTTTTTATGAAAATAACATTTTTTGGCGGGACAAAAAATGTTTCTGGAGCTAATTATTTATTAGAATCAGAAAATGGCGAAATTAAAATTTTAATTGATTGCGGATTAATTCAAGGATCAAGATTCGCTGAAAGACAAAATTTTGAGCCATTTCCTTATGATCCAAAAGAAATAGATGCTTTACTTATAACTCATGCGCATATTGATCATATTGGACGTATTCCAAAATTATGGCGCGATGGTTTTAGAGGAACAATTTATTCAACTCCTCCAACAAAAGATTTTGCAGAACTTTTACTTTTAGATTCAGAACATATTTTATCAGAAGAAGCAAAAGAGCTAAAAAAAGATCCTCTTTATACAGTTGAAGAAATAAACGAAGCTTTAAAACTTTGGAAAAAAATTGAATACCATCAAAAAATTAAAATAAACTCTTCTAAACATCTTAATTCTTCAGGATTTGAAGTAGAATTTTTTAATGCTGGACATATTTTAGGATCTTCAATTATAGCAATAAGAGAAAAAGACAAAACAATTGCTTTTTCAGGAGATTTAGGCAATTATCCTCCACCAATTATAAAAACAACAGAACAATTAAATTATGCTGATTATTTGGTTATAGAATCAGCTTATGGAGACCGTATTCATCAAAATAAATTTAAACAAAAAGAAGAGCTTGAAGATGTTATTGAAGACACGGTTAAAAAAGGAGGAACTCTTTTAATCCCTGCTTTTGCAATGGAACGAACTCAAGACCTTCTTTATTGTTTAAATGAGTTGATTGAACAAGGCAGAGTTCCACACGTTCCTGTTTTTATCGATAGTCCTTTAGCAATTAAACTTACAACTGTTTATTCAAAATATAGAAAATATTTTAATGAAGAAATACAAAAAATAATAAAATCAGGAGATGATATTTTAAATTTTCCAGGATTGCGTTTTACTTTAACAACAGAAGAATCAAAAGCAATTAACGATGTGCCTTCGCCTAAAATTATTATTGCCGGATCAGGAATGATGCATGGAGGAAGAATATTACATCATGCGCGCAGATATTTATCTGATCCAAAAAACACAATTCTTTTTGTTGGATTTCAAGCTGAAGGATCTTTAGGTCGTCAAATTTTAGATGGAGCAGAAAAAGTAACTATCTTTGGAGAAGAAATTGAAGTAAAATGTCAAAAAATTCAAATTGAAAGTTATTCTGCGCATGCGGATCAAAGTCAAATTTTAGAATGGATAAAGCCAATTAGATTAAATTTGAAAAAAATTTTTATTGTTCAAGGAGAAGAAAAAGCGATGAACGTTTTAGCTCAAAAAATTAGAGACGAAATGGCAATTGAAACAATAATTCCTTCATTTGGAGATTTTTTTATGTTATAATTAAAATATGAATTTTTATACACCAAAATATAAAATTTGCGTTTCAGGAACAGCTGATACAGCTAATTTTCCAGCAGAAGTATTGAAAACAGCAGAAGAAATAGGAAGAGAAATTGCACGCCATAATTTGATTTTGGTCGAGGGAGCAACAACCGGATTTCCTTTTTGGGCAGCAAAAGGAGCAAAAGAAGAAGGAGGAATTGTTATTGGATTTTCTCCAGCAGTAAGCGAAAAAGCGCATGTTGAGCAATTTGACTTACCATTAGATTATCACGATTTAATTGTTTATACAGGATTTGATTATTCTGGCAGAAATTTAATTTTAACAAGGGCAGCAGATGCTGTTGTTGTTGGCCCCGGAAGAATGGGGACAATTAATGAATTTACTATTGCTTTTGAAGATAAAAAACCTATTGGTATTTTAGAAGGAGAATGGGAAACTGATGAAACATTACGTCTTTTAATTGAACGCTCACATAGAGCAGATGAAATGAAAGATAAAATTGTTTTTTCTTCAAATCCTCGCGATTTAATAGAAAAACTTTTAGAAATAATAAAAATAAATAAAAATCATAACTATATTTCTTAATCTCCTAATTTAATCTCTTTAATTTAAAGGTCGTAAATTAAAAACAAAAATGTCAGAACAAAATAATCAAAATCCAATAGGCGAAGTTACTCATTATTATAGTAAAATCGGAGTTGCTATTGTTAAATTTTTTAAAACAGTACCTGTTGGAACCCGAGTAAAATTTCACGGCGCAACAACTGATTTTGAACAAACAATTTCTTCAATGCAATTTGATCATAGGGAAGTTTCTGAGGCTAAAAAAGGAGAAGAAGTTGGCATAAAAGTTGATTTTAAAGTAAGGGAAGGAGATAAGATTTTTGAAATAAATTAATTTAAAATGCGGTGGATTCAATCTTCAATAATTTTAGCTGCAACAACAATTGGAGCCGGGATGTTTGGCTTGCCTTATATTTTTTATAAATCCGGATTTTTAATTGGTTTTTTCTATATATTTATTTTTGGATTTTTAATGATTTTAACTCATTATTTATATGCTGAAGTTATTTTAAAATCAAACGAAAGTTCTCTTTTGGAAATAATTCAAAAAAAATTAAATCCTAATTTTTATTTTTTTGCTTTTTTAACTATTACTTTTGGCTTAATCTTCACATTACTTGTTTATCTTATTTTAGCCGGACAATTTTTAAATATTATTTCCCCGAATATTTCTTTTAACTTAGCTGTTTTTATTTTTTGGATTTTTGCTTCAATTTCTTTAATTTTTGAAAAATTTTTTAACCGCTTTGAAGTTTTAGGGGCAATTCTAATGACTTTAATTATTTTATTTATTTTTATTCAAAGCGGAGCGAATTTTAATTTTCAAAACATTCCTGCGTATAATTTAGATAATTTATTTTTGCCTTTTGGCATTATTTTATTTTCTCTTGCGGGATGGACCGCTGTTTTACCAATGCTTAAATACAATAATTATAAAAACAATTTAAAATCTTTTGTTTTAGGAACAATTTTAGTTATTTTATTATATTTACTTTTTATTGTTGGAATTTTAAACTCTGCTCAAAATATTACCCCTGATGCTTTATCTGGCCTAAATTGGCCTTATTTTAAATTAGCTTTAATTGCATTATTGGGTGTTTTTGCTATTTGGACATCTTATTTACCAATTGGGCTTGAAATTAAAAAATCTTTTAGTAAACACCTGCCTTTATGGTTAAATATTTTAATTTTTATTTTTAGTCCAATTGTTTTGTTTATTTTAGGATTGCAAAATTTTTTAAAAGCAATTAGTTTAGCCGGCGGAGTATTTTTATCTTTACAATATCTTTTTATTTTAATTTTAGAAAGAAAATTGCTAAGGCTTAATCCTTTTTTAAAAATTTTAATTCGTATTTTAGAAATTGTTTTTATTTTAGCTTGCATTTACGAAATTTATTTTAATGTATTAAAATAAAATTTATTTCATTTAATTAACGTTTAATTAAAAATTTCTTTATAAAAATTTGAATAAATTTTAAAATTAGATATAATAAAAATATTTAAATAATCCGCCGCGGTAGCTCAGTGGTAGAGCGAATGCCTGAAGAGCATTGCGTCGGGGGTTCGATTCCCTCCCGCGGCACAAAATATAAACATAAAAATAAAAGGGAGCTGATTAAAATTTTATTTAGTTTCCCGGCTTAAATTTACTTATTCTTGATTCTTAATTTATAATTGTATATTCTATATTTGAAGCCCGGGTGGCGGAATTGGCAGACGCGCACGACTCAAAATCGTGTTCCTTTTGGAGTGTGGGTTCAAATCCCACCCCGGGCACAGAAATTGAAAAAATATTTTAAATATCTGGACAAAAATAATAAAAAATATAAAATAGAAATTA
>Ga0197142_1000625_pt1 | contig 32603 bp, 27 predicted proteins | sample GBS60_MetaG_FD_148614 | JGI IMG/M metagenome (GOLD analysis project Ga0197142, IMG submission 148614) | Sediment microbial communities from Great Boiling Springs, Gerlach, Nevada, United States - GBS 60_MetaG | ecosystem: Environmental > Aquatic > Thermal springs > Hot (42-90C) > Sediment...
GGAGACGCTCCCATACCGGACCGTTCAGGTGCAGATCCGGGTAGCCCTCCGCCAGCCGGCGGTGGAGCTCGTCCCTAAGGGCCCTGAGACGGGGGGCGTCCTCCGGCAGGCGCTCCCGGGCCAGGCGGGCCGCCTCCCCCAGCCCCACGATGTAAGCCACATTCTCCGTGCCGGAGCGCCGCCCTCCCTCCTGACCGCCCCCGTGTAACAGGGGCGCCAGCTCCCGGCCCCGGCGGATATACAAGGCACCGATACCCTTGGGGGCATAGAATTTGTGGCCTGCCAAGGTGAGAAAATCCACCCCCAGCTCCTCCACATCCACCGGCACCTTCCCCGGGCTCTGGGCCGCATCGGTGTGGCACCAGACCCCGGCCTCCCGGGCGAGGGCGGCGATCTCCGCCACCGGCTGCAGGGCCCCCGTCTCATTGTTGGCGTGCATGACACTGATGAGGATGGTATGTCGGGTCAGGGCCCGGCGCACATCGTCCGGGTCCACCCGGCCCTCGCCGTCCACCGGCAGCACCGTGATCTCAAACCCCTGGGTGGCCAGCCAGCGGCAGGGGGCCAGGACCGCGGAGTGCTCCACTGCGGTGGTGATGATCTGTCCGCCCTTGAAGTGCCAGGCGACGCCCTTGAGGACCAGGTTGTTGGCCTCGGTGGCGCAGCCGGTAAAGACCACCTCCTCGGGATGGGCCCCGATGAGGGCCGCCACCTGGCGCCGGGCCTGCTCCACCGCCAGCCGGGCGCTCCAGCCCAGGGGGTAATCGCTGGAGGGGTTGCCGAACTCCTTCTCCAGATAGGGTGCCATGGCCGCGACCACCTCCGGGGCCACGGGGGTGGTGGCATTGTAATCCAGGTAAATCATGCTCCGCCTCCGGGGCTCAGGCTGCAGTTGACAGTGATTCCGAGTTTAGCATATTATCAGATCAAGTGGGGCTGAGACCACGGTTACGGTCTCCGGACCGCTGGCCGCCGCCCCGGCGTGCCGGGCGGGGGGACCGATCCACGGCAAGGGATCCCTCAGGCATGGCTGTCCTGGTCGGCCCCCACCGAAATCATCCATGCATTCCCCCACCCTGTACCGTCTGTGCCGGGCCCTTGTGCGCCACACCTGGGCCCGGGTCTGCCGGGTCCAGGTGGCGGGCCTGGAGCACCTGCCCCCGGGCCCGGCGGTTCTTTGCCCCAAGCACCAGCGCTGGGAGGACATCCCGGTAGTGGGCCTGGCCCTGCCCCCGCCCCTCTTTTACATCGCCAAGGTGGAGCTCTTCACCACCCCGGGGGTGCGGGAATTCCTCCGGGCCTTGGGCGGCATCCCGGTGGACCGGGCCAGCCCCCGGGCCACCCTGTCTTCCTTTCGCCAGCTCCCCCCCTTGCTGGCCCGGCGCGCTTACCTTGTCCTCTTTCCGGAAGGGACCTACGTGCCGGGGCGGGTGGGCCCCGGCAAACACCGCCTCATCCAATACCTCTTGAGCTTGCAGGAAAGAAACGGCTGCGGGCCGCTGCCTTTCATTCCGGTGGGCATCAGCTACCGGCCCCGGAGGGTGGGCTTTGAGGCCCGGGTGCGCCTGGGGCCGCCGCTGTACGCCCCCCGCTCCAGACTGGCCCCGGCCCTCACCACCCGGCTGATGGCGGCCATCGGGGAACTGAGCCGGCCGTCCTCCACCGGGGATCCATGAGGAGGAGACTGTCGGAATTACCCTCACCCCAGGCCCGGGGATACATTTTCCTTTTGAAATTTTTCACAAATCAGCTAACCTAACGGCCACAGCAAGCCATGGATCAGGGACAAGGAGAGAAGGACATGACACAGAAGCGGTATTGCTATGCCTTCGAAGAGGGGGACGGCACCAATAAAAAGCTGTTGGGGGGCAAAGGCGCAGGGTTGTGCACCATGACCCAGATCGGCCTGCCGGTGCCGCCGGGATTTGTCATAAGCACCGAAGCCAATGTGGATTACCTGGAAAACGGCCGCTTCCCCGAAAATCTCATGAACGAAGTGCATGAGTACATGGAGGCCCTGGAAAAGAAAACCGGCAAGGGCTTCGGGGACCCGAAAAACCCCCTGTTGGTTTCTGTGCGGTCCGGTTCCGCCCTCTCCATGCCCGGCATGATGGACACCATCCTCAACCTGGGTCTCAATGACGAGGTGGCCAAGGGGCTGGTGGAACTCACCCAAAACGAGCGTTTCGTGTACGACACCTACCGCCGCTTCCTGCAGCTCTTCGGCAAGATCGGCCTGGGGGTGCGGGATGAGGGCTTCGACGAGATCTTCGAGGAGATCAAGAAGAAGTATCATGCCCACGTGGACACGGAGCTGTCCGCCGAGGCCCTGAAGGAGGTCTGCGAGCGGTTCAAGGAGTACATCAAAAAGGAGACCGGCCGGCCCTTCCCCCAGGACCCCTGGGCGCAGCTGGTCATTGCCATCGAAGGGGTGTTCAAATCCTGGATGGGGAAGCGGGCGGTGGATTACCGCCGGCAGTTCAAGATCACCCCGGACATGGCCCACGGCACCGCGGTGAACATCTGCACCATGGTCTTCGGCAATATGGGCAACGACTCCGCCACCGGCGTGGGCTTCACCCGGGACCCGGGCACCGGCGAAAATGTCCTGTACGGCGATTATCTCATCAACGCCCAGGGCGAGGACGTGGTGGCGGGTATCCGCACCCCCCGGCCCATCCGGGAGCTGCGCACCGACATGCCGGAAATCTACCGGGAGCTGGAGAAGATGCGCACCATCCTGGAGAAGCACTACCGGGAGGTGCAGGACTTCGAGTTCACCATCGAGCGGGGCAAGCTCTACATGCTCCAGACCCGCAACGCCAAGATGAACGCCTGGGCCCTGTGCAAGACCTCGGTGGATATGGTCAGGGAAGGCCTCATCACCGAGGAGGAGGCGTTGCTCCGGATTGACCCGGACATGCTGGAGCAGTTCCTGCACCGCCGCATCGACCCCTCCTTCAAACAGGAGCCCCTGGCGGTGGGCATCCCGGCTTCCCCGGGCGCGGCCACCGGCAAGGTGATCTTTGACGCCGACCGGGCGGAAAAGCTGGGGCAGCAGGGGGAGAAGGTCATCCTCACCCGGGTGGAGACCAAGCCGGAGGACATCCACGGCTTCTTTGCGGCCCAGGGCATCCTCACCAGCCGGGGCGGCAAGACCTCCCACGCCGCGGTGGTGGCCCGGGGCATGGGCAAGCCCTGCGTCTCCGGCGCCGAAGGCCTGGACATCAACTACGAGCTCCGGGAAGCCCGGGTGGGGAATGTGGTCATCAAGGAAGGGGACATCGTCACCATCGACGGCACCGCCGGCAAGGTCTATCTGGGCGCGGTGCCCATGCTGGACCCGGAGCTCCCCAAAGATCTGCAAACCCTGATGGAGTGGGCCGACCAGCGGGCCCGCCTGGAGGTCTGGGCCAACGCCGACACCCCGGAGATGGCCGTCAAGGCCCGCAGCCACGGCGCCAAGGGCATCGGCCTGTGCCGCACCGAGCGCATGTTCAATGAGGCGGACCGCCTGCCCCTGATGCGCAACATGATCCTGGCCGACACCCCCGAGGAGCGCAAGCGCTGGGCCGACAAGCTCCTCCCCTTACAGCGCCAGGACTTCCTGGAGATCTTCCGGGCCATGGACGGGCTGCCGGTGACCATCCGGCTCCTGGACCCGCCCCTGCATGAGTTCCTCCCCACCCTGGAGGAGCTGGTAAGCGACCTGAACCGCCTGCGGGAATTCATCCGGGTCATGTCCGGCCTGGAGCAGATCCCCGGCGGCATCTCCATGCTGGACCCGGAGATCACCAAGCAGATCCCCAGCCTGGAGTCCATGACCCGGGAGTTTTCCGAATTCAGGGCCAAGGGCCTGGATCAGCAGATGCTCCAGGAAAAGGAGAAGCTCCTGCGCCGGGTGCGGGTGCTGCATGAGTACAATCCCATGCTGGGGAACCGGGGCGTCCGCTGCGGCATCTCCTTCCCGGAAATCTACGACATGCAGATCCAGGCCATCTTTGAGGCCACCGCCCTGGCGCTGCGGGAAAAGATCGACGCCCGGCCGGAGATCATGGTCCCCAACGTCTGCACCGTCCAGGAGCTGGTCTGGGTCAAACCCCGGGTGGAGGCCATCCACCGGGAGGTGGAGAAACGCTACAACGTCAAAATCAACTACAAGTTCGGCACCATGATCGAGATCGCCCGGGCCTGCCTCCGGGCCGCCCGCATCGCCACGGTGGCGGAGTTCTTCTCCTTCGGCACCAACGACCTCACCCAGGGGACCTTCTCCTTCTCCCGGGAGGACGCGGAGAACAAGTTCCTCCCCATCTACAACACCGAGGGCATCCTGTTGCACAACCCCTTTGAAATCCTGGACGAGCTGGGGGTGGGGCGGCTCATGCAGATCGCAGTGACGGAGGGCCGCCAGACCCGGCCGGATCTGAAGATCGGCATCTGCGGCGAGCATGGCGGCCAGCCCCAGGCCATCGAATTCTGCCACAAGATCGGCCTCAACTACGTCTCCTGCTCGCCCATGCGCATCCCCATCGCCCGTATGGCGGCGGCCCACGCGGCCATCAAGGAGGCCAAGGGTCTGGGGGTCCTCAAGGAACGGCAGCTGTAAAGAGCGGGAAAACCGACCGGAAAGGGAGGGCGTCTGCCGGGGGCAGGGACGCCCTCCCTCTCTTTGGGGGTGGGGTGGCCGGGTCCTGGACTCCTGCCTCCTGTCCCGGCCCGGGACCTGGAGGGCCGGGCGGGGCGAATCGGCCCGGGAAACCAGAAAAAGGGGGGTGGCCGGCAGCCTGAGCCCCCAATTGGCACCCCTTCTCTTCCCCGGCGAACCCCCGGCCTGTCTCTTCCAGGTCCTGACTGTGCAGGGCCCAGGCCTGCCCTACCTCCCTGACCGGCCTTCTTCCGCCCCCTCCGCCCTCGTCAAAGGCGCCCCTGGGCCCGCAGGGCCTGTTTCAGCGCCAAGGCCCGCTCCACCACCTGGAGAGGGGTCTCCCCCAGGATCCGGAGCATGGGCTCCTTCCCCACCTCCCCCGCATCGTGGATCAGCTCCGGCGCGGGCTCCCAGGGCTCCAGGGCGTCCAGGACCCGCGCCACCCCCCAGGCCAGGGTGCCCCCTTCCTTCGCCTTCACCTCTGGTGGCTCCTGACTGCGGTCGAAAGCGGCGGCCTTGAGGTGCAAAAGGGGCGCCAGCTCCTCAATCCCGGGCACCAGTCTCAGATTCAGGGCGGCCCGGAGCTGCGGCCGCCGGGCCATGGCCGTGAGGACGATGCGGGCCAGGTGGCGGGAGGCACCGAAGCGGGGGGGGAGGGGGATATGGGTGCCTGCCGGGGTCTTGAGGATGCGGCCCGGAAAGGCGGCCACATCTTCAGGCCCCCGGGCATAGGGCAGGGCATAGGCCAGATTGCTCATCACCTCGGGGATGAGGGGGGAGATGTCCTCCCGCACCAGCCGGGCCCCGGCCTCCTCCAGGGCCATCACCACCTCGTGGCGGACCGCCTCCCGGGCAAAGGGGGCATACGGGTTCACCGGCCCCACGCCCTGGCCCAGGGGCAGGCCGTGGGCCAGGGCTTCGGTCACCAGCTCCCGGGCCCGGTTCACCGCCTCAGGGACCGACAGGCCCCGGGCCAGATGGGCTGCCAGGGCTGCGGCCATCAGACAGCCGGACCCGTGGTGGTGGGGCGCCGCCAGGCGGGACCCCGGCAGGTGCCAGGCATTCACCCCGTCGGTGAGGACGTCCACCGGCTCGCCGGGGAGGTGCCCGCCCTTGGCCAGAACCCAGCGGGGCCCCCGGGCGGCCAGGCGCCGGGCCGCCTCCTCCAGTTCCGCCGGCGTCGCTATGCTCATCCCGGTGAGCCGGGCCGCCTCCGGCACATTGGGGGTGAGGAGGGTGGTGAGGGGGAAGAGTTCCGCCGCCAGGGCCTCCACCCCCGCAGGCTCCAGGAGCTCCCCCCCCTGCCCCGCGGCCAGCACCGGGTCCAGGACCAGGGGCGGGAAAGGACCATCGCCGCCCCCCCACTCCCGGAGCGCCCGGGCCACTGCCCGGACGGTGGCGGCGCGGCCCAGCATGCCGATCTTGATGGCGTGGACGGGAAAATCGCTGAGAACGGCCGTCAGCTGGGCAACCACCACCTCGGGGGCCACCGGGTGCACCGCCTGCACCCCTTGGGTGTTCTGCACCGTGAGCGCGGTGACCACGGTGAGGCCGTATGCGCCCAGAAGGGTCACGGTTTTCAGGTCCTGCTGCAGGCCGGCGCCGGCCCCGGGATCGGAACCGGCAACAATGAGCACGGTGTTCATGGCAGACTCCGGGGCGAGGCAAGGAGGCGGCGGGCCTCCTGCACCAGAGAGCAGCGGTGCTCCCAGGCAAGATAGGCGTTGCGGGCGATGCGGAGCAGGGCCAAAGCCTTGTAAAAGGGGGCCAGGCGGTGCAGGCGCCGGGCCAGAGGGCCGTCGGCGGCCACCGCCTCCAGGTAGGCCTGGAAAAAGACCATGGCATAGGGGCCGGCCCCGGGGCCGTCCTGAAAGCGCCAGGCAAAGGCATGCCAGAGCTCTCCCGCCACCCACCCCAGGTCGAAGAGGCGGTCGCCGGGGCGCAGACGCTCCAGGTCCACGGCCACCGCGGCGCCGTCGGGAAAGAGGAAGTTGGTGGGGGTGGCATCCCCATGCAGGAGCACCTGCCGGTCCGGGAGACCGGCAAAGACTGCCTCCCAGGCCGCCCCCGACCCGGTGAGACGCCGGGCCTCCCCCTCACAAAGGAGGCCTGCGGCCTCAAGCTGCCCGGCAAGTTTCCCCAGATACAGGGTGGCCGGGAGGGGGCTCACCGGCAGCGGCGGCAGCGGCCGGGTATGGAACCAGGCCAGGAGCTGGGCCAGCCGGGCCAGGCGCTCCTGCAGGGCCAGGGCCGCGGCCTCCGAGTCCCGGGCCCGGGCCAGGCAGGCATCCAGGTCGGGGCCGGCGACATATTCCACCAGGAGCCCCAGCTTCAGGTCCGGCGCCTGCCCGAGACAGCGGGGCAGCACCCCCGCCGGCCGCGCCCAGGCCGGGTTGTCCTGATAATGGCGGAATTCTGTCGCCAGGGCGCGGTCCGGGGCGCTCACCGGCGGGTAGGCGGTGAAGAATTTGCCCACCAGCAGCGGGGTGCCGTCCGGGGCACTGAAGCAAAAGACCGGGCGGGAGGCCGGCAGGCGCCGGACCAGCAGCTCCCCCGCCTCCTCCCCGCAGCCGGCTGCGGCCAGGAGGAGGCGGCACTGCCGGGTCAGGGGGTGATGGGCCGGGAGGATGGTCATGGGGCCTCCCGGGCCTGGCGCCCCCGGGCCTCCAGATAACAGCCCAGGGCGCCCAGAAACTGGGGGTAGGGAGGAACCACCACCTGGCGGCCGGCCGCCGCCAGCAGGTGGACCACGGCCCGGTTTTTGGCCACCCCGCCGGCCAGCACCAGGGGCAGAGGCGGGTAGCGCCGCACCAGGGCCAGGGCCCGTCGGGCCACCGAGGCATTCACCCCCGCCGCCAGCCGCGCCGGCGCCACTCCGGTGAGCAAATACCCGATGAGCTCGCTCTCCCCGAAGATGGCACAGGTCTGGGAAATCTCCACCGGATCCTCCCAGGCCCGGGCAAACTCCCTGAGGGGCATCTTCAGGAAGCGGGCCATGTTCTCCAGGTAGCGGCCGGTGCCGGCGGCGCAGCGGTCGTTGGTGAGAAAATCAAAGACCCTGCCGTCCTGCACCAGAAGCACCTTGGTGTCCTGCCCCCCCATCTCCAGGAGGAGGAAATCCCGCCGGCCGGTGGCCGCCTTGGCCCCCAGAAAGCTGGCCCGCACCTCGGTCACGGTGGCAAAATGTTTTTTCAGGAGTTCCTTGCCGTAGCCGGTCACCACCACCGCCGGGGTCGGCGGCCACCTAAGCCAGGGCCAGTTCAGGCGCATCCCCCCCTCCTCCCTTAGAAGCCCCCGTCGGTAGAATTCCAGACTGTCCACCACCCGGCGCACCAGCCGGCCGCCGGCCCCATAGACCAGTTTGACGGCGCGGCTGCCGAAGTCCACCCCCAGGGCCGGGAGGCTTTCAGGACCCACGTCCAGCCGCCCCTCCCCGGGAGGAGGGAGTACCCCGGACCTCAGGGGGGCGGGTCCGGCTTCCCACCGGGGGGGGCCTTTTCCTGCCTGAGGGCTAGCGCAGGACATCCAGAAAGGCCTCCAGGCGCATGCGGCTCCGGGAATCCAGGGGGCCGGGACGGTCCCCCTCCAGGGTGAGGATAGGCAGGCGCAGGTGTTCCCTGAGCATCCGGTCATACATCTGCCGGAAGCAGAAGTTCTGGGTGTAATGGATCAGGCCGTCCAGGCGGCGCTCCCGCACCGCCCGGGCGATGTCCGCCAGGCGCCCCTGAACCTCATACGGGTAAGTGTAGTGGAAATACTGCTCCACCAGATCGGCGTCCTGGTGCGGCAGACTGAACTGCCGGGGGATTTCATTGAACACCACGTGGGCCTGCAGCTCCTCCAGGTAATCCCAGAAATCCGTGAAGATGGGGGGGATGCCGATGAGGCCCAGGCGCACGCCGGTTTCCCGACGGGGCCGGGCGGCCACGCGTTCCAGAAACCCGGCCAGCTCGGCGCCGTAGGCCTCGGGGTCGCCCCGGAAGTCGGAGCTGGAGATGAGCCAAAGGAAATTTTCCCGGCCGCTCACCTGGCCGGTCTCCCAGGTGAGGCGGTCCAGGCGGGCCAGGTTCTGCCGGATGGGGGCGAGTTGCCCCTGCACCGCCGCCACCTCCGGGGCCGTCACCCCCATCCGGGCCATGAAATTACCCAGCTCTTCCGCCAGCCGGGCCCGATCCCGGGGATAGGGAAAGGAGAAATGGATGACCGTGATTCCGTTTCCGGCCAGGATCTCCCCCAGGGCCTGCGTGTAGGAGCAGTCCCCCTGAGAGGCGGCGATGACGGTGCGGATCTCGGGGTGGTGCCTTAAGGTGCCATAGATGCCTTTGATCCAGGCGCAGATGGTGCGGGGCAGGCCCTCCGCTTCGGCCTGGGCCACCCAGGCCAGGGCCTCGGGCGAGGCGATGAAAAGGTTGTTCAGATCCACCGGCACCAGCCCGGCGGCCAGGACCACCTCCACCGGGATAGTGGTGGTGAGCCCCACCCGGGCTCCCCGGGGCAGGGCCCGGAACTCGGCAGCGGACAAACTCAGGGCACCTCCCCTTCCTCCCAGCTCATCTCCAGGAGGGCCGTGTTCTCAGAGATTTCCCGCACCACCCGGCCCCAGGGGACGTTTTCCTTGCATTCCAGGCGCAACCGGTAGGTGACCAGGTTTTCCGGGATATTGCGGTAATAATTGACGAAGGAGATGGTCACCCGATGAGAGGCCAGAACCCGGCGCACCGCCTCCAGGTGCCGTTCCCTCAGCCCGGAAAACCTCAGGGTCAGGGTGGTGAAGGTGTCGTGGCGGAACTTATCCTTGAGCTGCCTGAGGACATAAAGGCAGGACAGGCTCAGAAGGGCGGTGAAGAGGGCGGGAATCAGGAAGCCCGCGCCGATGGCCAGCCCGATGCCGGTCACCAGCCAGAGGCCGGCGGCGGTGGTGAGGCCCCGCACCGAGCCCTTGCCGGTGATGATGGCCCCAGCCCCCAGAAAGCCCATGGAGGCGATGGCATACGAGGCGATGCGGCTGGGATCCACCCGCACCACCGAGGTGGTCCCGGGCAGGGCGGCATGCAGATCCGCCATCTGGAGGGAAAGGAGCATCATCAGGCAGGCCCCGACACACACCAGGATGTAGGTGCGCAGCCCCGCCGCCTGGCCGTGGGATTCCCGCTCGAAACCGATAAACCCCCCCACCGCCGCCGCCAGGGCCAGCTTGGCGAGATGCATGCCCAAGGTTGGCCAATCCATGGGGAATCATCCTCCCTCAGCCGGGAGGCGGGGACCGAAGATGGCCGTCCCGACCCGCACCAGGGTGGCCCCCTCCTCCACCGCCACGTCAAAGTCCCCGCTCATGCCCATGGAGAGCTCCGGCAGGCCGTCGTTCCCCAGGCCCTGGGCGGCCAGCCGGTCCCTCAGCTCCCTCAAGGCCCGAAAATACGGGCGCACCCTCTCCGGATCCGGTAGCCAGGGCGGCATGGTCATGAGACCCCGGACCCGAAGGTGCGGAAAACGGCGGAGCTCCTTCAGGAGGGCCGGGGCGTCCTCCGGGGCCACCCCCGATTTGCTGGCCTCCCGGGCCAGATTCACCTGCACCAGCACCTCCTGGACCTTCCCGGCCCGGGCTGCGGCCTGCTCCAGGGCCTCCGCCAGACTCAGGCGGTCCAGGGAGTGGATGAGGGCAAACAGCCCCACCGCCGCCTTGGCCTTGTTCGACTGCAGGTGGCCGATGAAATGCCATTCCACCTCCGGCCCCAGGGCGGCGATCTTCCCTTTGGCCTCCTGGAGATAGTTCTCCCCGAAGAGCCGCTGGCCTGCGGCCATCGCCTCCCGGATGGCCTCCACCCCCACCGCCTTGGTCACCGCGATGAGCCGCACTGCCTCGGGGTCCCTGCCGGATCGTCGGGCAGCGGCGGCAAGGCGGGCCTGCACCCGGGCCAGGTTTTCGGCGATGCGGCTCATGAAAAGGTTTTCACGGAGATGCGGGGCTGGGGTTCCCCTTCCTCCCGGCAGGCCACCGCTTCCGGGGACAGACGGAAGGCGGCAAGGGTGTTGTCCCAGGTCTGCCGGGCCACCGCGGTCAGCGGCAGATCATGGAGGCGGGCCAGGGTCTCGGCCACCGCCGCCACATAGGCCGGCTCGTTGCGCCGGCCCCGCCAGGGCTGGGGCGCCAGATAGGGGCAATCGGTCTCGAGGAGCACCCGCTCCAGGGGCAACCGGCGGGCCACCTCCCGCAAGGGCTCCGCCTTGGGATAGGTGAGAACGCCGGAAAAGGAGAGATACAGCCCCAGGTCCAGGAAGGCCCGGGCCTCCGCCAGGCTGCCGCCGAAACAGTGCATCACCCCGCCCACAAGCCGGCTCCGGTGTTCGGTGAGGATGGCCAGGGTGTCGGCGGTGGCCTCCCGGGTGTGCACCACCACCGGCTTTTTCAGCTCCCAGGCCAGCTCCAGCTGCTCCCGGAAGGCCCGGCGCTGCACCTCCTCGGGGGAGCGCCGGCGGTAGAAGTCCAGGCCGATCTCCCCCACCGCCACCACTTTGGGGTGGGCCGCCAGCTCCCGTAGCCGCAGGAGCCCCCGGGAGGTGAGGGTCGCCGCGCCGTGGGGATGCACTCCCACCGTGGCAAACACCTCCGGATAGCGGGCTGCGGTGGCCAGCACCGCCTCGCTGCTGGCGCCGCTGATCCCGACATTGATGATCAGCCCCACTCCGGCCTGCCGGGCCCGGACCACCACCTCCTCCTGATCCGGCAGCATCTCCGGCTCATCCAGGTGGGCGTGGGAGTCAGCCAGCCATATCCGGGTCCTGGGCCCGGGGTTCGGGGAAGGTCTCTTGATCATGGCCTCATTGGGGCGGGAGCCCGCAACTGCTGCTGGACGCCCGCTCCCCATCTGTGATAAAATAGCTGAAATTTCGCCGGCCTGCAAGGAGCGGCGGTGCATCCCCGGATCATCCTCCTGCCCCTCATCCTCCTGCTGTGGCTGTGGCCGGCCGCAGCCGGAGCCGAAGACGCCGATCTCAGCCATACCCCGCCCCAGTGGCAGGTGCTGAGCCGGGGGCTTTTGTTCTCCGAAATCAGCGTGCTGAAAGGGGATACCGCGGTGGCCAGCCTGGCGGTGGTCAAGGTGGACCCGGCCCACAACCGCTTCCAGGTCTTCCACGACACCCCCAGGACCATCTTCCAATGGCAGGAGGAGACCCAGGCGCCGGTACTCTTCAACGCCGCCTATTATTCCCTTACGGGCCAGCCGGTGGGTCTCATCCTCACTGACGGCCGGCCGGTGGGCCCCTGGTACAACCAGCAGATGCGGGGCATGTTCGTGGCTGAGCCCAAAGGGGTGTCTCCGGACCTGCCCCGGGCCACCATTCTGGATCTGGTGAACAGCCGGGTGGATGTCAGAAATCTCCCCTGGACCCAAGGGGTGCAGTCCTTCCCTCTGCTCCTGGACTACAAGGGGCGCATCCGGGTGAAGGAATCCGGGAAGCGGGCCCACCGCACCGTCATCGCCGCGGACCGCCACGGCAATATCCTCATCTTCAACACCCGGGATGATTATTTCACCCTCCACGGGCTGGCGTTGTTCCTCAAGGCCAGCGCCTTTGAGATCGACAGCGCCCTCAATCTGGACGGCGGCACCGAGGCCCAGTTGTATATCAAGACCCGGGAGCGGGAATACTTCTCCCCCCCCGCCTGGACCACCAAGCTGGGGAGCCTCCTGGACCGGCGAGAGTTTCTGCTCCCCACCGTCATCGGCATCTTTCCCCGATGAGGCAGGCATGGTGGACGCCACGGCACTCCCGGCAGGGACGGCAGTGCGGCGGGTCAGGGGCCCGGAGGCCCACCCCCCCCGACCCCGGGGCCGGCCGGCCTGGCGCCGGGTCCTCATTCTCGGGGCCGGGCGCTTCGGTAAGCGGGCGGCCCGGCTGCTTAGGGCGGCCTCCCCGGAGGGGGAGATCACGGTGGTGGACCATACCCTTACGGCCCTTGAGGAGATCCGTTCCCAGGATCCCCGTGTCCGGGCGGTGTGCACCGACGGGCCCGCTTTTCTGGCCGCGGTCCTGCCGCAGCTTTGGCGCTGGGACTATCTCCTCCCCTGCCTGCCGGGACAGGTGGCCTTCCAGGCCCTGCGCCTGGGGCCCCTGGGTCCCCCCGGCTGGGAGACGGTGCCGGTGCCCCGGGAGCTGGAGGCCCTGGCTCCGGTGGCCTTCCGGGGGGCGGCGGGGGAGCTCTATCTCAGCCGGGCGGCACACCGGTGCCCCGAGGACTGCCCGGTGCCCCCGGTCTGCCCCCTGGACGGCCTGCCCCGGCGCCCCGGCCTGGCCGAGGTGATGGCCGCCTGGGACCTCCCGGGCTGGGAGATCCGGGTTTTGGTGAGCCGTCTCCTTCTCCCCGGGGTGGGGGGTATTCCCACCCGGAAGCTGAGGCAACTGGCCGACTCCGTGGCGGCTCTGGGCCCCCGGCTGATCCTGGCCACCGCCTGCCGCTGCCACGGGGTGGCCCACGCGGTAGTGCGTACGGGAGGTGAGGGCCGGTGAGTTTCCAATTTCCCGGGGTGGTGGGCGATTCCCCCAAAATGCGGGAGGCCCTGCGTCTGATGGAGATTGTGGCCCCTTCCGAGGCCACCGTGCTGTTGCTGGGGGAAACCGGCACCGGCAAGGAGCTGGCGGCCCAGGCCATCCACCTCAACTCCCTCCGGCGCCAGGGCCCCTTTGTGGTGGTGAACTGCGCCGCCCTGCCGGAGACCCTCCTGGAGAGCGAGCTTTTCGGCCATGAGCGGGGGGCCTTCACCGGGGCCACCAGCCGGCGGGAGGGCCGCTTCCTGTTGGCCCACCGGGGCACCCTCTTTCTGGACGAAGTGGGGGAGCTCTCCCCCGCCACCCAGGCAAAGATCCTCCGGGTCCTGCAGACCCGGGAGTTCGAACCCCTGGGGAGCACCCGCACCCTGAAGGTGGATGTCCGCATCATCGCCGCCACCAACCGCCAGCTGGAGGCCATGGTGCGGGAGGGCACCTTCCGGGAGGACCTCTTCTACCGCCTCCATGTCTTTCCCATCACCCTGCCGCCCCTCAGGGAGCGCCTGGAGGATCTCACCTGGCTGACGGAGTTTTTTCTCCGGCGCTTCCGGGACAAGTACCAGCGGCCGGTTAAGCGGCTGGCGCCGGAGGTGCTGGCGGCCATGCGGTCCTACTCCTGGCCAGGGAATATCCGGGAGCTGGAGAATATCATGGAGCGGGCGGTGCTCATGTGCCAGGGGGAGGTCCTCACCCTGGAGGAGCTCCCTGAAGCCCTCCGGCCCCGGCCCCCGGAGGAGGCGGGGCTGCCGCCGGAGCCCACCCCCCAGGAGATGGAGCGCCAGTTTATCCTGAAGACCCTGGAGAGATTCGCCTTCAACCGGGAGGAGGTGGCCCGGCGCCTGGAAATCTCTCTGGAGGAACTCAATTTCAAGATCCGCATCTACGGCCTGGAGCCGGCCAAGGAACAAGCCCGATGATTTTCCCGCCCCTTATCTTTCTTATCATGTTCCTTTTCTTTGTCTTCACCCTGGTGCTCCTGCCCTTTCTCCTGGTGGGCATGATTGGCAATGCCTTCATGAAGCTGGGGCTCTCCCCCGCCATGATCTTCTGGCTGCTGATCCTGACCCTCCTGGGCAGCCTGGTGAACATCCCCCTCACCCGGCTGAAAGGGGCGGAGGTGGTGGTGCAGGAGGAGATCCGCTACTTCGGCATGCGGGTGCGGCTGCCCCGGCAGCGCCTGCACCGGGAGACCATCCTGGCGGTGAATGTGGGCGGCGCTCTCATTCCCGCGGGCCTCTCCTTCTATCTCCTCACCCAGATGGGGGTGGGAAAGGGCCTGCTCCTCAATCTGGCGATCGTTACCGCAGTGATGTATTATTTAGCGCGGCCCATCAAAGGCCTGGGTATCGCGGTGCCGGCCCTGGTGCCGCCCCTTTTGGCCGCCGTGGGGGCTTACCTCCTCTGTCCGGCGGAGCTGCGGGCCCCCTGCGCCTACATCGCCAGCACTTTGGGCATCCTGATCGGGGCCGATCTGCTGCACTTGAAGGATGTGGCCCAGCTGGGCGCGCCGGTGGCCTCCATCGGCGGGGCCGGCACCTTTGACGCCATCTTTCTGGGGGGGATCATCGCCGTCCTCCTCAGCTGACCGGGGGCGGAGGCAGGGGAAGGCGAGGGGAGCCGCGCCTGACCGGGCTGAGGGCGGGAAGCCCGGGGAGAGCGGATTATGCCCCCGGAGAGCCCGGACGCAAGGAGCCTAAGGATGCACACCCGGAAATGCCATTTTTCCCCCTTGGGGAGGGCTCTGGGGGCCCTGGCGGTCCTGCTGGCCCTCCTCCTCACCGGCGCCTGGCGGGAGGCCGGAGGGGACAACCTGGACCCCCGCAAGGTGGCCAAGATCAAAAACGGTCTCACCACCAAGCATGAGATTCTGCTTTTGTTCGGCGAGCCCCACGAGATCGTGCGCACCCCGGAGGGGCTCATCTACAGGTATGTGGGCTATGCCGACGCCCTGCCGCCCAAGGATCCGAAAACGGGCCGGCCGCCGCTGGACGAGCATAGCAGTGTCACCTTTTATCTGGATGAAGAGCGGCGGATGAAACCGGTGCCCAGGAAGACCGAGGCCAAGATCGTCAAGAGCCGGCTCACCATCCGTTTCCAGCCGGACGGCCGCACGGTCCAGAGTCATGAATTCGAACGAGTGGACGGCACAAAATAATGGGTCCCTTCACTGACCTGCCTGCAGCCATCACGTGGCTGTTCGGCCTGCAGAAATACGGCATCAAGTTCGGCCTCTCCTCCACCCTGAACCTCCTGTCCCGTCTGGGGCTGGACCATTCCCGGGGGGAGTATGTGCACATCGCCGGCACCAACGGCAAGGGCTCGGTGGCGGCCATGCTCTCCGCCATCCTCACCGCGGCCGGCTATCCTGCGGCCCTGTTCACCTCCCCCCATCTGGTGCGCCTCAACGAGCGCTTCCGGCTGGCGGAGAGGGACATCGACGACGCCCGCCTGCTGGCCCTCATCAATCGGGTGCACGGGGTCATCGACGAGACGGAGCCTCCCACCTTCTTTGAGTTCGTCACCGCCATGGCCTTCCTCTATTTTTTGGAGGAGGGGGCCCGGCCCATCATTCTGGAGACCGGCATGGGCGGCCGCCTGGACGCCACCAACATCGTCTCCCCCCTGGTGAGCATCATCACCAACATCTCCATGGATCACCAGGAGTTTCTGGGGAACACCCTTAAGGAGGTGGCGGCGGAGAAGGCCGGTATCATCAAGCCCGGCGCGCCTCTCATCACCGGGGCCCGGCAGCGGCGGGTGCTGGAGATCTTTTCCCGACGCTGCCAGGAGGTGCAGGTGCCCATGTATGTGGCCGACCGGCACTTCCGGGTCCGGGGCAGTCCCCCGGGGCGCTTCAGTTATTTCGGCCTGGGATGGGAGATCCCGGATCTGACGGTGAATCTGCCCGGCCGGCATCAGTACGGCAACGCCGCCCTGGCTCTGGCCGCCCTGGAGATTCTGGCCCGGCGGGGCTTTGACCTCCCCGAGGCGGCCATCCGCCGGGGCCTGACGCAAGTGCGCTGGCCCGGCCGCCTGGAGCGCCTGGCCTCGGACCCCCGCATTCTCCTGGACGGCGCCCACAACCCCGCGGCCGCCGGGATTTTAGCCCGCACCCTGAAGCAGCTGCGGAAAACCGGGCGCCTCATCCTGGTTCTGGGGGTGATGGCCGACAAGGATGTGGACGGCATCCTGAAAAAGCTCGTGCCCCCGGCTCACACGGTCATCTGTACCCGGCCCCGGTATTTCCGGGCCACCCGCCCCGAGGACCTCGCCGCCCGGGTCACCGCCCTGGGGGGCACCCCCCTCACCGCGGCCAGCGTGCCGGAGGCCATCCGGCAGGCCCGGGAGCTGGCCGGAGACGGGGATCACATTGTCATCACCGGCTCCCTTTATATGGTGGGGGAAGCCAAGGCCTTTTTCGAGGCGGCGGAGGCAGGCTCAGGGTGAAGGAGCCCTCGCCGCCCGGGAAAAATCAGGCCGGCGGCCGGAAGGAGGGGACCGCCGGCGGGCTCTGAAGGAGGGTCGATGCGGATCTTGGTCTCCGGATCGCTGGCCTACGACCGGATCATGGATTTCCCCGGCCGCTTTGCGGACCATATCCTGCCGGACAAAATCCACGTCCTGAACGTCTGCTTCATGGTGAACGGCCTCGTCGAGCGCTTCGGCGGCACCGCCGGCAATATCGCCTACAACCTGTGGCTGCTCCAGGAACGGCCCCTGATCCTGGCCACCGCCGGCAAGGATTTCGGCCCCTATGAGGACTGGCTCCGCCACCTGGGGCTCCCCCTGGAGGGCATCCGGGTCATCCCGGAGGAATACACCGCCGGGGCTTACATCACCACTGACCTGGCGGACAACCAGATCACCGGGTTCAACCCCGGCGCCATGAAGCACCCGTCCCTGTATGCCTTCAACGGCCCGGACCCCCGCCGCGCCCTGGCCATCGTCTCCCCCGGCAATCTGGAGGACATGCTCGCCTACAGCCGCTTCTACCAGGCACAGGGGCTGCCGTATCTCTTTGATCCCGGCCAGTCCATCCCGGCCTGGGGCGGGGCGGAGCTGAGGGAGATGGCGGCCGGGGCCTTGGCCCTCATCGTCAATGACTATGAGCAGGAGCTCTTCCAGCAGAAGACCGGCCTCACCACCCCCCAACTCCTCCGGCTGGTCCCCACCCTCATCGTCACCAAGGGGGAGGTGGGCTCGGAGGTCTACCATGCCGGGGAGTGCCACCCCATCCCGGCGGTGCCCCCCCGGCAGGTGCAGGATCCCACCGGGGCCGGCGATGCCTACCGGGCCGGCCTCCTCAAGGGCCTGGTGCTTTCCCTCTCCTGGCCGGAGGCCGCCCGCCTGGGGGCCGCCACCGCCAGCTTTGCGGTGGAGCAGCCCGGGACCCAGGAACACCGCTTCACCCTGGAGGAGCTGGCCCGGCGCTATGCCGACACCTTCGGGGCCCCGCCGCCCCTGCCCTGACCGGCCCGCCACGGCCCGGCGGCGAGGCCCGAAGCCGGCTTTTCCCTCAGACCCGGGGCTTGGCCCAGAGCTCCAGGACGCTGAGGTTCAGGAAGCGCTTGGAGGCGGCGCTCTTCACGATGGCCACGGTGTCCCAGCCCCGGGCGGTGCCGCCGGCGGCCACCACCTCCTCCCCTTCGGGGATAAGCCCCGCATCCACCGCCTCCATGACGATCTCGCAGCAGACCTTGAGCCCCTGCCCCAGACGCCGGAGAGTGGCGGCGATGAGGAGGGTGGGGGCGCTCCCCTTGAACTGTTCGGCGATGGCGGTCTCCAGGGAGTGGGTAAGGATGGTGGCCTTGAGCACCTTGCCCCCCAAGCGGACGATCTCCTCATAATGCTCGGGGAGAAATTCGTCGATATTGGGGCCCTTGAAGCCCACCGAGTGGCCCACCACCACCAGGTTCAGGTCCCGGTCCGCCAGACGCCGGACGGCCTCGGCGCCGGAGGCCCCGGTGGTGGAGGCCAGCACGAAGTGGCGGAAGCCCTCCGCCGCCGCCTTTTCCAGCAACTGGATACAGGCCTCGGTGTTTTCCGGGCCTGGCTTGCCGAAGTACCAGACTTCCCGTCGGATCATTTCTCCCTCCCATTGAGATGCGGATGGAAGCAGGGGGTCACGTCAGGCCGCCCCCGATAAAGCCTCTGCTGCCCGTCCCCCCCGGCTGGCATGAGCATAGCCGATTCTGCCGGATTATTACATCCATTTTCCTGAAGGGAAGGAAAGGGCTGGCCTGGGATCACCGGCCTCCCCGGCAGCTGCCCCTCCCATGGCGGGGAAGGCAGCCTATCGCTCCGGCACGGCAGCAGGATTTTAAAACATTTTCCGCTGGAGTGTTCCGCCTTCAGGACATTTTCCGGCGGGGCTCTTTTGCGCCAGTCTTTCAGGAGCCGCACCCTGCGGCCACCTTTCCTCGCCCTGGCCGGGCCGGTGATTCTGGCATGGGCCCTGCACTGCCACCGGTCAGGGACCATCCCGTCATCCTGGCGAAGGACGCACCTCCCATGCCCGTTACGCCGCCCCCCGCTCCTGGGTCTGCCGCCGCCCCGCACCTTCAGGAGGCGGCCTGTCTGCTCTTTGGCCCGGAGGAGGTGGGAGGGCGGGATTTCTGGGTGCGCCTGGATGCCCGCCGGGTGAAGCAGGCCTTCCGGCGGCAGGTCCGGCTCTGGCACCCCGATGCCCCCGCCCGGAAGGGGGTGCCGGAGCCTTTCCGGCGGGAGCATTTCCTGGCCGTCAAACGGGCCTATGATCTTCTCCTCACGGCGCTGGCGCCCCGGACGGCCGCCGCCCCCCGGCTGGTGGCAGTGGCCGGCGCCAAGGGCGGAGTGGGGGCCAGCCTGGTGGCCGCCCACCTGGGGGTGCTCCTGGCCCGGCAGGGGCACCGGGTGGTCCTGGCGGATCTGGCCCCGGCCGGCCCCACCCTGGCCTGGTACCTGGGGCTGGGTCCCCGACCTTTCTCCGCCCCGGACTATCGGGGGGAACCCTCCCTCGCGGCCTGGCTTGAGCCCACCCCCTTCGGCCCCGCAGTACTGGCAGGCCTCCGGCTGGATCTGACCGGCACCGAAGCCGGGCGGAAGCAGCGCCGCCGGTTCCTGACCGCCCTTCAGGCCACCGCGGGGGATTATCTCCTCTGCGATCTGGGGTGTGGGATATCGGAAGGGCTGTGGGATATTTTCAGCGCCGCGGACCGCCAGCTCCTGGTGACCACCTGCGAGCCTGCGGCCTATGTCCGGGCCTATGAGCTCCTGAAGCTGGCCCGGATCCGCCGGCAAGAGACGCCGCCTGAGATCGGCGGCACGGCTCAAGCCTGGTCCCCCCTCCTCCTGGTGAACCAGGTGAGCTCACCGGACCTCGGCCTGAAAGTGGGCCGGCGCCTTGAGGAGGTGGCCGCCCGTTTCCTGGGGCTGAAGATCCGCGCGCTCCTGATGCCTTATTTCCGGGAGCTGGCCGCCGGCACCTTCAGGCCGGTGCCCCAGGCGGCCCGCCGGGCCACCGGGCCGGCCCGGGAGGCCCTCCTTAGGCTCAGCCGGATCCTCCTGGGGGCGGTGGGAGACTGACGGGTCCTGACTGACCCCGCCGCATGATGACGACCCTGGATCGGCCATCCCCTCTGCAGCCCTGACGATCCCCCGCGCCTACCGATTTTTATGGCGGCGGATTTGTTGCCGATAAAAACGGGGGGAGGAGGTGAGGAATGGGCATTTTCAGGAGAATCTTTTCCCTCTTTCGCCCGCGGGCCGGGCTGGCCCTGCTCCTCTTCCCCGGTCTCTTAATAATGGGGGCGGGGGCGGAACTGGCCCGGCGGGGAGGCTGGCAGATCTCCCTGCCCCGTTTTGCCCCCACCCGGGCCTGGTCCTCAGCCTGGCCCAGGGGAGGCGATCTGCCCCCGTGCCCTCTGGGGCGCTGGCTGGGCAGCCCGGCCCGCCGGGAAGCGGAGCACGCCTTCCCGGAGCTCACCCCCTGGCTGGCCCGGCTGGAGGCGGAACATGCCGCCCTGCACCAGGCCTCCCGTACCATCCATCTCCTTCTCCAAAAGGGGGATCGCCAGGCTGCGGCCCTCCACTCCCGGACCGCGGCCCTGCCGGCCTACCGGGAAATGCTCCGCCTCCTTATGGAACTCCAGCGCCAGGGGGCGGATCTCTGCCGCACCCGGCCGGATTACCCCGGCTGCTGGCGCACCCTGCACCTCCTCCACACCCAGCTGGGGAGCGCCCTGTGCGGCCTCATCCTCCTCCCCCCGCCGCCGTCGTGGAGGGCCACGGCGGCCCGCCGGGTGGCCCTCTCAGGCGCCCCCGACCCCTGAATCCTCCGGGAGAAACACCACCTCCCGCTCCAGGGCCACCCCGAAACGCCGCCAGACCTCCTCCTGGATGAGGGCGATGAGGGCCTTCACCTGGGCGGCGGTGGCCCGGCCGGCGTTGAGGATGAAATTGGCATGTTTCCGGGAGACCACCGCGTCGCCCAGGCGCCTCCCCTTGAGCCCCGCCTCGTCGATGAGCCGTCCCGCGGACGGGCCCTGGGGCGGGTTTTTGAAGACGCTGCCACAACTGCGGGGGCTGGCGGGCTGCACCGTCCGGCGCCGGGCGGCCAGCTCCGCCATGCGGGCCCGGATGCTGACCGGATCCTCTTCACCAAAGAGACGGAATTCCGCCGCCACCACCAGCCAGTGGGGGAAGGCAAGGAGGCGGGTGCTCCGGTAGCCCGGCTCCAGCCCGGCGGGGGTGAATTCCAGCACCCGACCTGCCGGGGTGGCCACCCAGACCCGGGAAACCAGCCCGGCAATCTCCCGGCCCCAGGCGCCGGCGTTGAGGCGCACCGCGGCGCCCACGGTGCCGGGGATGCCTTCCAGGAATTCAAACCCCGCCACCCCCATGTCCGCCAGGCGGCGGGCCAGGCGGGGCAGGGCCACCCCGGCCCCGGCCCGGAGCCGGTCGCCCTGCCGGGAAAACTCCGTCAGCCCCCCCACCTGCAGGGTAAGCCCCGGCAGGCCGGCATCGTCCACCAGGATATTGCTGCCCCGCCCCAGAAAAAACAGGGGCCAGCCCCGCTCACCGGCCAGCTCGAAAAGGGCGAAGACCTCCTCCAGGCTCCGGGGCACGGCGAAATGCTCCGCCGGCCCGCCGATGCGCCAGGTGGTCCGGGGGGCCAGGGGGACCCGGGGCAGAATGTCCGGCACAGACGCTCTCATGGCTCACCACTGCTCCCTAGTCCATAAACAAAAAAGCCGCCTTTCACAAGCGGCTTCCCTGAACCCTGGGGAGGGGAACCGGCTCAAGCCGGGCTCTGCCGGCGGCGGCCGCGGGGCTTTTCTCCGGGCGGGGCGCCTTCGGCCCCTGCCGGGGGACGATCTTCAGCAGCGGCACCAGCAGCGGCGGCAGGCCCAGGCGCAGGGTCATACTGTGCACCAGCTCCCGCCAATAGGCCCAGGCGTTGTACAGGGGGTTGAGGCGGGCGAAATGGTGGAGATCCTCTTGAGTGATTTTTTGGGGCTCCGCCAGCTGGTAGCTCACCAGGAAAGTGGCCTCCACCCGCACGACCTCCCGCTGGGGTTCCTCCTCTTCCCGGGCCGCCACGGCGAAATCGCAGGCCACCGGCAGGAGGTGGCCGCCGCCGGCTTCGTTCAGAAGTCGCGTGGCGCAATCAAACGTCAGCATCAGCCTGCCCTGGACCGGCTCCGGCCCCAGGCGGGAGACCGCCGACTGCCTCAGATAGATATCCTGGAGCTCCACTTCCTGGGCCACCCGGGCCACCGCCTCCATATCCAGGTTCTCCATCTCCGCCGGGAGGGGGGGAAGCCTGAGGCATCGCCTTTGCCTCAGATCGCCAGTTGCCAGAAGACCTGCCCCCGGAAGGAAGGGGGCGCGATGACCGCTGGTGCCATGGGTGTCAGGTCACCATTCGGCCGCGGCCACCCTGGCCGTCCGTTTTTTCCGGCTGCAGCTTCAGCTTGTAGCCCAGGACCGAAAGCACATCGGCCAAAGTGCGCAGGGTGAGATTGCGGCCGCCGTTCAGGAGCTGGGAGACAAAGCCCTTGGATTTGCCCAGGCGCCGGGCCAGCTCGGCCCGGGAGACCTGCTCCTTCTCCAGCAGGGCGCACAGGGTCTCCGTCACTTCCAGGATGAGCTCCTCCTGGGCCAGGAGCCGGGCAAACTGGGGATCCTGGGAGTACTGCTCCAAAAGGTTCATGGTTGACCTCTCTCTTCGCATTCAGCCCGGATGGCCCGGGCCCGCTCCACCTCCTGGGGGGAATCCGGTCCTGCTTCCTTACGAACTCGTGCGTGAGGACGAAAACCCCTCCGGGACGGAAATACCCCGGCATCCGGAGCTGATAATGCTTGAATTCGAAAAATTCTGTCCCTTCGATCTTTTTGAACTGTTTCCGGTTGGTGATGTGGCCGACGTCCGCCAGGCGCCGGAAGAGGGCAAACAGCTTGGCCCTTTTTTCCGCCGACAGGGAGTCCGGGAATTCCCGGGCGGGACAGGTGCCGTTTGTCCGGACGGCCCCCACCACCGTGTAGACCGCACCGTTACAGAACTCATGGAAGACACACCCCTCTTTCGCCCTGCCGCCTGCCTTCCCTGTCGGCATATGCGGAAGTTTACATAAATATAAATCATTGTCAAGAAAAAAACCACGCGAAAAACCAGCTGATAGGGAAAGTTTTCCCATTTTCCCGCGCGCCCCGGGGACCCCGGAGTGCCTTGACAAGCCCGGGAAATCACGGTAGCGTCTGGGACGAAGGGGGAGGAGCGTCATGGCACGGTGGCGTGTGGCAGGGATGGTGCTGCTCCTGGCCCTGATAGGGGCCGGGCCGGCGGCCGGCCGGGGGGAGCAGCCCCTGGCTTATGTGGACCTGAAGTATGCCCTCATCCGGCAGGGGCTGGACAAGGAATATGTCCTTCAGGCCTTTGCCGATTCCCGCAACCGCTTCATGCCCGAGGTGGTGCGCAAGATCGCCTATCTCCGCAAGGAGCGGCCGGCCGATTACCGCCACTTCCTCACCCCCGAGGTGGTGGCCCGGGGGCGGCAGTATCTTAAGGAGCACCGGCGGGATTTGGTGCGGGCCCGGGAAGTCTATGGTGTGGCACCGGAGGTCATCGTCGCCATCCTGACGGTGGAATCGGGGCTGGGGCAGGTCACCGGGAAATACCCGGTGTTCAATGTGTTTGCCTCCCTGGCGGTGATGGACACCCCGGAGGTCATGGCCGCCGCCGATCTGGACCCCGCCCTGCTGCCCCGGCTGCGCAAGAAGGCGGCCTGGGCCCGGCGGGAACTCACCACCTTCCTGGACTACTGCCGCCGCCACCGCCTGGATCCCTTTCAGTTTTCCGGCTCCTGGGCCGGGGCGCTGGGGTATGCCCAGTTTCTGCCCTCCAGCCTGGTGCGCTGCGGGGTGGACGGCGACGGTGACGGCAAGGTGGATCTCTTCACCCACCCTGATGCCATCGCCAGCATCGCCAACTATCTGCACAAAGCCGGTTTCCGGCTCTCCCAGCCGGGCACCTGGCGCCGGGCCGTGCTGGCCTACAACCAGTCGGACGCCTACGCCGATACCGTCCTCACCCTGGCGGCCTGGTACTGACCGCATCCATGGACAAACAGGAAGCGGCCCGTATCCTGGAGGAAATCGCCCTGCTCCTGGAGCTCTCCGGGGAGAACCCCTTCAAGGTGCGGGCTTACCAGACGGGGGCCCGGGCCCTCCTCACCTTTCCCGGGAATCTTGAGGAGGGAGTGGCCACCGGCGCCCTCCTCCGGGCCAAGGGCATCGGCCGCACCCTGGCGGGAGTGGTGCAGGAGCTGGTGGAGCAGGGCCGCTCTCAGCTCCACGAGGAGCTGAAGGCCAAAATCCCCCCGGGCCTGGTGGAGCTGTTGCAGGTCCCGGGTCTGGGCCCCCGCAAAGCCCGGCAGCTGCACCAGGAGCTGGGCATCACCAGCCTGGGAGAGCTGGAATACGCCATCCGGGAGAACCGCCTCCTCGCCCTCCCGGGCTTCGGCCCCAGGACCCAGGAGAAGCTCAAGGCCGGTCTGGAACGGGTGCGCCGCTATGCCGGCTATTTCCGCCTGGGGGATCTGTGGCCCGCGGCCCAGGAGCTCCTGCGCCAGGGGCGGCAGGCCCCGGGGGTGGCCCGCCTGGAGCTGGCCGGCGGGGTGCGCCGGGCCCTGGAGGTGGAGCGGGGGCTGGTATTCGTGGCCGCGGCGGACAGCCCCCAGGAGGCGGTGGCGGCCCTGCAACGCCTCCCGGCCTGGGCCGCCCTCATCGAGGCGGAGCCGGGCGGCTATCGCCTCTCCCTGCCTCAGGGGATGGAGGCCACCCTCTATCCGGTGGCCCCGGAGATCTTCGGGGCCGCCTGGCTGGCCCACACAGGGAGCGAAGCCCATTGGCGGGAACTCACCGGGCGGGCCCAGGCACTCGGACTTCGGCTGACGGACCGGGGGCTTTTCTCCGGCGACACCCTGCTCCCCAGCCGGGAGGAGGAGGAGATCTACCAGGCCCTGGGGCTGGAATTTATCCCGCCGGAGTTGCGGGAGGGGGAGGGGGAGATCGCCGCTGCGGCCGCGGGCGCCCTGCCCCGCCTCCTCACCCTGGCGGACCTGAAGGGCTGCTTTCATGTGCATTCCCACTTCAGCGACGGGGTCAACTCCCTCCCGGAGCTGGCCGCCGCCGCCCGGGAGCGGGGCTGGGAGTATCTGGGCCTCTCGGATCACAGCCAGTCGGCCTACTACGCCGGAGGGCTCAAGCCCCCGGATCTGGCCCGCCAGCAGGAGGAGGTGGCCGCCTGCCGCCGGGCCTTTCCGGAGGTGACCCTGTTTTGGGGCATCGAATCGGACATCCTGGGGGACGGCTCCCTGGATTATCCCCCGGAGATCCTTCAGGAGTTCGATTTCGTCATCGCCTCGGTGCACTCCCAGTTCGGATTGAAAAGAGAGGACATGACCAGGCGGCTGCTCCGGGCCCTGGAGAACCCGGCCACCACCATGCTGGGCCATGTCACCGGCCGCCTGCTCCTGGCCCGGGAGGGCTATGAGGTGGATCTGGAGGCGGTGCTCACCGCGGCGGCGGTGCACGGGGTCATTCTGGAGCTGAACGCCAGCCCCTACCGGCTGGACCTGGACTGGCGCTGGCACAGGCGGGCCCGGGAGCTGGGGGTGCTCATCAGCATCAACCCGGACGCCCACAGCCTGGAGGGGCTGGCGGAGGTGGAGTATGGGGTCATGATCGCCCGCAAGGGCTGGGTCACCCCGGCGGAGGTGCTCAACACCCGGACGGCGGCGGAAGTGGCGGAGATTTTCCGGCAGCGGCGGCTGAAGGGAGGGGCCTGAGGCGCAGGACGCCGGGGCAGGTCGCGGGCCCGGGAACGGGTGACCGGTTTTCATTCGAATCCCAACGGAAGAGGCACATTAATGGCTGACCGACCGGTGGAGGTAGGCATCATTTTGGGAAGTGTGTCGGACTGGCCGGTGATGGAGCCGGCCGCGGCACTGCTCACCGACTGGGGGGTGGGGGTGGAGGTGCTGGTGGCTTCGGCCCACCGCTCGCCCCGGCGGGTGGAGGAATACGTGCGGGAGGCGGCCGGACGGGGGATCAAGGTGCTCATCGCCGCCGCGGGCCATGCCGCCCATCTGGCCGGGGTGGTGGCGGCCCATACCACCCTGCCGGTGGTGGGGGTGCCCATCCCCAGCTCCGATCTTCAGGGTCTGGACAGCCTCCTGGCCATGGTGCAGATGCCGCCGGGAGTACCGGTGGCCACCATGGCCATCGGCGCCGCGGGCGCGAGAAACGCCGCCATCTTCGCCGCCCAGGTGCTGGCCCTGGGAGACGACAGGGTGCGGCAGCGCCTGGAGCGGCACAAGGAGGAGCAGGCGGCCGGGGTGGCAAAGCAGCAGGAAAAGATCCCGCCGGAGTATCATCCGGCCAGCTGAAGTGATGGTGAGGGCCGGGAGCCGGTGAGCCCCCGCCCCCCCACCCGCCCCCACCCCCGGGATCCGGAACGGGGGAGAAGACGGGGCAGGGAGGGCAGGGGTCTTTGGCCTCCGGCCCCTTTCCCTCATGCCTCACCGGGCAGCCCTGGACGGGGCGGCCCCCGCGGATCATCCCATGCTCACCTCCCTGTCTGAGCTGACCGTGGATCTGGGGGCTCTGAGGCACAATTACCTGGCCCTCAGGCGGTTCTGCGCGCCGGGGGTGCGCCTCATGGCGGTGGTCAAGGCGGATGCCTACGGGCATGGGCTCCTGCCGGTGGCCCGCACCCTGGCCGCCGCGGGGGCGGACTACCTGGGGGTGGCCACCCTGGAGGAGGGCCTGGCCCTGCGGGAGGCCGGCCTCACCCTGCCGGTGGCGCTCCTTCTGGGGGTGGAGCCGGAGCAGGCCGCGGCTGCGGTGGCCGCAGACCTGGAAGTGGTCCTCTACCGCCGGGATGTGGCCCAGGCCCTGGATACCGCCGCCCGGGCCCAGGGGAAGCGGGCCAGGGTGCACCTTAAGGCCGACACCGGCATGGGCCGTCTGGGCCTCCTCTATCCCGAGGTGCTCCCCTTCCTGGAGATGCTGGCGGGCCTGCCGGGCCTGGAGGTCCTGGGACTGACGTCGCAACTGGCCGCCGCGGATGAAGAGAACCCTGCCTATACCCGGCGGCAACTCAAGGAGTTCCAGGAGCTTTTGGCCGCGGCCCGGGCCCGGGGCTTTGCCCTGCCCCTGAGTCACCTGGCCAACAGCGCCGCCCTGGTGGCCTTCCCGGAGGCCCACTTCGCCCTGGTGCGCCCCGGCATCATGCTCTATGGCTCCCGGGTGGCGCCGTGGCTGCCCACCCCGGAGCTGAAGCCGGTGATGCACTTCCGCACCCGGGTGCTGCAGCGCAAGCGTCTCCCCCCGGGAAGCGGCATCAGTTACGGCAGCACCTATGTCACGCCGGACTGGTGCGAGCTGGCGGTGCTGCCGGTGGGCTACGCCAACGGATTGTCCCGCCAGCTCTCCAATCGGGGCCAGGTGCTGGTCCAGGGCCGGCGGGCCCCCATCCGGGGCCGGGTGTGCATGAACCTCATCATGGTGGAGGTGACGGGCCTTGCCGGCGTCCAGGAGGGGGATACCGTCACCCTCCTGGGGGCCGACGGGGGCGAGCTCATCAGCGGTGATGAGCTGGCGGCCTGGGCCGGCACCATCAGCTACGAGGTCTTCTGCAACCTGGGGGCCGCCAACCCTCGCCATTATCTGCCGGCCTGAGTCCGCGGGCCCCTGATACGTAGTGGCGGGAGAGGGAAAAGAGGGCGGCGGTCTGCGGTCTCTGCTCCCCCTTTTTCAAGCTGCAGTAAAAACCGGCCCAATTTTTCAGAGGCACTTGAAGGGTCCCGGCCCTCCTGCTATATTCCCCCCAGCCTGAGATTCCCTTCTGCTCTGGAGGTCCGTGCATGCCCAAGCGGCAGGATATTCACAAAGTGCTCATCATCGGGTCCGGCCCCATCATCATCGGCCAGGCCTGTGAATTCGACTACTCCGGCACCCAGGCCTGCAAGGCCCTGCGCCGCCTGGGGTACCACATCATTCTGGTGAACTCCAACCCGGCCACCATCATGACCGACCCCGGCATGGCGGACGCCACCTACATCGAACCCCTGAAACCGGAATATCTGGAGGAGATCATCAAGGCGGAACGGCCCGATGCCCTGCTCCCCAATCTGGGGGGCCAGACCGGGTTGAATCTCTCCTCCGCCCTGGCCACCCGCGGCGTGCTGGAGCGATACGGCGTGCAGGTCATCGGGGTGGAGCTGGATGCCATCAAACGGGGCGAAGACCGGCTGGCCTTCAAGGAGACCATGGCCCGGTTGGGGATCGACATGCCCCGAAGCGCCATCGCCCATACGGTGGAGGAGGCGGAGCGCATCGCCGAGGAGCTGGGCTACCCCCTGGTCATCCGGCCGGCCTACACCCTGGGGGGCTGGGGCGGCGGCCACGTCTATAACCTGGAGGAGCTGCGCACCATCGCCGCCCGGGGGCTGGCCGCCAGCATGGTGGGCCAGGTGCTGGTGGAGGAGTCCGTCCTGGGCTGGGAGGAGCTGGAACTGGAGGTGGTGCGGGACGCCAAAAACCAGATGGTGACCGTCTGCTTCATCGAGAATGTGGATGCCATGGGGGTGCACACCGGGGATTCCCTGTGCGTGGCGCCCATGCTCACCATCGCCCCGGAGCTGCAGAAAAAGCTGCAGGAGTATTCCTACGCCATCGTGGAGGCCATCCGGGTCATTGGCGGCACCAACATCCAGTTTGCCCACGACCCCAAAACCGGCCGGGTGGTGGTGATTGAGATCAACCCCCGCACCTCCCGCTCCTCGGCCCTGGCCTCCAAGGCCACCGGCTTCCCCATCGCCTACGTCTCCTCCCTTCTGGCCGGCGGCCTCACCCTGGATGAGATCCCCTACTGGCGGCGGGGCACCCTGGAGCGCTACGAGCCCTGGGGGGACTATGTGGTGGTGAAATTTGCCCGCTGGGCCTTCGAGAAGTTCCCCGGCGCCGAGGACAGGCTGGGCACCCAGATGAAGGCGGTGGGCGAGGTCATGAGCCTGGGCAGGACCTACAAGGAGGCCCTGCAGAAGGCGGTGCGCTCCCTGGAGATCGGCCGCTTTGGCCTGGGCTTTGCCAAGGATTTTCACGAAAAACCCCTGGAGGAGCTCCTGGAGATGCTGGTGGAGCCCTCCAGCGAGCGGCAGTTTCTCATGTATGAGGCCCTGCGGAAGGGCGCCACGGTGGAGGAGTTATATCGCCGCACCCACATCAAGCCCTGGTTCATTGAGCAGATGCGGGAGCTGGTGGAGCTGGAGGAGGAGATCCTGCGCCACCGGGGCGGGCCCCTCCCTGATGACCTTTTGCGCCGGGCCAAGCTGGACGGCTTTGCCGACCGGTATCTGGCCCAGCTCCTGGGCCTCCCGGAGAGGGCCCTCCGGGAGCAGCGCCTCTCCCTGGGCCTGAGGCCGGGTTATGACGCAGTGCCGGTGAGCGGGGTGGAAAATGCCGCCTATTATTACTCCACCTACCACGGCGAGGACCGGGTGCCGGTGAGCGACCGGCCCAAGATCATGGTCCTGGGGGGCGGCCCCAACCGCATCGGCCAGGGCATCGAATTCGATTACTGCTGCGTGCACGCCGCCTACGCCATCCGGGACGAAGGCTATGAGTCCATCATGGTGAACTGCAACCCGGAGACCGTGTCCACCGACTATGACACCTCGGACAAACTCTATTTTGAGCCCCTGACGGTGGAGGATGTGCTGGCCATCTACGAGAAGGAAAAGCCCTTGGGGGTGATTGTGCAGTTCGGCGGACAGACGCCCCTGAACCTCGCCCAGGAGCTGGCCGCCGCCGGGGTGAAGATCCTGGGCACCAGCCCGGATATCATTGACCTGGCGGAGGACCGGGACCGCTTCCGGCGCATGATGGCGGAGCTGGGCATCCCCATGCCCCGGGCCGGGATGGCCAGCACGGTGGAGGAGGCCCTCAGCATCGCCCGGGAGATCGGCTACCCGCTCATGGTGCGGCCGTCCTATGTCCTGGGGGGCCGGGCCATGGAGTGCGTCCATGATGAGGCGATGCTGAAACACTATCTGGCCCGGGCGGTGGAGGTGAGCCCGGAGCGGCCCATCCTCATCGACAAATTCCTGGAGAACGCCATTGAGGCGGAGGCCGACGCCATCGCCGACGGCATCGACGCCTTTGTGCCTGCGGTGATGGAGCACATCGAGCTGGCGGGGATCCACTCCGGGGATTCCGCCTGCGTCATCCCCCCCATCAGCATTCCCCCCAAGCATCTGGACACCATCCACGAATACACCCGGCGCATCGCAGTGGAGCTTCAGGTGGTGGGCCTGATGAACATCCAGTACGCCATCGCCGATGACACCGTCTATGTGCTGGAGGCCAACCCCCGGGCCTCCCGCACCGTGCCCCTGGTCTCCAAGGTGTGCAACATCCCCATGGCCCGGTACGCCACCCAGATCATGCTGGGGAAAAAGCTCAGCGACCTGAACCTGAAAACCCGCACCCTGGCGCATTTTGGGGTCAAGGAGGCGGTCTTCCCCTTCAACATGTTCCCGGAGGTGGACCCCCTCCTGGGCCCGGAGATGCGCTCCACCGGCGAGGTCCTGGGATTGGCGGACACCTTCGGCCTGGCCTTCTACAAGGCCCAGGAGGCCGCGGGCCAGACCCTGCCCCGGGAAGGCACGGTGCTCATCACGGTGTCGGAAAAGGACCGCCCCGCGGTGCTGGAGGTGGCCCGCCAGTTCCACCGCCTGGGCTTCCGCCTCCTGGCCACCCAGGGCACCCAGCGGTTTCTGGCGGAGCAGGGGATCCCCGCGAAGATGGTGCTCAAACTGCACGAAGGCCGGCCCAACATCGTGGACATCCTGAAAAACCAGGAAATCCAGCTCATCATCAACACCCCCAGCGGCAAGCTGAGCAAACACGACGACTCCTATATCCGCAAGGCGGCCATCCGCTACAAGATCCCGTATATCACCACGCTGGCGGGCGCGCTGGCCGCGGCCCGGGGGATTGCCGCCGCCCGGGAACAGCAGTTCCCGGTGCAGTCCCTGCAGAGCTATCACGCCGGGCTCCTTTAAGAACGGACCTGACGGGGCCGGGGGTGCCTCCGGCCCCTTTCCTTCCCTCCTGCCGCGGGTTTCCCGCTCTTCCTTTTTCCCCCCGCTTCATCCCGGTGCGGCGGCAGAGGTCATGAAAAAAAGCCCTTTTTCTGATACAGTCATACCCGGGAGAGGAGGCCGGGGGTCCCGGATCCCCTGCTTTCTTCCCGCTGCCCGGGGGTGAGGGAGAGTGAGGGGCCGGGGAGGCCGCCTGGACCCGGCTCTCCCGGCCGAAGCCGGTTCCTTGCTCAGGAGCCCGCCATGCAGGGCCTCAGGGTGCCCCCGGAATTCTCTTCCCCGCCGTGCCCGGCCGGGCGGCGGGGTCGGAGCTGAAGGTGGTGTGGTCCTTTCTGCGCCGCTTCTTTCAGGCCAAGCCGGACCCGGAGGAGGAAATCCGCCGGCGGGTGGAAAGCTTCCGGCGTCTGCTGGAGCACAACCATCAGGCCCTGGCCGCCATGGCTGACATGGAGGAGAAGCTCAGCGGCGAGTATGTCTTTGACCGCACCTATCTGGAGACCCAGGTCCGGCTTCTGGAGGAACACGTCACCGGCATGGTGGTGGAGCTCAATGCGCTCACCGACCAAGGCTACCCCGAGCTGTTCCCCCTGGTGGCGCAGCTCATCGCCGAAACCCGTAGGGAGCTGGCCAGGGGTGCGGAAATCCCCGATACCCCGGATATCCTGCCGTTGTCCGAGCTGACCCGGGAGTCGGCTCCGGCGGTGGGCGCCAAGATGGCCAACCTGGGGGAGATGGCGAACCGCCTGGGGCTGAAGGTCCCCGCCGGCTTTGCGGTGACCGCCGCGGCCTATAAACGGTTTATGGAAGCAGGCGGCCTGGCCCGGGAGCTGGAAGCCCGTCTCCGGGAGGCGGATGTCAGCGATCTGGCCGGGCTGGAGGCCCTCAGCCGGGAGCTGCAGGCCCGGGTGCAGCAGGCGCCGCTGCCCCCGGAGCTGGAAGAGAACCTGAGGCGGGCCGCCGCCGGGCTGCCCGGCGACCGTCTGGCGGTGCGCTCCAGCGCCGTGGGGGAGGATACGGGCCTCTCCTTTGCCGGGCAGTTCGCCACCCTTCTCAATGTCCCCGCCGCCGACCTGCCCCGGCACTACAAGGAAGTCCTGGCCAGCAAGTTCACCCCCCAGGCCATCTTTTACTGGAAGTTCCAGGGTTTTTCGGTGGAGGAGCTCCCCATGGCCGTGGGGGTGCTGGTGATGGTGCCGGCCCGGGCCAGCGGGGTGGCCTTTTCCGTGGACCCCCAGGACCCGGAGAGCGACACCCTGGTCATCAGCGGCGTCTGGGGCCTGGGGCGTTATGCGGTGGAGGGCCGGGTGACCCCGGACCTGTGGCGGCTCCGGCGGCGGGAGCCGTATGAGGTGGTGGAGGCGCGGCCGGGGAACAAAAAGGTGGCCCTCTACTGCCGGGAAAGCCCGGGGTGTATGGAAGCGGTCCTCTCTCCTGAGGAGGCCGGCGCGCCGTGCCTGGAGCCGCGGCACCTGAAGGAGCTGGCCCGGGTGGCCCTGCGGCTGGAGAAGCACTTCGGCTGCCCCCAGGACATCGAATGGGCCGTGGATGAGGCAGACGCGGTGGTGCTGCTGCAGGCCCGGCCGCTCAGGGTCAGCCGCCCGGCGCCTGCCCTCCGGGAATCCCGGCGCCTGCCGGACCGGGCGCCCATCCTGAACCAGGGGGTGCGGGCGGTGGGTGGGGTGGCCGCCGGCCCGGTGGCCATAGTGGAGGCCGACACCCGCCTGGAGGAGCTGCCTCCGGGCGCGGTGGTGGTGACCCGC
>Ga0197142_1000626_pt1 | contig 32594 bp, 32 predicted proteins | sample GBS60_MetaG_FD_148614 | JGI IMG/M metagenome (GOLD analysis project Ga0197142, IMG submission 148614) | Sediment microbial communities from Great Boiling Springs, Gerlach, Nevada, United States - GBS 60_MetaG | ecosystem: Environmental > Aquatic > Thermal springs > Hot (42-90C) > Sediment...
GAGGGTGGCCCAAAGTAGCTTTGCGATGAGGGCTTTGACTTGGGGAGTGAGTGTTCTTAGAGGGGAGGACTCGAGGATCAAAAAAACTTCCGCACTGAGCCGTTTTCTCCACGAGGTGAACAAAGACTTTTGAGGTCCCATGGAGACTAAAGAACCCTAGTTTGCGAGAAAAAGTTCTGGCCACGTCTCTTGAGCAAGGTGTCCAGAGTTATCGGGCGGTTTGGTGGAAGTAATGTCGAGTTGAAGGCCCTGGGACTCGAAGTTACACTCAAGAGAAAGTCTAGCCTTGGGGTTGGATCCCGTTGGGAGGAAATGGGTTGAAGGTTGCTGTCTTGCGAACTCGAGGATCTGTCTGCAAGTGCGGGGAATATATAGTCCAAGGGCTCGAGTCCTTGGGTCATGAGGCCATTTTGATGGACTCTCTGGAGGCCATCTCCCAGGCAAAGGAGTTGGCTCGGGAGTCCGAGGCAGTCTTCGACCACACTGATACCCTTGCCGGGATGGGGCTTTTGAGGCCGTACGTGAGGTTCGTCTTAGAGGAAAACGGAGCGAGGATAGTGGGTTCCTCTGCCAGGGCTTGTCTCAGAGCTGATGACAAGATTGCAATGAAGGAGATTCTTACCAGGGCAGGAATCCCTACGCCTCCTTGGGCGGTATTGGGGCCGGGAGACGAAACCATCCCACAGTGGCTGAGGCCGCCCTTTGTGATTAAGCGGCCTTGGGAACACATGAGCAGAGGGGTCAAGATCTTGGGTTCCGAAAGGGAGCTTCGGGAGGAACTCCGAGTCCTCTGGGAGAAAGAGCCCTCGGCCTGGGTCATGATCGAGAAGATGATAGAGGGAGTGGAACTCGCTGTGCCCATCGTGGAGATAGACGGCTCGCCGAGTGTTCTTCCTATCCTGGAGATGGTTCAGGCTAGGTCGACGGTCATTCTCGATGAGGATTTCAAGAGAATAGAGTTTCAATCTGAAAGGGAGGATGTGGCCATAGCCCGGCTGGAGACCTCTTTGAAGCGGCAGCTCGAGGTAATGGCCCTGAGGGCATTCAAGGAGCTTGAACTTAGGGATTACGCTCGGTTCGATGTGAGACTGGCGCGGGATGGAACGCCCTTTTTCCTGGAGGCCAATGTGACCCCCAGTATGGAGCCCTTCGAGGCCATGGCCATTTCAGCACGCAATTGGGGAATGAGTTACCCAGAGCTCATAGAGAAACTTCTCGGGTCAGCCCTGAGGAGGGGGAAGGCCGTCCCAGGAAAAGAAGCCGATTACATCGAGCTGAGACTGCCCTGGGGAAGACTGAAGGTCAAAATGGAAGAAGGAGTGCACCAGATCTCCGAGTCCACTTTGGAGCTTTGCAGCCTCATTGACCTCGAAGCTGGAGAGGAGGTCTTGGATATTGGATGCGGATGTGGGATCGTGTCTTTGGCCATGGCCATGAGAGGAGCCGGAAGGATTGTGGCAACAGATATCAACCCTGCTGCGCTTGCCCTGACCATGGAAAATGCCCGTCTCAACGGGCTTTCGAGTTTCATCGAGCCGAGGGCAGGCTCCTGGTTTTCCGCCCTGGATGAGAGGGAGGACTTGGGTCGTTTTCACCTCATAGTGGCGACACCTCCCCAAACTCCGGGTCTCCATCACATTGGTCCCAAGTACGGAGGGTATGACGGTCTTTGGCACTGGAGGCGGATAGTGGAGGAGTCGCGCAAGTTTCTGAGAAGAGATGTGGGAAGGCTCTGGCTTGTTGCCATCTCCTTGGCCCACCTGGATGGCCTCATGGAATTGCTTCGGGCCAACTACGGAAGAGTGGAAGTGGTGAATAAGTCGAAGAGGTTTTTCACAGAGGAAGAGTACGAGGCTCTTCATCCAGGAACAATTGAGCACTTAAGGCGCCTGAGGGACAGGGGGATGGCACTCTTTTACACTTGCCCAGAGAAAGGGCTCTATTTCGAGAACGTGTTTATAAGGGCTTCGGAGCCAAAGTCTTGAAGAGGAAAATCCTGATAGTCAATGCGGATGATCTGGGTGCCGACACGGGAAGAAACGAGGGCATCCTGGAGGCGGTGAGAAGGGGTGTAGTCACGGCTGTGGGACTACTTCCCAACGCTCCAGGGAGCCTAGAGGCTATAGAATATCTCAAGGCCCTCGAGCCCGGCACAGTGTCTTTGGGGCTCCACTTGAATCTCTCAGAGGGACGCCCCCTTTGCCCAAATCTCGAGAGGCTTGTGGGGCAGGATGGTCTATTTCTGGGGAAAAACAAGGTATTCGGGCTCTTCATGAAAGAGCCGGATGAGGCCCTGAAGAATGAGATCTCCAGGGAAATCGAGGCACAACTCGAGTGGATAAACTCCTTCGACCTCGAGGTCCTGCATGCAAACGGGCACAACCATGTACACCTGCTGCCAGCTGTCTTGCCAATTTTTCTCGATAGGGTGAAAAGGTACGGGATAAAGTGGACCAGGCTTCCTTTGGAGAAAGGGCCTGCTAGCACGAAAGATCCATCGATGGAGTTTCCAAGGCTCGTAGAGAGATTGGCATCAAAGGCCCGAAAAATAGTGAAGCGCTATGGCTTGAGGGTGGCTGAGAGCTTCTTTGGGTTATACTGGATGGGGAGGATATCAGTGGAGATTCTGGAAGAGCTCGTCAAGAGGCTCAACCATGGAATCGCGGAGCTCATGGTCCACCCAGGAAGGAGCATGGAAGGCAAGGTAGGGGAGGCTTTCTCTCCTTTTTCCAACAAAGACAGAGAACAGGAGCTCGAGGCCTTGATAAACCCCAAGTTCATGGAGCTTCTGGAGAAGGGAAAGATCGAGCTCACAGGATATCCCCAATGAGGCACGTTCCTTCCATGAGAATACTGATAATCTCTCCAACAGCAGCGCCTAGGGTCAGCGGAAATGCGCACACTGCGGAAAGGTGGAGGAAACATCTAGCCCTTTTGGGCCTGGATGTCTCGGTTTTGGAGGCAAGGGAGCTCAGTTCGAGGGGCGTGAGGGCTGTCCTGAGGGAGCTGAGACCGCACCTGGTTCACATCCACCATTTGTACAAAGGTGCGAGAGGGCTTTTCTCGGAAAAAGGTTCTCTTCTAGAGGGAATTCCCCTCGTGGTCTCCCCAGGAGGAACGGATCTCCATCAGGACTTTGGCGAGGAGAAGAGGAGAGAGCTCATATGGAAGGTGATGGAGAAGGCCAGCTTTATTGTGGTACAAGAACCTGAGATGATGGGAAAGGTGAGAAAGCTCTGGCCACACTTGGAATCCAAGATCGTCTTTGTGCCAAAGGGAGTCCATTTTCTGGGGAATGAGGGATTTCCATTGAGGGAGAAGCTAGGGGCTGACGAGAGCCATTTTATCTTTTTTCTCCCAGCAGGTATAAGGCCGGTCAAGGGTAACCTGGAATGGCTTCGGTCCATGGACAGGGTCTACAGATTGAGGCCGCACGTGAGAGTCGCCCTGGCCGGCCCCATTTTGGACATGGATTACTATGGTCGACTCGAGGAGGAGCTAGCGAGGAGCAGGGAATTTGCCCGCTATCTCGGGACGATTCCTCCGAGCTCCATGATGGCAGCCTATTTGGAAGCAGATGTCGTGGTCAGTGCTTCAGTATCAGAGGGGCTTTCCAACGCCCTCCTCGAGGCAGCATCCCTAGGCACTCCTCTTCTTGCAACCGATGTCCCGGGAAACAGATATGCCATTCTAGGAAATGGTGCAGGGGATAGATGCGGACTCCTCTATGATAGGGACAATTCGGAAGATCTGGTCAGTAAAGCCTTGGCCCTCATAGACGACAAGAAGCTTCGAGACGAGCTCTCGAGGGCTGGAAAAGCCAAGATAGAGAGGTACCACAACCCTCTTGATGAGGCTTGTCGCCTCAAACAACTCTACGAAAAGGCAGTGGCTTGATCGATGTGGGTTACCCTTGAAACATAGGGCCCATCGCCGAGAGACTCCCTAGGGATTCCAAAAGGTGAGATAGTTCTGAGCACCCGGGTCATGAATGCAGTGGGAGGCGAAAGTCCAAGACCACAACTTGGGGCTCGGTTTCAGGCTCCACCGCTTATACGGGCAAGCCACCTCTCCATACATCGCGAGAGTATCTTCTCAGCCCTCTCCACATCGAGCCTGTACTTCTCAGGGATGAATGAGAGATCCACAACCCAAATTCCCGAGACCTTCTTGAGGAAAAAGCTCCCTTCCAGGTCCTCCTCCCTCAAGAGTGCCATTTTCGAGTAAACGAGATTGAGAAGTGGCTTGCAGCTTTTGATCTTAACCCCCTGTGCAGTGTAATTGTTCGCAAAGAGCCTCAGTCCAGAAAATCTCCCTCTGGGCGGAAAGGCCTCGGGAACAATCCCGTCCCTTTGAATGAAAAAGAAAGGCGCAGAGAGGGCAATTCCCTCAACCCCCCTTCCCTCTGTCTCCTCTTCCTTGAGGATGCCACCCAAGGCTTCGGTGAGGGAGTTCTTCCTCGGGTCAAATTCCCTTATTCGGACTGTCTCCCGGATAGGGTCGAGCCTCGAAGGCCCTGGCCCATTGGCGTTTGGCACAACCAAAAGTATGCACCCTGAGCACCTTTCCCAAAAAGAACGCTCCATGAACCTTGGGTCCATCTCTTCCAGATCCTTGACCAGGATCGCGAAAATCATCCTCTGCTCTGTCCCTTGGATCTGGGATGCCATTTCACTTGCGTGATCCAGGAACCTCTCCTCAAGGGCCCTCAACTCTTCCTCCTCCACAAAGGCCACCTTCGCAGCCTCGACCAGATTTTGGACGCCCACAATCTGGAGGATGTGGCGGCCATAGTCAAAGGGATCATGGTCTCTATTCCATTCCTCGAAGGTGAGTATGTGAAGCTCTCTTTTTAGGGCCTCGGGAAGCCTCTCTATTCCCCCTTCCCCCCTCAGGTTTTCAAGGGGTATTATCATGGTCTTGCATCCTGCCTCGAATGCGGTCTCGAGCTTGAGATCCAAGGCGCCCACAGCAGTTATTCTCCCCCTTGTATCTAACTCACCAGTCATGGCAACATCTCTTCTCACTGGCTTTCCCGTAAGGAGAGATGCCAAAGCGAGAGCTATTGCCCCTCCTGCTGATGGTCCGTCTTTCCTTGTGGAAGCACCCATGAAGTGAAGATGGACGGGCTGGCTAGCCTTATCCAGATCTATGCCCAGCTCTCTGGCGCAGTGGAGGAGTCCTGTTGTGGCTACTTTTCTGCTCTCGTCCATTATGCGCTCTATGTTTCCCGTGGCATGCACTATGCTCAGGAGCCTGCCCGAATGCGTTCCCTCAAAGCTTGGAAGGGGGGTTGCCTGGATGGGGATGACGCTTCCGAGACCCAGCTCTGGATTGACGCCGAGGGCCATCATCTCCCCAACCCTGTCTTCAGGATTGATCCTCCTGGGCGGCTGGGGCTCTTCCAGGAATTCCTTTATGGTCTCCCTGGTGATGCACACACTCCTCGAGCCTTTTCCCATGATCTCCTTTCTCTGGATCCTGAGGAAAAGGGTCCTTATGACCCTCTCCAGCTCCCTCACCCCTGCTTCGTGAGTGTAATTTCTTATGAGGAGCCTTATTATCTCGTCCTCCTGGGAGGGATCGAAGAAGATCTCCTCCTCGGGAATCTGGTGCTTCTGCCTGACCCTGGCAATCAAGTGCTTCTTCGCTATGGCGATCTTCTCCTCCACGCTATACCTGTCCAGGAAGATGATCTCGCAGCGATTGGCCACGGGCGGAGGCACGGTCTCGAGGGTATTGGCTGTGAGCATGAAGTGGCAGTTGGATAGGTCTATATCCACTGTTGTCTGGGTGTACTTGTCGTGGAAGAGGTGATTCTGCTCTGGATCGAGGATCTCCAGGAGGGTTGCTATGGCGAATTTCTCGGTCTTGTCCGCCTCATCCATTATGAACATCCCGTTCATGGCTCCCATCTTTATCAGGCCTTGAACTATAGCACCGGGTTTGGATCCCTCGTACGTGAAACCATGACCCCTCAGGTCTGCCTCGTCCCTCATCCCCCCGAGGGAGATCTTGTGGTAAGGGATGGAGAGATTCTGGGCAACGGAGATGGCGAGGGATGTCTTTCCAACCCCTGGTGGGCCAACTAGAAGAAAGGCACTTCCTGTCCTCTTCCATTGAGCCCATTTCTCGGATCTGGGGCCCAAATTCCTGTACCGCCAGATGAGGTTCGTGAAGAAGTCGCAAAGGATCTCCTTGGGCCTCTGTAACCCGTAATGGCTCTTGTTGAGACCTTCCTCGAACTCCTCTGGCGAGACCTCTATGGGCTTGAACTTCCCCCAAGGGATGGCGAGCAAGGTCTCTATGAGCTCGCTGTACTTGGAGCCACTGTGCCCCACAGCATTTATCTTGTTCCTCTCGATGACCTCGATCACCTGTCTTGGAAAGAGAGGGTCACTCTTGGCCTCCTCTATCCTGTCCTTCAAGGTCTTCTCCTGGGGCTCTGGCTCTCGGGGTTCTACGGCCTCGATTTCCCTGGGTTTGACCTCAAGGGCTCTCTTGAAGCTCCTCCCCTTGAGAGAAGCCTCCAGAAGCTGGAGCATCTCCTCCTGGGTCTTCCCCTCCATATGCCCTTCCCAGAGGTCCAGCTCCCTGAGGATGCTCTCTATGCCCCATCGGGTCTTGAACTCCTCCAGGACCTTGTGCCCATTCCTTCCCTCCAGGGATCCGGCCAAAATGCCCAAGACCTTGTCCATCCAGGAGGCCCTCTTGGTCAAAGAATGGAAGGTATTTCTGCTCTGGCGGAGACAATGGCCCAATGTGGAGATCACCACTTGGGGATCCAAGTGGGGGGCCATCTCCTGGAGGAAAGACAGGGGAGATTCAGCTAAGGCCCCGGAATATTCCTCGAGGAGCCTTCTCACGCCTGCGGCTATGGGTCTTCCCTCCTCGTAGTGGTCCATGAGGGCAAGGTATCTCCTCCCCTTTATGCCATTCATCTCGTCAGCGAGTGCCTCGACCAGGTTCCTGTAATAGGTGGGATCGGATGTCTTCATCTCCAATGCGTATTTCAGGTCTCCCTCGACCACTGATCCTTCATCTGTCTCCGGATAGAGGCCGTGCTCCACCTCATGTCTCAGGAGGAGCTCGGACCAGGCGAGCATCTTCCTCTCTTCCTTGGTCCCCTGGGCCAGGCGAGACTCGGGATCGCTGGGGATAACAAAGGCGAGAAAGTCGAATATTCGCTCGTGAATGGAAAGCTCCAGTCCCTGAGGAAGGATCCTCAGGAAGCTCACCCCCCTTATCTCCCCGGATTCATCCTCGAGCCTTCTTATCTGGATCTGGTCCCTGACCCTGGAAATGGAGAGGGGATCTGTGCCCCTTCGAGCTCGAAAGTAGGGTAGGACCCTTCTTTGCACTATGGCCAGAAGCACTTTCCTGACCCTTGTTAATCCCTGCTCGTCAGGAAAAGGCAGGGACCCTAGAAGCTTGGAGTCGAATTCCATGGGGAACATCTTGCGCTCCTGTCTCTGGATAACTTCCTCGAGGGCCTAGCCCCCCATGACGGCCCTCACGAGAAACCGGGAAAATTTTTCAGGAGATACCTCTGTTCTTCCAGAATGAACCCGTGAGGAATGCGGGTTGCCAGGAAAACCACAGCCTCATTTCCTTGCACCCTGAGGATCTCTCCCACAAGTTCCATAGTCCTTTTGTGGGCGAAGGTGATAGTGGCTTTGAGGAGCTGACCCACCTCGAAGGAGGTGTTGTCTTTTCTCATGAACCTTATGCCCCTCTCGCACAGATCCACAACTGGAAATGACTCCTCGCCTATTGTGAGGGAGGGCCTCGCCTTGGAGGGATAGACTATCCTGAAATGAGCCCTTCTCTCGCGCATGGGTCCTTCAAGGCTCCCTTTCCAACGTGCCTCAAATGTGCTACAAATTAAGCGCCCTGTAAAGGGTTGGCAGCGAGGCGGGGGAAAAGGCCCCCGAAAGGGGGGTGAGTTTTTTGAACCCGGCCAACTTGCCGGACCGTGAGCTGGAGGGAGAATCGGTCATGGTGCTGGAAGAGACCCTTCCTAGTCCCCTTGCCCCAGGGGACTATTACCTTTCTGGAAACGAGGCAGCTGCGGAGGGCGCCATAGCTAGCGGGTGCGACTTCTACGCGGGCTATCCCATAACCCCATCATCCGAGATCATGGAAAGAATGGCCCAGAGGCTTCCGGAGCTAGGGAGGAAGTTCATTCAGATGGAGGACGAGCTTGGCTCCATATGCGCGGTCATAGGCGCTTCCTGGGCAGGAGCGAGAGCCATGACCGCCACCTCTGGTCCTGGCTTCAGCCTGATGATGGAAGGTCTGGGCTACGCGGTCTTCACAGAAACCCCTATTGTGGTCGTTGACATCCAGAGGGCAGGGCCTTGCACGGGACAGGCCACGAGGGTGGGGGCTGGAGACATAATGCAGGCCAAGTGGGGGTCCCATGGGGACTATCAGATCATAGCCCTGAGCCCATGGTCAGTGCAGGAGATGTATGAGATGGCCCTCGAGGCATTCAACTTGGCTGAAAAATACAGGGTGCCGGTGATAATGCTGGGGGAGGAGGCAGTGGGCCATCTCAGGGAGAGAATTCGAATTCCGGAGAAGGTGAGGATAGTGAGAAGGGACAGGTCCAAGGAAAGGCCTCCCTTCGGGACAGATGAGCCAAATGGGATACCCCCCATGCCCGTATTCGGAGATGGAGCCAAGCTCTTGGTCACGGGCTCAACACACGACCCTTGGGGTATAAGGAAGACCGAGGACCCTGAAGTCCACAGCCGTCTGGTCCAGAGACTGAGTAGGAAGATCCTTGATAGAAGATCCGAGATATGCTCCACAGAGGGGTACTTTCTCCACGATGCCGAGCTGGCTGTCATCTCTTATGGGTTCACGGCGAGAAGCTCCCTATGGGCCGTGAAGAGGGCCAGGGACAAGGGGTTGAAGGTGGGACTCCTGAGATTGAGGACCATATGGCCCTTTCCAGAAGATGAGGTCTGCAGGTTGAGCCAAAGGGTGAAGGCTATTTTGGTTCCCGAGATGAATTTGGGACAGGTGGAGGGCGAGGTGAGGAAGGTGGCGAGGTGCCGTGTGACGGGTTACCACCAGGTAAACGGTGAGACCATTGATCCTCAGGCCATTCTCGAGGCCATAAGGGGAGGCATGGATGGCTAGAGACATGGATATCTACTTGAGGGAGGAAGTGAGGACGACTCCCTTCTGCCCAGGGTGTGGACACGGAATCCTCATGGGAGCGATCCTGAGGGCCATAGACTCCCTCAGGCTTCCCATGGAGAGGATGCTTTTCGTCTCCGGAATAGGTTGCGCGGCCTGGATCCCTTCTCCCCATTTCAAGGCAGATACCCTCCACACCCTTCACGGGAGGGCCATAGCCTTCGCAACAGGTGCAAAACTCTACAACCCCGAGCTCGTCACCTTGGTTGTGAGCGGAGACGGGGATCTCTCCTCCATAGGTGGAAACCATCTCATCCATGCAGCGAGAAGGGACATAGACATGACGGTCATATGCGCCAACAACATGGTCTACGGAATGACGGGAGGGCAAGTGGCGTCTACCACTCCCCTTGGAGCCCAGAGTTCCACAACCCCCAAGGGGAACACAGAGAGGCCCTTCGATCTTTGCCGATTGGTTGAGGCTGCAGGGGCCACCTATGTGGCGAGATATGCTGTTGTCCAGCCCATTTTGCTCCAGAGGGCGATCCAAAGAGGGATTCAGCACCAGGGCTTTTCCTTCATTGAGGCGATCTCCCCTTGTCCCACCCAGTTCGGGAGAAGGAACAGAATGGGCGATCCCACTCAGGTGATGAAGGCCTTGGAGGCCTCGTTGGTGCCTCTGAAAAAGGCCAAGGGAATGGCTCCGGAGGAGCTTTCCGGAAAAATAGTGTACGGGGAGTTTGTCCATGGCTGAGAAGGTGGAAGTGATCCTGGGGGGCTTCGGCGGCCAAGGAATTGTGCTCATGGGCACCGTACTTGGGGCAGCAGCGGTGAAACAAGGCCTTTGGGCATCGGGTGCCAACTCTTACGGAGCCCAGGCAAGGGGCTCTGCGTGCAAGGCTGAGGTCATCATTTCCCCGGAGCCCGTGGACTATCCCAAGGTGATGGAGGCGGACGTTCTAATTGCCCTTTCCCAGGAGGCATACAACCGGTTCTTTCCAAAGGTGGTTGAAGATGGTTTGGTCATATACGATGATCCCTTTGTAGTGCCTGAAAGATCCCACAGGCCAAGACATGTGGGAGTGTGCGGGACCAAGTGGGTCCTGGAGAAGATAGGGAGCGTGCAGACCACAAACATGTTCTTTCTAGGGTTTCTGTCAGGGCTGACGAATCTCGTCTCCATGGATGCCCTAGCGAAGGCCCTGAAGGAAAGCGTTTCGGAAAATCTCCTGGAGAGAAACCTTCGGGCTCTGGAAGGAGGATACAGGGAAGGGTTGGGGATGAGAAAAAAAGATGGTCAGCCGCCTTAAGGTCTCTGGAGGAAGTACCATCGATGGGAGATTTTGAGAATGTCTTCTGTGAGAACATATAGACCGAAGGCTAAGAGCGAGGGATGCAAGCTCTGCCAGATGTGCAGGTACATTTGTCCTGATCTGGCAATCACAAAGGATGAGAAATCAAAGGCAATGAGGATAGACTTGGAATACTGTAAGGGCTGTGGGCTCTGTGCAGCCTTCTGTCCCGATAAGGTGATAGAGATGGTGAGGGAGAATTCCGAGGAGAAAGGCACAGGAGAAAGAGGGGAGAGGTAGTTGCGACAGGGGGTGGATCAGGGGCGAAGGATTCCGGTCACTGGAGCGAGGGTCAGAGGGGTCGGGGTGTTGGACAGTCAAACAGGAGGCCGTTGAAGGTGGGACAGGGCACCGCTGAGACGAAAAAGAATCTGGGAGCGCCTCAAGAGGAGATGGATCATTGGATAGAGTCCGTGAGGAGGTGTATAGAGGAGCACCTGAGTCCGGAAGAGAGGAAAATCTTCAGGGAGGAGTTTTTTCCTGAAAAGCAACTCCGAGTGGGTCGAGATGGCCTCTGCAATGTGTTGGTTGTAGCCCCCCACGGTTTTCCTGGAGATGACGACCACACGGACTATCTCGCTTTCTTCTTGGCCAAAGAGCTTCGTGCCTTCTACTTGATAAACAACAAGGCCTTCTACAAGCCGGGCCGGGACCACTCCTTCGGTGAGCCCGCGAATCTGAACAGGCCATGGAGTTCCAATCCCCACACGAGAAGGTTCGTGGGACTCATCTTGGAGATGGTGGATGTCATTGGCTCTTCCAGGGATCATGTACCAATAGTGCTCTGCATCCACGGCATGTCGGATGTGAATGCTAGGAAGTTCAGTGCTGGGGATTTCTGCCTCGGAGCTGGATACACCCGGGAGGAGAAAAAAGATGCCTTCCGAGAAGGCGGACCAGCAACAGCCTCCTTGGAGTTCATAGAGGGGATCCTCCAGGGCCTAAGAAGGAGGGGCTATAAGGCTACCGATGGCATACCTCCTTATTGCGGAAAAAGGGCGATCCCTGGTTACCTAAAGGCAATGGAGCCAGTTGTGGGGCGGACAGAGGCGGTCCAATTGGAAATAAGGTACTTGGGATTCAGGGATCCCCACAACATAGTGAGGACGGCAAGGGAGATGGCTCAAGTCGTGAGGGAGCTTCCCTCATACAGGCGCTTTTGAGGCCAGCCAACCCATTTTCGGAAGTCTCCGCTCGATGACCGTTTGAGGAGGTATGGATGATACCTCTGAGGGATATTCAGCGGTCCCAGACTATCCCTTTTGTCAATTATCTCCTCATAGCCATAAACGTTGGGGCCTTTCTCTGGGAGCTGGGGTTGGGGAAGGATCTGGAGAAGGCCTTCTTTATCTATGGCCTTGTGCCCCTTAGGTATTCGGATCCAACCTTGGCCTCCCGTTTTACCTTTTGGGACCAGGCAATACCGTTTCTGACCTCCATGTTTCTCCACGGGGGATTATTCCATCTTCTCGGGAACATGTGGTCCCTTTTCATCTTCGGGGACAATGTGGAGGATAGATTGGGGCATCTGAGGTATCTCCTCTTCTACCTCGCGTGCGGCTTCATAGCAGGGGTTACTCATCTCATGACCAATCTCAGGTCGCCAATCCCTACAATCGGGGCGAGCGGGGCAATATCAGGGGTGATGGGCGCGTATTTTCTCCTTTTCCCCACTGCTCGGGTATTGACCCTCGTCCCGTTTTTCTTCTTCTTTCAGTTCGTGGAACTCCCAGCTTTCCTCTTTTTGGGCATCTGGTTCTTGATCCAGATTCTCTCTGCAGGTGTGAGCTCGGGGGGAGCTGGGGGGATTGCCTGGTGGGCCCATATAGGGGGCTTTCTGGCAGGTATGATCCTGGTCAAGCTCTTCCAACGGATTCCAAGGATTGGGGTGGACCACGAGTTGACCCGTAGAACCCTCAGAAAAGGGACTCCCAAGATCCAACCCCTCTCCGTTATCTCACCCAGGGAGAATCTGGATGTGAGGGGATGGATAGCCATCACTCCATGGGAGGCTTCCCTGGGCACGAGAAAGATGATAGTCGTGAGGGAAGGCGTGCGACAGAGGAAAATAATGGTGAGGATACCCCCAGGTGTGAGAGATGGGACAGTGCTCAGGTTGGCTGGCCTAGGCCGGAGGGGATGGGACGGACAAGTTGGAGATCTATTTTTGGAGATCAGGGTGATGTGAAAACGAGGAATGGTTGACTGCCCAGGATGAGAGGTTGGCTCTTCACAAGAAGGGTGTCATGAGGGACTCGGATTGGGCTCTGTGGAGAAAAAAGGGGAAAACAGGGTGAGACCTTTTCAGGATTTGGTTCAAGACTTGATGAGACCAGATGCCCTTCCTCATGCCACAAGGAAGGTAGATCTGGTCCAGACCCACATATCCTGGGTTTTCTTGACAGATGAGTTCGCTTACAAGGTCAAGAAACCAGTGAACTTTGGTTTCCTCGATTTCAGCACTCCTCAGTTGAGGCGTCATTTCTGCCATGAAGAGGTGAGACTCAACAGGAGGCTCTCTGGAGATCTTTACTTGGGGGTGCTCCCCATCTATTTGTCTCAGAGGGGTTATTCCTTCACTCACAGATGTGGAGAACCTGTGGAACACGCTGTTTGGATGAGGAGAATCCCCGAAGAAAGTCTGATGAAGAGGATGCTTCTCAGAGGCGAGCTCACAGAAGACCACCTCTTGAGGATCGCGGAAGTATTGGCAGATTTCTTCTCCAGGGCCGAGAGCTCTGAGGAGATCAATACATTTGGGGAGCCTCAAAGGTTCAAGGTCAACACTGACGAGAACTTCCTCCAGATAGAGCCCTACCAGGGAAAGACCATCTCGGCGGAGGAGTTGACATTCCTGAGGGGCTGGACGGAAAAGTTCTACGAGACTCAGGAGAATATCTTCTGGGATAGGATAAAGCAAGCCAAGATAAGAGACTGCCACGGGGACCTCCATATGGAGCACATTTCCATTGGAGAGCGTGTTTCCATATTCGACTGCATAGAGTTCAATGAGAGGTTTCGATACGGAGACACGCTCTCGGACATCGCCTTTCTCGTGATGGATCTCGAGTTTCACGGAGCGGAGAGAATGGCACATGAGTTCTGGAAGGCGTACAAGAGTTTGGCCAAAGAGGACGATGTGGAGGATCTTCTCAGGTTTTACAAGGTGTACAGGGCAATAGTTCGGGCGAAGGTGAGTGGCTTCCAATTGGAAGATCCCACAATTGGCCCGGATGAGAAGAGAGAGGCCTTGAAGAAGGCACGGGCTTATTTCCGACTGGCTCTATCTTACCTCGGTAAAACCCCATGAAGAGGGGAAAGGAGGTTCTGACCATGAGGGAGCCTTTCGTGGACTTCGTGAAGAGGGAACTGGGTGATAGGACCTTGCTCATCGCCTGTGGTCTCCCAGCTTCCTGGAAGACAGAGACAACAGAGGTCATAGAGAAACTCAAGGGGTACAAGAGGCTAAGGACGGATCTCATAAGGCTGGATGTGTGGAAGGGCGAGGACGTCTTCGATGAGAAGATAGCCTCCAACATGGATAAGAGGAAGATGGTCTACGATGCCATGTTCCAAATGGCTGAAGAGCTCGCTGAAAAGGGGGAGAGCATAATACTCGATGCCACATTTGTCACCCAGTCTTTGCGAAAGAGGGCAGCCCAAGTGGCAGCAAGATATGGGATGACCTTTGTGATCCAGCAGACACAGTGTCCCCAGGAGGTCTCCCTGAGAAGGATAGCAAGAAGGACAAGGGAGAACTACGAGTCCAATGCCATAACAGAACAAGCCTACTTCAACAATCTCAAGAAATTCGAGCCAGTGGATCTGGATGACATAAAGGCCTCATTTCCAGAGCTCGCAATAGTTCATCTCATAGTGGATACCACAGAGGATCCGCCCGAGGGCTGGTACGTGATCCACAAGGAGGTGAGATGACCCGTTGCCTTCTCCCCTCGTTGGAAGAAAAAAGAAACCCGAGAAAGATCTTTTGAAGTGAGCCCTTTTCGGGTTCCAAGAGTCGTTTTCAGGCAGGAGCCTTGAGGCAGATCTCGGCATTACGAATCTTTAAACTGGAGCCTTAATAGTAACCCAGAAGTCTCTTGCCCAATCATCTGGAGAGAACGAGACAAGCTGGGACGCATTGTAGCGGACGATGGGACGTGGGGAGTATATTCCTTAACAAACGGAATCCTAGAATTTAACCGCCTTCCTTTTTAGGAAATCGCCTTTAGACTGACGACCCTTTGGAGGGGCCAGGTCCCCCGGGTCCGCCAAGATGTGCCCGGGTTAACGTACGGCCTTACATCTCGGACGCGCAGAGCGCATCCCTCCGCACGCCCGCGATCTCGGCATCACCCTAAACCAAATGTCACCCCCCTTTTGGCCACCGGCCTATCGCGTACCCATCGGTGACAATGACATGCCCCGGCTTGCGCACGGCCTCGCGATGCGGGCACACAGAGTGCGCCCCTCCGAAAAAACCACCCTTCGCGTAAACCCCCACCCTTCCCCCACAAGGCCATCTCACCTTGGACCGGACCTCCCTCGGAGGGGCGGGCTCCGCACGCCCGTAAGGGAATGCTTGGCTTTTACCAATACGTGATCGCCATTAGGCCACGTGCCATTCGCCTACGCACCCCGTTGGAATGACATGCCCCGGCTCACATCCGACCCTCCCATCCGGACGCGGAGACCGCCTCCCTTCAACCGGGCGTTTCATTACCAGGGAGCTCACTCCCCCTAAACAAAGGAGGCTTGACAACACAGTATCTCCGAGAAAATCGGCCCGCGCGCACGTTTCGGAGCTTTCCCGCAAGATCCGTGGCCTCGGTTTGACCGCGTCTCGGAGGGGCAGGCTTCGCACACCCGCAATGATGGCATGGGCTTTAGTTGGGCATTTCCCCATCAGGCCACCTCCTTGGGCGTCCCATTCCTTCGGAGGGCCCCGGTCCCCAGGGTCCCCAAAGAGCTGTCTTGGCATGCGTACGACCTTCCGATGCGGGCGCACGGAGTGCGCCCCTCCGAGAAAACTAGCCTTCACATAATCCTGGGCCCTATCCCGGGAGGCTCTCTCTCCCTGGCCTAATCCCCGCGGAGGGGCGGGCTCTGCACGCCCGCTGAGAAGAGCCTCTCTATAAGTCTGACCTGGGGGCAGGACGAGGAGAAGCTCTCGGGTTCGAGATGAGAAGGGCCTGACCTAGAAAAAAGATCCCCTTTTCCTTTCAGTTCTCAACCGCAAGGACTTTTTCCTTCGTCCCATCAGACCCTTGAAAGCCTTTCCACTATTGGGATATCCTCGGGTTTTCTTCCAACGAGGTCTTGACACTGTGTGACCGTAAATGGTATCCAGGATACGAACGATCGTTCGTTCGGAAATCCATTGGAGGTAGCTCTTGGAGGAGGGAGAGGTTCTCAGGCTTTCAGCCATTGTCCTTGGGTGGCCAGAGTTACTCGAGAGGCTAGCCTCCTTGGCCTTCACAGATGAGGGAAAGGAGATTTGCCTCGGTCTTGTTCCTCATTCCCGGGAGGAGGATGCGAGGGAAGAGCTCGCTCTCACAACGGAGATGGTGGAGCTAGTTGGAAAAAGAGGGCCCCTCCCCCTGAAGATTCCGCCTGGACTCAAAAACCTATTGAAAAAGGCTCAAAAAGGGGAAAGGCTTTCTGGCCTCGAACTTGCGGGCATAGCTGAATTTCTGGAGAGTGTCTTCACGGTGAGGAAGATTCTCCTGGGGAACAGGGAGTCGTGGCCAGGGCTCTCCTCCTTTGGTGAGCTCTTGGATGACATGGCCAGTCTCCGAGACCTCCTCTCCCTCTCCATTGACCGAGATGGAAATCTTCTCGATTCAGCCTCACCGAGATTGAAGGAGCTACGGAGGTTGGCGAGGCAAAAGAGACAGGAGTTGGTGGCAAGATTGGAGGCCTTCCTCAAGAGTCCCCAAGCATCCTATAGCTTGCAAGACTCCTTCTACACTGTAAGGGAAGGTAGATTCGTGCTACCTATAAGGGCAGAGGCGAGATCCAAAATGGATGGCATCATTCACGATGTGTCATCTAGTGGTGCAACTATCTTCTTCGAACCTTCCTGGCTCGTGGAGCTCAACAACCAAGCCAGGCTCGCAGAACTGGATCTCGAAAGAGAGGTCGAGAGGATATTGCTTCTCTTGAGCCAGAAAGTGGCATGGAATTTCCAGCCCCTCGCGAACGATCTGGAAGTCATGGCCACGTTGGATTCCATCCAGGCAAAGGCCAGACTTTCTCTGGTCCTAGATGGCTCCAAGCCCCTTATCAATAGAGAGATGGATCTGGCCTTGTACGGCATCAGACATCCCCTTTTGGTCCTCATGGGAAAGGATGTGGTCCCCAACGATGTGATCATGGATGAGTCCACAAAGGTCCTTGTGATCTCCGGTCCCAATGCTGGGGGCAAGACAGTGCTTCTCAAGGCCCTGGGGCTCTGCGCACTGATGGTGAGGGCTGGAATTCACATTCCAGTCAAGGAGAACTCCCGTATGAGATTCTTCTCCAAGGTGTTCGCGGACATAGGGGACCAGCAAGACCTTCAGCTAGATTTCTCCACATTCTCGGCGCATATGAGAAACCTCAGGGAGATCCTCCATCAGGCAGACGGGGATTCTCTCGTACTCCTCGATGAGATCGCCGGCTCCACAGATCCCCAGGAAGGGGCTGCCTTGGCCCTGGCCGTGTTGGAGGAGCTGCTCAGAAGAGGAGTCACAGTTGTGGCCACAACCCATTACCCCCAACTCAAGGCCTGGGCCCAGCAGACGGACGGGGCCCAAAACGGAGCTATGGAATTCGATTGGGAGAGGATGGCTCCCACTTACAGGCTGATCCACGGGATTCCTGGGCAAAGTTGGGCCCTGGAGATAGCGAGGAGGATGCTTCTGCCCCAGGAGGTCCTCATAGAGGCGCAGAGGAGATTGAAGGCTGAGGATGTGAAATTGGATGCGCTTCTGAGAGATGCTGAGATGAGGAGGAGGGAGGCGGAGCTGGAAAAGGAGAGATTCGAGACCCAAAGGCGCGATCTCGACAAGGTGATGGAAAAGCACAAGGAGGCACTGGCCCAACTTCTCGCCGAGAAGGAGGCCTTCTCCAGGGAGAAAAGACAGAGGCTCAACCGAGAGCTTCAGGAGGCGAGAAAGAGAATAAAGGAGATACTCGCCCAGGCAGAGGAAGCGGGGGAACGGCGAAAGATCCTCGAAGCCAGAAGGGAATTGGATAGCATTGCTCGGGAAGGTTTGGGCCAGGCCCTCAGGCTAGCTGAAAAGCTCCCTCTCGGGGATGTGAGGCCAGGGGACATAGTGGAGGTATTGCCCCTGGGCCAGAGGGGTATTCTCCTGGACGATCCTGCCTCCTCCAAGGGGAGGCTCAGGGTCCGAGTGGGGAAGATGGAGATTCTGGTGGATAGGGATTCCTTGGGGGGGGTGAGCCCGAAGGAGGTGCCTCACCCCGGCCCTTCTGCCTCGGTCAGGGTGGAGATATCCAGGGAAGATATTCCACGAGAACTAGACCTGCGGGGAATGAAAGTGGAACAGGCCCTGGAAGAGCTGGAAAGGTACCTGGACAGAGCTCTTCTGAGCTCCATCGGGGAAGTGAGGATAATCCACGGCCACGGAACCGGTGCCTTGAAGAGGGCTGTCAGAGAATGGCTCATCGGATGCCCTTGGATCGCTGGCTTCAGACCTGGCGGGCCAGGTGAGGGAGGAGATGGTGCGACTGTGGTCAGGGTCAAGGTGGCGGGAGGAGAAGGGCCGAGGGAAGGAGATTCCTTGGAAGCCCCGGGCTAAAAGGGAAAATGACACGTGGAAAACCGCTGGGCCAATCTGGGTCGGGAAATGAGGAAATGTCCGAAGCTCTTTGGCTCAGGAAGGTGATGAATTAAGGTGAGTGAGGGGTCTAGAGTGATCCTGGCCAGAGACATCCGCGTTCTCTGGAAGGGTCCGAGGGAAGAGAAAAAAGAGATAAGGAGGAATGGCAGAGATGATGTATGGAGGTCAAAGTGGTGAGATCAGGAACCCTGTCAAGATCCAGGACAACACCTTCAGGGATGGTCATCAGTCCCTTTTCGCAACCAGGATGAAGACCGAGGACATGGTTCCAGTTGCGGAAGAGATGGACAAGATGGGCTTTTGGGCTATGGAGGTCTGGGGTGGAGCCACCTTCGATACCATGCACAGGTTTCTCGATGAAGACCCCTGGGAGAGACCCAGGATCCTCAAGCAATACATAAAGAAGACACCCTTCTCCATGCTCCTCAGAGGTCAGAACCTAGTGGGATACAGGAACTATCCAGACGACGTTGCCAGGGCATTTGTGGAGAAGGCGTGCGAGGTTGGGATAGACATCTTCAGGATCTTCGATGCCCTGAACGATTTTCGAAACTTCAAGACCTGTGTGGAAGTGGTAAAAGCCAATGGAAAGCACTTTCAAGGAGCCATCTGTTATAGCCTCACCGAGAGGCGCATGGGTGGAGAGGTTTTCAATCTCCAATACTATCTCGACAAGGCGAGAAGATTGGAGGACATGGGAGCAGACTCCATATGCATCAAGGATATGGCCGGGCTCATATCCCCTTACGATGCGTACGAGCTCATAAAGGCATTGAAGGAAACTGTCTCCGTTCCCATCCATCTTCACACCCATTACACATCTGGAATGGCCAGCATGGCTTACCTCAAGGCGGTTGAGGCTGGAGTGGATATCTTGGACTGCTGCATGGCACCATTTGCTCTCAGGACATCTCAGCCAGCTGTCGAGCCCATAGTGGCAGCTCTATATGGAACCGAGAGGGACACTGGCCTTGACCTGAAGGCCCTTCTTCATCTCAGCGCCAAACTCGAGCCCATAGCCCAGAAGTACTCCCACCTTATGGACACAACCAGGGTCGCTGTGATAGACGTTGGGGTTCTAGAGCACCAGATCCCAGGTGGGATGATCTCCAATCTCGTCAGTCAGCTAAAGGAGACCAACAACCTTCACAGACTGCCCGAGGTTTATGAGGAGCTCCCCAAAGCCAGGAGGGAGTTGGGGACTCCTCCCCTTGTCACTCCCACATCCCAGATAGTGGGAGTTCAGGCAGTTCTCAACGTTCTCTTCGGTAGATGGAAGATGATAGCCAACCAAGTGAAGGATCTCTGCTTCGGACTTTACGGCGAGACCCCGACACCCATAGATCCGGAGGTGAGGAAAAAGGCACTCAAGGGATACAAGAGGGGAACCGAGCCTTACACTGGTAGGCCGGCGGACATCTTAGAGCCGGAACTCCCAGCTGTTCGTCAGAGTCTTGGGGACCTGGCAAAGACGGAAGAGGACGTCCTTATTGCCGCGCTTTACCCAACGACCGGAAGAGAGTTTCTAGAAAGGAAGTATAGTAAGAGGCATGAGGAAGAGGCCCGGGCCGAGGAGTGAGATGGAAGGGGATGGGGCTGAGGGCCCGCATGGTCCATCTAATAGTCCCACAGGCTGATCAAAGGGAGGTGAACATGAGAGGTATTAGAGCTGGATGGCCTTGGTTGTTGGTGGTGGTATGGGTTTCGGTTTCTGGAGCTCAAGGGAGAGGGCAGTTGCCTCAGCCTGTGGACTGGCTCGAGGCCGGTCTGATGAAGGGCTTTCCTCCGGCCAAGGAGAGCCTCGTAACAAAGGCAAATTGGTTAAACTATCCTCAGCTCACTTGGTCCCTCCAGCACACGAGGGAACTCTTTCCCACAAGAAGTGTCCCTAGGGGAGGGAAACCATTGGAGTTCCCTGTGGCCCTATGCGCCCTTGACTCCATTACCTTCAAGGACGAGCAAGGAAGAGATACTACCTTTGGCAAGTTCCTCAAGGACACCTACACGGACTCCATCCTGGTGCTCCACGAAGGCCGAGTGGTCTACGAGCGCTACTTCAACCAGATGACCCCCAGGACCCCTCACATGCTCTTTTCAGTGAGCAAATCCGTAGTGGGACTCCTAGCTGCGACCCTTGTGAGAGAGGGCATACTGGATGAGAGGGCACCTGTCTCGAAATACGTCCCAGAACTCGAGTTCACGGCGCTGGGAGATGCAACCATAAGGGATCTGCTGGATATGAGGGTGGGGGTCAAGTTCTCCGAGGTGTATACAGACCCACGTTCCGACATAGTGGCTTACGTCCTAGCAGCCGAGTGGGTTCCAGCCCCGGCTGGGTACACTGGGCCCAAAGACCTATATTCCATGATCAAGGGGCTCACCCAAAGGGAAGGGCCCCATGGGGACGCATTCGGATACAAGTCAGTGGTCTCCGATGTGCTAGCTTGGGCCATGAGGAAGGCCACGGGCAAATCTCTGGCCCAAATGGTATCGGAGAGATTGTGGAGCAAGATGGGCACAGAGGAGGACGGTTTCTATCTCCTGGATCCCATGGGGACAGAGGTCGCAATGGGCGGGTTCAACGCTACCCTTAGAGACCTTGGCCGCCTGGGCCAGTTGATGTTGAACAAGGGTGAGGTGGGAGGAAGGCAGATCATACCCAGGGAGGTAGTGGAGGAAATAATGGCTGGTGGGGACAGGGAGGCATTTGCAAAGGCTGGAATGACAACTCGTCCCGGCTGGTCTTACAAAAACCAGTGGTGGGTGACCCACAACGACAACGGTGCTTTCATGGCTATGGGGGTGTATGGCCAAAGGCTCTATGTGGACCCCAAAGTGAAGATGGTGATCGCGAAATTGGGGTCCCATCCTGTAGCCAGCAATGCCTTCACGGATCTGGTCCATATGAAGGCCTTTCAAGCCTTGGCCAAGGAGCTCAGCCACTAGCCCAGATGGTCCTCCGAGGCCCGTGACTCTGGAGGCTCGAGCCCCCAAGAGTCCCATTACCTTCGAGGATACCCAGGCTCAGCCCTGGAGCAAATTCCAAGGCGAAGGTCAGAGGGTTCTCCGTATGGGTCAGTTTGGCCCAAGGAGGGTCAACCCTTCACCCGCCTGCGAGGAGGAGGAAAAGGTGGAGCTCGTCCTCTGGAAAGAGGCGAGCTCTCGGGTCCTCCATTCGCTTACCGGACTTGGTGATGAGGACCTGAGGGGGGAAAAACCCTCTCTCTTGGTCCCAGAGCTGCTCTGGCATCGTGTCCTTGAACCTGGCCCTTATGGCCTGGCACAGATCCCTGAGGGAGGCCTCATCGGGAAGCTCCATGGAGGCCTCCTCTGCGCCCATCCATTCCGAGAGGATTCCGTGAAAAAAGACCTTGACTTTCATGATCCGGTTCTGTACAGCCTCTTCGCCACCTCCTCCAGACCCAGTTCCAGGAGCTTTTCTTTGGATGGCCACCCCGTATCCCAGTCCCAGTGCCTATAGCGGTAGTAGTCAGCTAGCATCCCCTTCATGTCTGGGCTCGAGCCAGCTGTGGGGCCTTCATCAAGGGGCTTGAGGCATATCTCGGGAAGAGAGTCCTGCTCCCTCCTGAGCCCAAGGATTATGCTCAATGCCCTCTTCAGGTTCACTGATCTGTCGCCCGCTTTCAAAAGATCCGATGGATCTACTGACCACCCCGTCACTGAGTTGAGCATTTCACATATTTGCGTTGGAGAGAAGGGCGCGAACTTGCACAGGGTGAGGGCATCGTAAAGGTCTTTGAGGCTCTGATACTTGGCCGCGGGTTCTCCTTTGCCCGAGGAGCTCATTCTCTCCCCTGGCAGTATCATGTATTCTGGAACCATGCCTCCTAGATCCACGCTGTAGTAATCACCCTTGAGGTGACAGGCTCCCCGGGGTCCTGTGGCATAGGACACGGCTAGCCCGTGAAACGCTCTACCATCGTGCATGGGCATCTCGAGACCCTTCACCTGAGCTGCCTCTCCATCTGGCCTTCCAAGCTCCCTGGCCATGGCCAGGACTCCTCTCGAGAGGAGGTCTCCTATGCCTTCTCTTCTGCATATCATTTCCGTAAGCCTCACCACCGCCTCTCCATCCCCCCACCTGAGATCAAAACCCACTTTCTTCGCATCCAATGCGCCCTCTTGGAAGAGGTAGAAGGCATAGGCAATGCATACCCCTGCCGAGATGGTGTCTATTCCGTGGGAATTACACAGGTGATTGGCCCTGATTATGGAATCAAGGTCAAAGTTCATGCAAAGGGGTCCAAATGCGGCCACGGTCTCGTACTCTGGACCATCGACATCAGTCTCTCCCCTAAAGGACTTTATCTCCCTGCCGCACCCTATGGGACATCCCCTGCACGAGTAATTCCTCACCCTGTACCTCTGCCTCAGAGCCTGCCCCGTCACTGACCCCGCTGGAAAGACTGATTTAGTGAAGTACTTGGCAGGCGTATCTCCGAGGGTCATTCCCATGTCCATGTACATGAGGGTGCCATATTCGCGAAAGGCGATGGAGACAAGGTGGCCACGGATCTGTTTGACGGACCGAGAGGCTATCTGGGCTGCGGCCTTGGGATCAGCTACCTCGGGCCTCATGTCACCCGCTGCAACCACTGCCTTCAAGTTCTTGGATCCCATGAGCGCCCCCATCCCGCATCTCCCAGCAGCCCTTCCCCTGTCGTTTATCACCGAGGCATATCTCACGAGTCTCTCGCCCCCTTGCCCAATGCAGGCTACGGAAACCTCATCCAGTCCCAGTTCATCCCTTATGGCTCTTTGGGTCTCATATGTGTCTTTTCGCCACAGGTGAGAGGCATCCCTGATTTCCGCCTTGCCTCTGTTGAGGAAAAGGTAAACAGGCCCCGAGGCCTTTCCAGTGATCACCAACCCATCCCACCCCGACTCCTTGAGCTTGAAAGGAAAAGTCCCTCCGCTCGTTGCCTCACCCCAAAGCCCGGTGAGGGGAGATATTCCGCAGACAGCATATCTGCTCACCATCGGGATGGGTGAGGCAGTAAGGGGCCCAGTAGCCATGATAAGGGGGCTTTGGGGCGAGAGGGCCTCTATGGGCCCATCCAGGCGCTTCCAAAGGAAGGCCGCTGCCATGGTCGCCCCTCCGATGAACTTCCTGCAGAAATCTTCCTCGAGCTCCAGATCCCTAAAGGATCCGTCTTCCAGATTCACTTCTAGGAATCGTCCATGATATCCCTTCATCTTTCCCTCCCTGGGCGAGATTGTGTAGCCCTGGCTCATCTTCATCAGAAATCTATGTCTTTTCCCCAATACGCGTACGAGAAGATTCTCTCACACTGCTCCTTGGTCGGCGGTCTAGGGCAGAAATATGAGTCCACATCCTCATGGGCGTATCTGGCGAGAGTTGGCAGACTGTTCCTGAATTCCTCCTCGCCTATGCCAAATCCCCTCAGATCCTGAGAGACGCCAAGGGCCTGGAGGAGATCTCTCACACTTTTCACCAAGTTTGAAAGGCCAGATGCGGGATCCGGAGCCTCGAGTCCCAATGACCGGCAAATGAGCAAGTGTCTGTCCGTGACTGGGCTACAGAACTGGAGAGTGTGAGGTATGAAGAAGCCAACTGCCAGGCCGTGGTGTATCTTGAAGACCGACCCAAGGGCGTGGCCCAAGCTGTGGGTCAGGTGGCACCCACTCATCCCGAAAGCTATTCCAGCTAGAGTTGCCGCCAGCATCATCCTGTGTCTGGCCTCTCTGTCCTCACCATCTCTATAGGCAATGGGTAACCACTGGAATACCATCTCTATTGCTTTCAGAGCCAGGGGTTCAGTGAACTCGTTTGCTGCCGGGGTGGTGATGGCATCCATGGCATGGGCCAGGACATCAAGGCCTGTTCCAGCAGTGAGTTGGGGAGGCATGGAGACGGTGAATTCGGGGCAGAGAATGGCGACATCCGGTATGAGCTCCAAGTTGGCTATGGGGACCTTCCTTCGGGCCTCTTCATCTGTGAGGACAGCTGCTCCTGTGCACTCTGACCCAGTGCCGCTGGTTGTGGGAATGGCAATAAGGATGGCTTTCTGCCTCAGGTTGAGGGGATCCAGGGGAGAGACCATTGCCAGGTCCGAGATATCCGGCCTCTCGTAAAGGATCCATGCCGCCTTGGCCATATCCATGACAGATCCTCCTCCCACTGCTGCTATGAGGTCGGGCTGAAAATCCCTCATGGCGGCTCCGCACTCCAGTGCGTTTTTGATGGGGACTTCGGGGATTGTCTTGGGCCAAATGACCGCGTTGAACCCATTGGACTCCAAGAAATTCGACACCCTTCTGGCGTTGGCCTCATTGAAGCTATCAGTGACTATGAAAGCCCTCTTTCTCGGGCATCGGGGAGCTATGGATCCCATGGTAGAGGGCCCTATCACAGGTCCTTCTGGGAGAACATTGAATCCAGCGTATATGGTGGGAACTTTTATCACAGTGTTCAGGCCCTTCATTGCCGATGAGAGGGCAAGGGGGACAAGTGCTCTGAGCACAGGGTTTTCGAACCAATAGGCCATCTTATCACCTCCTTGGTCTTGGTTTTGGGATCGAAGGGGGGGTTATCCCGATCCAAGTGCGAGAGCTCGTCCTCGAGGGCAAGCTCCAATTTCACCACTCAATCCAGACTCTTATTTAACCAAGATTGTTCAGGAGATTCATTCTAAATGTCCGAACCTAGTTCTGGCAATGGCGTCACCAAAAGTCCCTGTTGACAGGCCGTGCGATTTACGGTTCGTTGGGCTGTACTGTACTCCCTTTGTGAAGACACTTTTTGCGATGGAAGACCCCTCCTGCGGCATCAGGCTGCCACCTCCACCCTGTGGCCTAGGTTCTTGGCCCTGCACTCATCGAGCAATCTTTTTTGACGCCCCCGGATCGGGGGCAACACCCACCCCTTGGCCCTCATCACCGCCCATACCTTCCTCACTCCCCAACCAGGATGACCCTCAACCACCCGCTCAATGCCTACCTCGAGCTCAGAAGCACTCGCCCAAGGGCCCTGGCGCCTTCGCCTCTGCTCCCCCTCCCTCAGAGGCCTTTGCCTGCTGCGGTAGTAAGCCTGGGGGGACACACCCCAAAAGGCCTTGCAGAAGCTGCCTCACACAAGCCTTACCACAGGAGGCCGTAAAGACCCGCTCCAAAGCCTCGAGCTTGCGCTCCAGCTCCCTCTCCCGCTTGCTCTTGCCCGTGCCCTGCCGCATGGAGTGCTCGATACCCTCCAGGGCCACCTCACGCCACTTCTCCACCGTCTTGGGATGCACCCCAAAGCGGAAGGCCACTTGGTCCACTGTGGCCTTGCCTGATAGAAGCTCAACCACGGCCACAGTCCGCTCGTCCGCGCTTCTTCGCCCAGGCCGACCACGACGCAACCCAGCTGGGTCCTTGGCTCCGCTACGCTGCGCTCCGGACCGAGCTGCCCCCTTCACCTCTACAGCTAACCTCTCATCCATGACCCCTCCTCCCGTTGGTCAGAAGGGATTTTCCTATCACGAAAGTGTCAACACCTCCAAGGGGACAGGGTAGGATGGATTCCAATTGTTCTTTTTTGACAATATTAGTTGACAATCTTTGGAGTATGGGCTAAGTTCTTTTTAGTGTATCCGAATAGCTTGCCAGCTTAGACTCGGAGGGAGGGTAAGCGATTAAAGGGTGATTCCGTTTATAGGAGCGGCCTAGCGGACCTGCTTTGGTTTCCCAGGGTTTGCACCTGGGGCCCTTTCCCCTCAAACTAATCTGAGGGCGATGGAAAGGAGCTGCCAAGCACACCTTGGAGGCCAAATTTTTGGGAAAATCAAGCACCGAAGACTTGGAGCAAAGGGACATGGCATGAGCTTCTTGACCGACTAGAGGGCAGGAAATGGTCATTCTTAAAAAGCTATCGAGAATCAGATGGCTAAGAGTTTGGACAGCCGCATGGGCTTGCGTGTGGCTCTCGCAAGTCGGCCAAGGCGTCCAAGAAGCGCTCTGCGAGTCAAAAGCAGCCCTTTTGTTTTCTGCCCAAAACGAATGGAAGGCCCGCTGCGAGTGCTGCTGTAAGGATGCAAAACAAGAAGCCTTCCCACATGCTTATTGCCAAACAGAGCAAGGCTGTAGCGGCACTTCCATTCCGGGTTCGCAAGAGCCGGTTTTCACCCCCACTGTCTCGACTCAACAATTTCCCCAGGTCGAGTACGTTTCCAAGGAGGCTTTCTCACCCGAGTCTTTTCACAGGCTCACCCCCTCACTTAACAAGCCCTGCATATCTGCTTTACAACTCTATCTTTTGAATCAGATTCTCCTTATCTGAACTCTATTTACCTTCCAGAAAGGCTTAACCATGCCAACTGCTGGCAAAGGGCGCAATTATCCCTGGCCCGCAGCATTGGACAGGCTTGGGTCAGATTAGACCTTGCCTATGGATTCTGGATACAACTAGCCGGCATTATTAACAGTGAGCGGGTAATGCCGGAGGGAGGACTTGCACCGTTTAATTCTCTGATTGTGAAAAATGATGGACAAAAAATCTAATTGGAAGGAGTGACTCCATGCACCGTTCAAGCGATAAAAGAGATTATCCGAGAGAATCTGCCCAGCAACATTTTGAGGTGAAAAAGCCTAAGGGACTAGCGAGATCTGGGATCCTGGCGCTCTTGCGGGTATTGTTTGCAGGGGCTGCAGTATTGGGCCTCAGCTTTGGGTGCTTTTCCCCAGAGGATTCCTCCTCTTCTCCCCAAATAAAGGGAGGGCAGTGGCGCTTCTCAGTCCAGGAGTTGCAAGAGGGCAAAGCCTACCATTTTTATCACAAGTTGCCGGACAATATCGGGGTCAGGTTTTTCCTTATTAGGCTATCTGACGGTATAGTTCGGGCCGCACTAGATGCCTGCGAGGTGTGCTGGCCGCAGGGAAAGGGATATGTGCAGGATGGAGGCTATATGGTTTGCAGGAACTGCGGGCGCAAGTTCGCAAATGAAAAAATAGGGATTTATAAAGGAGGCTGTAATCCTCACCCTTTGCCGTGCCGGCTTGAGGGGAAGGAAGTGGTGATAGAACTTCGGGAACTCGAAGAAGGGGCAAGGTACTTCAGGTTCACAGGAGGCTCTAGGTCATGAAGATGCTGGACATGGTCTGGAAAAGGCTTCAAAGAAGAAGGGGCAAGGCCCTGTTTGTGCTTTTGGGTCTTTTGGTAGGGATCGGGGCCGGGGTAGGGTTTCTAAGTCTGACCCAAGCCCTCATCCTGGAAATTCAACACAAAATGGAGCTTTACGGCGCCAACATTCTCATCTCCCCTGCCACGGAGGTACTCTCACTCTCCTTCGGTGGTATGAGCATGGGAGCGGTCTCTTTTGAGATGAAGGAACTACAGGAAAAAGATCTCTCAGCCCTTTCCTCAATCCCCAATGCCCGTAACATAGCCGCCGTGGGCCCTGTTCTCTTGGGTACTCTCGAAGATGGGGGCGTGAGGTGGATTCTCGCAGGCATGGACTTTGGGACTGTCGGTGCTCTTAGGCCTTGGTGGAGAATAACTGGGGAGTACCCCAGAGAAGGACAGGTGCTTCTGGGAGCTGAGACGGCTCGAGCGGCAGGATTGAAGCCGGGAGATGTATGGTCCGCTGGGAATTTGGCATGGAAGGTTTCCGGAATCCTGGAGCCAACCGGCTCGCAGGAAGACTTTATGGCATTCGCCCCCCTCTCAGAAGTCCAGTCAGCCTTAGGAAAACAGGGGAAGATAAGCATGGCTGAGGTGGCAGCCCTTTGTGCGGGATGCCCAATCGAAGAGATGGTAGCCCAGATCTCCAAGGCGCTTCCCAATGCGCGGGTGCAGGCCATAAAGCAGGTGGTGGAAGGTCGCCTGCAGGCCATCGAGCAGATGGGCCGTGTGGCTGTTGGGCTTTCAGGGCTTGTTCTTCTGGTTGGGGCCTTGGTGGTGCTTGTGACCATGATGGCGAGCGTGAGGGATAGAGCATCTGAGATAGGAGTGCTCAGAGCCATAGGCTTTCGAAAAAGACAAATCGCCAAACTAATTTTGGTGGAAGCCGGGATTCTATCCTGTCTGGCAGGCATTTCGGGATATGCTCTAGGCATGCTTTGGCCTATGGCAGCCCTTCCCTTTTTTTCAGAAGGTCATTCCCACGGACCACCGACTCCTCTCTTTCATCCCGAGCTGGCACTAGGGGCTGTGCTCTTTTCCACGGTGTTGGGGCTTCTGGCCACCCTTTATCCTGCTCTGACAGCATCTAGGTTGGACCCCGTTGAGGCCATTCGAAGCTACTGAGCCAAGGAGGCACCATGTGTTTCATTAAGGCAGATGGGATTGTGAAGAGATATGGATATGGACCTGGCGCTGTGGAGGCTCTCAGGGGGATTGATCTGGAAATATTTGAGGGGGAATGGGTGGCAGTCGTGGGTCGTTCCGGCTCCGGAAAGTCAACCCTCCTTAGCGTGCTTGGAGGGTTGAATTCCCCTACCGCCGGCACCTACAAGGTGGCCGGGGTGGAGCTTTACGCCTTGGCTTCTGAGCAAAGGGCCGATTTCAGAAGGGAAAAGATGGGATTCGTGTTTCAAAGTTTTCATCTCCTAGACTATCTGTCAGTCTTGGAAAATGTGATGCTACCTTTGGTGACCAGCTCCTTGCCCTCCCGCCTCAAGATGGAATTGGCCAGGGAGGCTCTTGAGAGGGTGGGTCTCCAAGGCAAGGAGACGAGGCTTCCGGCCGAGATCTCTGGAGGGGAGCAACAAAGGGTGGCCATAGCCAGGGCAATAGTGAACCGTCCATTACTGCTTCTTGCAGACGAGCCAACAGGGAATCTGGACTCTGTAACCGGGGAGCAGGTCATGAAAGTTTTCAGGGATCTGCATTGCCGAGGCATGACCATAGTGATGGTGACCCACAGCGAGCAATGGGCCAGCATGGCGCAAAGAATAATAAAGATGTCTGACGGCCGGGTAATTGGAAACTACCACACGGGGTGCTCCTTTGAGAGCCAGTTTCAGAAGTCTTGAGGAGCATGAGGGAGGATGGAATGAAACGTCTTGCTTTGTGGGGCCTGGCTTTGCTGGGAGGGTTCTTTTTTTGGATGTGGGTTCGAGGAGGGTTAATGGACTCGGGTCTCAGAACCCCTCAAGAACTCTTACCTGTTGCGCAGCGTCAAGCAGCCCCTGAGCTCCTGGTTAGGGATCTGGGAGGTGCAGGTACCAGCATCCCAGGGGGATCTGGGAAGCCGCTTCTGGTGGTTTTTTGGGCCAGCTGGTGATCCGCCTGTAGGAAGGAGTTGCCTTCCTGGGAAAAGCTGAGTAAGGAACTCGCGGGTCAACCGGTAAGGCTTTTGGCAGTGGCAGTAAGAGACAGCAGGACCGATCTAAGGACACTGGTGGCCAGGGAGGGCTTATCCCTGCCCATTTTTCTTGATGAGCAAGGGGACTCAGCAGCACGCTGGGGTGTCAAGGCTTTGCCCACAGCCATTTATTTGGATCAGGAGGGGAGGATTGCAGGCAGATTTGTAGGGCCACACAGGTGGGATAGGGAAACTCTCCTCAAGCTGGCGGGGCATGGCAGTTGATTTGGGCTTTGGTGTTTTGGCTCTTAGAGTATTCACACAGGGGGTTTCCGCCCCCAGAATCCATCCAGTCCGGTACGGGAATTTCGGAGGACGCCCGTATTGAAGCTTTTGGCAGTTCAGGGCAGTCCCCGAAAAGGGGGCAACACCGAGATAGTGCTGGAGAGGCCCTTGAAGAGAGCTCAAGATGCCGGGGCCCAGGTCAAGAAAGTGGAGCTGAGAGTGGTTCGCATCACCCCCTGCCTGGAAATCTACGAGTGTAAGAAGACCGGGCTTTGCCCCCTACAGGATGACATGACCCCGCTTTACTCGGAGATGGACTCCTCACACAGGCTCATTCTGGCTTCACTTATGTTTTTCTACAGTGCCACAGCCCGTTGCAGGCATTCATAGACAGGTGTGAGGCCGGCTGGGCCCGCCGCTATGTTCTACGCAAGCGCATAGAATCCCCCATACCACGAAAGGGCGCCTTCATAGCCGTTGGGGCCACACAGGGAAAAAAGCTCTTCGAAGGCGTGAAACTCACAGTAAAATATTTTTTCGACGCCTTGGATATGGAGTACGCCGAGGACATAGTGTACCATCTATTGTGTCTGGTCAGCATGATAGCTTTCCATGTGGATTTCCGCAAACCCCCGGAGCCTGCGCGCTCGCCATGCCTCATGGAGCTGACGCAAAACCAGGTATAGTAGCTTTTCCACGGCAGCTTGACTGCAAAACGCCCCCCACCTTGGTTCGCCTCCTCACCTCCTTGGCAAGCCGCTCCAGTTGGTTGGTGGTGTAGAGGTAGCGGCGAAAAGCCAAAACCCCAAGATCTCCCTCCGTCCATCGGGCTTGATCCCCAAAGCCACGTACAGCGGTTCCTTCCTTGGCCGTTTTCCCTCGAGGAATCGAAAGAAATGTCCCATCCTGAAACCACCCCCATAGTACTCCTCACTTAAAGGGCCTTTCCCGCCAGGCTTTCACTTGTCCCTGGCCAACCTCAAGCAGACGGGAGATACTCTGGGGCGAGTAGAAGGCGCCGTAAATCCCTCTCCAGAGACGCGGAGATCTTCCGGGTGCTTAGAGAGCCAAAATCGCTTGGGAAAGTTCCAGCGAAGCCCGCCTTCTGTACGGGAGGATCTGGGGATGGAAATGGCCTTTCCGCACGGGGTGGACTTTGAGGTCCTCAACCGGCCCCACCAAGGTAAGGAGGTCACAGGTGTAGTAACCATTGGCCTTGGTAGGATGGTTTTACAGGTAGATCTCCCGTTCTTCCTTCATGAGGGCCTCCAAGAGCTCCTTTGCGAGGGTCTTGATCCGCTCTTCCACTTCTTTTACGATCTCCTCGCGGGTTTTGTCCCCTATAGGGGCTCTCCCTCCTTTCTCTTCCAGTCTTTTCTGGGAAGGCTACCATACTTCCCCTCGGACACAGTTGTTGGGACGCTACTGGGCGTCCTGAGAAGTAAAGATCCTCGTGCTCCTTAAGGTTTAAGGCAAGAAAACTACTGTCAATAACGAAAATTTACCTCCTCTCAAAAAACAAAGCCTTTAGTATCGCAGCCGTAAGGGAGATCATGATCCAGCTTTCTCGAGAGTCGTTAACTGAAACCACACACTCCCGGGGGGTTCTGAAAAACGAGGGTCTTTCCCATATGAGGCGAGAAATCTCATCACCAGAAAGGGTCGTCACCCTTGCTTCCATGGGACCAAGTATTTTTAGTGTGCCAGAATGATAGATGCCTATTTTTTCGCCATAGCCGTCCCTAATCTCCCATTTCCTTTCGAACAAACGCCAATCAAATCTCTTTGGCACGAAAGAAAATAGAGTTGCTCCGTCCCCACCTGTCACAAAATATTCTTCCCGCCAGATCCCAGGGTTCCTGTTAAGAAAGTAAACTTTTCCTGAGATTATCTCCGTAATCGCAATCTTGAGGGAAAGGGCGGTGCGCCATTTCGTCAGCCTCACAATCTTCTTCCCCAAAGTGCCTGGCTCCTCCCAGACAGTGTAAATGAGTTGACCTTCGGGCCCGTAAATTTCTGCCGAGAATGTGGCAAGGACACTGCTTTTCTTCCTTATCTTGAACTCCATGGGGCTTCTCCAATAGATTCCTGTCGCCCTTAGTTTTACAAAATTCTGTCTAAAAGGATCAATCCCTTTGGGCAGTCTCATGCAATCGTCATGGAATCGCCACTAGATCAGAAACGTATTTTTTCAACTTTTTGCCCGTCCTCCTTCAACAGTGGGTTACTGGCGGGCTTCGTATCCCCCCTTCAAACATTTGGCAAGCGACTATCAGTGCCACAAGGATAAGGTTGGCAGGTTTACCCAGCGGCTTTTCGGGGAGAGGAAATCCCTTTGGGTGTTAATTGAGATGGAGGGTGAGGAGGTAATCAATAGCCGGGTCGAGTGGGCATTGCGCTATGGGGTCTTGTGGCGGAATCGGAGCAGAGGGACACAGAGTGACAGGGGCAATTGCTGGGTTGAGAGGCTCCTCTAGATTTGCGAGACCTGGGCACTTCGGGGATTGTCTTGGGCCAAATGACCGCGGTGAACCCATTGGACTCCAAGAAATTTGACACCCTTCTGGCGTTAGCCTCATTGAAGCTATCAGTGACTATGAAAGCCCTCTTTCTCGGGCATCGGGGAGATATGGATCCCATGGTAGAGGGCCCTATCACAGGTCCTTCTGGGAGAACATTGAATCCAGCGTATATGG
>Ga0197142_1000627_pt1 | contig 32567 bp, 39 predicted proteins | sample GBS60_MetaG_FD_148614 | JGI IMG/M metagenome (GOLD analysis project Ga0197142, IMG submission 148614) | Sediment microbial communities from Great Boiling Springs, Gerlach, Nevada, United States - GBS 60_MetaG | ecosystem: Environmental > Aquatic > Thermal springs > Hot (42-90C) > Sediment...
TGAATGATAGACTTTCGTGGAGATTATTTGGTGTCCCTTATGCTCATCCTCATCCAGTTAAATCTGATCTTTCGGATGTAAAGAATTCTGCCGGACTTCCACTTATTGTAGAATTAACTGGAGAACCGGTAAAGCAGTTTGTTATCTCGAAGGATGAACAAGAAAAAAGAAATCAAACAATGAAAAATATTTGTAACAATTGTCACAGCACAAGCTGGGTTAAAAGTCACTTTGAAAGACTTGAAAACACAATTAAAGAAACAAACAATCTTACACTTGAAGCGACAAAAATTTTAAGTGAATTCTGGAAACATGGTTTTGCAAAAGGTTTACCACAAAATCAAAGTATCTTTGACGAAAAGATTGAAAGAACCTGGGCAACAATCTGGTTAATCCATGCAAATTCGATAAGATTTACATCTGCAATGGCTGGTGGTGGTGATTACGGTGTTTTTGCTGATGGAAGATATCAATTAACAGAAAAACTCTATGAGATGAGCGAAATGCTGGAGATGAGGAAGAGAATTAAAAAGTGAAGATATTTTTTTAGTTAAGAATTTAATAAGTGAGTAAATTATTGTAAGATGATTTTAATTTGTTAGTTCAAAATAAATTTTCAATTAGTTTATAATTTTTCAGGCTTTCGGATACAGGAGGTGAAATGTTTTCGATTTGTTTACTGATTGAGTTTATTTCTTCTTCATAAAAAATTACCTTAGAGACGACCTGACATTTTAATTGAATTTTATCAGCAACTTTGCCCGAATATTTTGATACAATCTCTTCAACCATTTTTTTATTTGGATTTATGATTTCGTAATTCTTGATACCCAGATCTTTTAGGACACAGTCAAAAATTCTTTCGGCAAATACATAATGAGTGCAACAAAGAGCAGAATAAATCTTTGTATTTTCATTCTCAATTTGTTTCAGTGCTTCTCTCAAATATTTATGGATTAGATTTCGTGTTTCATCACTTTCAGGATTTTTCTGAATTTCACTCTCAAGTTCTGGACAGGGTTGATTTATAATTCGTGCTTCATCAAAACCTTCATCAATCAACTTGAGTTTGTAAGTGTTTGTTTTAATTGTCGTTGGTGTTCCAAGAATAATGACATTTGAAGCGTTATTTTCAGATAGTTTGTCTTTGATTAGTCTCAAACCAGAATCTACTATTTTAATGACTGTAGTCCTTTCTTCTTTTGCAAATCGTGTTTTATCATAAATCACAGAAAGTGTATTGCAAGCAATGAAAATATAATCGGGATTGAATTTTTCTTTCATCGCATATAAAGCTGAATTAAACACATTAATTTTTTCTTCTTCACTTTTCATCTTATTGTAGCCAATGTTTTTATCTGGAGTAGAATTGAAAAAAATTAATTCTGCTGACTCAACGGGTTTTTCTTTTGAAAGTAAGTTAGCAACTTCAGCCATAATGCTTATTCCACCCAGACCTGAATCAGTAAATAGTAATTTTAGTTTTTGTTCATTCATTGTGTTTGTTTCACTTTGTTTGATTTTAATATTTCTAAATTACAAAAATCAGCCCCATCTTAAGTCCTAAAAATTTCTGTTTTTTCAATTTTTGATTTTGTAAAGGCAATTGCAAAAAATTTCAAGTTGAGTTATTCAGATGATTTTTGCACCTTATTCTAAGTTTTTAAAACCTTAAACTCATCTCTTATATTTGAACTGGAAGTTTGTGAAAATTATTTCCAATAATTGAGAGTAGAGAAACAATCAAAGAATTAAAAGACTTTTAATCTTTTTGAAAAGCAGGATTAAAGCAAAAAATATGATACTATTTTTTTGTAATCGAATAATGGGGGAAATATGTTCAAAGATATAACAGCGATTATTCTTGCTGGTGGAAAAAGTAAAAGAATGGGAAAAGAAAAAGCTCTGTTACCAATTGGAAACAAATCGATAATTCAGGTGCTTGTTGAGAAACTGAGAGAACTTTTTCCAAAAGTAATTTTAAGTACAAACTCACCAGAACATTTTGTATTCCTTAAAATTCCGATGGTAGAAGATTTTTATAAAAACATGGGACCACTGAGTGGTATACATGCAGGTCTCATTGAGACAGAAACAGAAAAGAATTTTATAATTTCCTGTGATTTACCTTTGATGAACAAGGAAATGATTGAGTACATCTGTAATTACAAGTCAGATAAAAAAATTATTGTATGTAAAGTTGGTGATTATGTGGAACCGACATTTGGAATTTACTCCAAAAGCATTGTTGATGAAATTGAAGTGATTTTGAATTTAAATTTACAGCAGGGATTATCACCAAGAGATATTTCAATTCAAAATGTAATTCAAAAACTTGATGCTGAAATTGTAGACCCTTCCTCGCTTCCTTTTTACAACGAAGATTTGTTTTATAATATGAATTCCTTTGAAGATTACATTTATGTAACGAAAAAATTAGGTGTGACCAATTCTCAAAATATCAAAGCTTGATTTGGACTTACAACTTCTGAACGAATTTGAGTTTATTGTTTTCAGATTTAAGATTTGGGATTTTAAGACTTCGAATTGGTTGGTAATAAATTGTTAGGTAAAGCTTTTAAGTCTTCTTAAACTTTTCTTTTAATTTCTTTGCTACAAATTCTGGAACAAAATCGTCAACACTTGCATTGAGGCGTGCAAGTTCTCTAACAATACTCGAATTTAAATAAGTGTATTTTTCATGGGGCATCAAAAAAACAGTTGTGATACCATCTGAGATTTTTCGATTCATAAGAGCCATCTGAAACTCATACTCAAAATCACTGACAGCTCGCAATCCTCTGATAATTGCAATAGCACCTTTGCGTTTTGCATATTCTACAAGCAATCCATCAAAGACATCAACTTCGACATTTGGTATAGATTTGACGGCTTCCTTAATCATTTCAACTCGCTCTTCTTTTGTAAAAAGCGGAGTCTTTGCTACATTTTCAAGAACAGCAACAATCACTATATCGAACAATTCTGAAGCTCTTTGAATGACATCTAAATGACCAAATGTAATTGGATCAAATGTGCCAGGATAAATAGCTAACTTTTTCATCTTATTTTTCTCCAAAAAATTTCAAATAAATTACATCACCACCAATTTTTCTGTATGGTTCCATTTGAAATATTTCACTATCCTGTTTAATTGTAGACCGACTTCTTTGAATTACAAGGACGCCCTCATCTTTAACAAGGTTTCTGAAAATTATGTTTTGATACACTGTGTAAATTGTATCCGATTTATATGGTGGATCAGCAAAAATTAAATCAAATCTATCAGAAGTTTTCCTCGTAAAATTTTCCGCTGTATCTTTAACCACTTTCACCTGATTTTCTATTCCAAGTTCAACTGCATTTTCAATTATCAGTTTGTATGTCTGAAAATCTTTTTCAACGAATGTACAAATTTTTGCTCCACGGCTGATAGCTTCAAAGCCGACAGCACCTGTTCCAGCATAGAGATCAAGAACTTCAATTCCATCAAAATTAATGTAATGTTTGAGAATATTAAATAATGTTTCTCGATAACGATCAGTGGCAGGTCTTAATTCAGTAGCCCTGATTGATTTAATTTTCCTGCTTTTCAGTTTACCTGAGATAATTCTCATTAGTTATCTCCTGAAGGCAATTCCGCATGCTGCGGTAAATTCGTGAAAATTTTCATAGACAGGAGAATTAAGCAATTTTTTATTAATGATGAAATTTCTAAATGGATTAATCATCACCACTTCAACTGGAATGATAGAGTTCATTTCTTCAACTAATCTATTTTTTAAGCTCTCTCCCCAGATATAGATTTTACCGATTTTATTTTTCATACTTTTTATAACTGGTACTAAATCTTTCTCAAAATAATTTAATATCTCTTCATGATTATTGAAAGTCACTTTTCTGTAATTAGTCAGAACACCTGACTGAATTAAACTGAATTCAAAGAAATTTGATTTGAAAGAAATCAGAAAATTATTTGAAAAAGAAAACTCAGGATATACCAAGCGGCATAATGTTTCGGCAGAAAAATGGTCAACATCGGTAACTTTTAGTTTAATGCCTGAATCTTCAAAAATGTGTTTGAAAAAATTCAATATTGTTTTTTGAATACTCAAGAAAATTATTGAATCAAAAGTTTTATCTGGTAGTAGACTGATTGGATGAAAAGCGATAGAATAGTTTTCTGGTTTTTCATTATAAAAATGCTGTGAGAATTCCCAGATTAAATGATCTTTTAGTTCTTCGGGGTGGAGATTTTTCTCAACGGGTAATTTTACGATATAAGCTAAGGATGAATCAAATGCTAAATTGACTTTTTTGTTTTCAAGCTCTTCGAAGGGAAATCTTTGAAGAATATTGTAGATTTTTAATCGATTTTCTTGAGATATGATGCTTCTAAAATCAAGAGGTTCAGGGTATGGAACTTTTTCTATTGATTTAAGAGCAATTCTTTCATCGGATTGAGATTCGAGTATAACCCAGTAGAGGCTTTCAAGGCCGATGAAAAACCCTACTGAGTTAACTCGAAATCCATCCATCAATAATTACTTTTCTCCCCAGCTTGTAGTATTGACTTTTAATGGATTGGTGAGATCACCAATTGAACCGTATCCATCTGGACATTCGATGTAATAAAGCTCTCCAATGACTACTGTTGTATCAATTCTCAAGAATCTTCCCGTTTTTGTAAATACCGAATCGGTTATGAGTGTTGAATCAATTTTTAAAACATACTCTGTATGAGATTTTGGTGACCATCGGAGTGAATCGAGGACAAATTGACCATGCTTGAGTGGCCTGAATAATGAATCTACCTTTGCTTGAATATCTGGATCTTTTCTGAAGAGATTGAATAATGAGTCAAAACTATCGGTATACTTTCCATGTTTTTCTTTGTAAAGTAATTCAAGTTGTTTAAGATTTAACATTCTCAATCTTGATTCTTCTTTTAGATATTTTTCTTGCTCTATTACTCTTTGAGGCTCAAGTATTGCAACTTGAATTAAAAGATAAGTCAAACCAACAATAATTAAAATTAGAATTATGTGAATATATGCTGGTTCCGATTTTTTAGCAGAAGACATCTTTCCTCCTAAAACTATTTTGTTATTTTTATATAATCTTTGATTCTTTCAAATGTTTTTTGACTAATTCTTTCAACTTTCATCACTTCTTCAAGCTTCTTAAAACCACCATGTCTTTCACGATATTCAATAATTTTCAGTGCAGTTTTCTCACCAATTCCAGGTAATTTTTTAAGTTCTTCAACAGTTGCTTTGTTGAGATCAATGCTGTGTTTTTCTAATGTTTTATCCTTCTTCTGGTTGATAATTGTTTCTGATATATCAACCTTTTCATCGCTAAAAACTGCGACTAATATACTATCAAAAATAGTATTTTCAAATTGATTTTTAGGTTTTTCTGTTTGAAAGATTGATTCAAAATTCTTAAATGCGATTCCGAGGACCGTAAATAGAATAAGGAAGAGAAGAACAGTTTTCTCCTCCTTTGTAAAAAAATTATTCAGATTAATCTTCTTTAGAAAAGACATTAATTCCAGATTTCTTTAAAGTGATCAAAAATGTTTTTTGATTTTTTCGTTCGTTCTTTCGGTTTGAAATTCGGACTATTCATCAAATTTTGCATCATTTCTTTTTCCTGAGGTGAGATTTTCTGCGGCACATAAATATTGACAACAATTAACTGATCACCTTGTTTTTTTGTGTTGAGGTTAGGAAGTCCTTTACCTTTCATTCTTAAAATTTTACCAGGAGAAAGTCCGGGCTCAAGTTTTAATTTCGCTTTACCTGTTAAAGTCGGGACCTCAACTTCACCACCAAGAACGGCTTCAGGTATAGATAGATTTAATTCAAAGATAATATCATCACCCTGTCTTTGGAATATTTCGTGCGGTAATTCTTCGATAACCACAATTAAATCGCCAGATGGACCACCTCTTCTACCGGCATTACCTTCGCCACGCAATGTGAGGTAATTTCCAGTTGAAACACCAGCTGGTATATCAACATTCACAGTTGCTTCTTCTTGAACTCTTCCTTCACCACCGCAGATTTTGCAAGGATTTGATATAACTTTGCCTTCACCACCGCAATTATTACATGTAGTAATGTTCACAAATTGACCAAAAACAGAACGGCTAACCTGTCTGATTTCACCTGTACCATTGCAAACCGGACATGTTCTGTGACCACTTCCACTTTCAGCACCGGTTCCGCCACAGGATGAACACTTTTTGTATCTCTTGATTTTTATTTTCTTCGTTACTCCTGTTGCAATTTCTTCGAGTGTCAGTTTAATTTTTACTCTAAGGTCGCTTCCTCTTTGAGAAGTTCCTGTTCTTCTCGATCTTGTAGATGTTGAACCACCAAAGAAATCATCAAAAATACTTCCACCGAATCCGGTTCCACTGAAAATATCTCTGAATGCATTAAAGATATCGTTAATATCAGTATATTCTCTGAAGTCAGTACCTTGCATTCCAGCATGACCGAACTGGTCATATCGTCGTCGTTTCTCTGGGTCACTTAATACTTCGTAAGCTTCAGCAGCTTCTTTGAATTTTTCTTCGGCTTCTTTATCACCAGGATTTCTATCGGGATGATACTGCATTGCAAGACGACGATAAGCTTTTTTTATTTCTTCCTGACTTGCATTTCGTGGAACGCCCAAAACTTCATAGTAATCTCTTTTTGTTGCCACCTATTATTTCACCTCCTCGTTGTTGTTATTCTGATTATCATTCGGAGTTGATTGCAAGCTTGATTCGCTTGCGACAATCACTTTGGAATGACGAATTACTTTATCATTAAGCAAATAACCTTTTTCAACTTCTTCAATAATTGTTAATGGCTCAACTCCATCCTTTGGAACCTGAAGCAGAGCTTCATGATAATGGAAATCGAATGGTTGATTCAAAGCATCAATCTTTTTCAATCCATAATCAGATAAAACTTTCATTAACTTATTATAAATCATTTCAACTCCCTGTAAGACGGAGTTGTTTTTTAATTCGTCTTTGCTAAAAGTCAAAGCTCTTTCAAAGTCATCGATTATGGGAAGCAACTCCTTAATTAATTTTTCGTTCGAATATTTTACAATTTGAATCTGATCTTCAGCAACTCTCTTTTTGTAATTTTCAAACTCTGCCATTTTACGAAGGAATTTATCCTTCCATTGATTTACTTCTTCTTTCAATGCATTTATTTCGTTTTGTAATTTTTCCATTTCGCTTAATTCTTCTACTCCTTTCTCTTCGGTTTGAATTTTATCGCTAAGTTCAGAGGTTTGACCCGCATCTTTTTCATTTAATGTTTCATGGTTTTGAATTTCTGATGATTGTTCCTTTATTGTGTTAGGATCTTCATTTTGTTCAGAATGAATATTGTTCAAGTCATGATTTACATTGTTGTTTAATTTATCTTTGTCTTCCATACTATAACCTCCTTATTCGTTGGCTTTCTTACTCAAAATATTAGTGAGTAGTTTCGACATATAACCAACAATAGCTATGATTTTGGGATAATCCATTCTTCTGGGACCGATCATACCAATAACGCCATCTGCATCACCAAACTTATACTTTGTAGTAACCACACTGAATTCACTGAGTTTTTTGTACACATTTTCTTTTCCTATTGAAACTAGGACTTTATCATTTTCAAGTCTACTTGTTCTTTCAAAGATATGAAGAATTACTTCACGATCCTCGATTAGTTCAATAACAGCTTGAATGTGTTCTGTATCAGAAAATTCTGGAACCTGTAAAATGTTTTTTACACCTGAGATATGAACTTTTTCGATTTCTTTTTCTTCTGAAAAAATTTTATCGAGTGAATCAATAAATAATCTAACAATCCCCGTTTTTTCATCTTTCAAATCAGCAACACGATCAACAAATGTATTTTTGATTTCTTCCAGACTCAGACCGGCAATTCTTTCGTTCAACAAATTCTGGATGTATTCAACTTTATCTTGCTCAATTTCAATGGGAAATTCAAGATCAATTGTCTTTATTAATCCGCCTCTTAGCGATAAGACAACAAGTAAAATTTTGTGAGGAAGAATAACGAGTTGAATTCTCTCCAGTGTTGCTTTCATGATTTGCGGATAAGTCACCAGTGCAAGTTGCGAGGAAATTTTTCCAAGAATCCTTGATGCAATTTTCAGAAGTTCCTCTTCGTCTTCAATTTGATCGGGATTAATTTCTCGATCAATTTTTCTTTTTAGTTGTGGTGTAAGATGAGGCTCTTCCATAAGTAAATCGACATAAATTCTATAACCAAGATCTGTTGGAATTCTTCCAGCAGAAGTGTGAGGGTGATAGATCAGACCTCTTTCTTCAAGGTCTGCCATTACATTTCGAATTGAAGCTGGACTCAACCCAAGTTGATATTTTTTACTGATTACCCTTGAGCCAACGGGATTTGCTGTTAGAACAAAATTTTGAACAATGCACTTCAAAATCTGTTTTTCTCTTTCCGTCAATTCAATGTTAGTCATATCATAACCTCATTAGCGAATATATTAAAACTGAAAATTTTATGTATCTAAGAAAGTTCTAATTAATTCAAATTATTAATCAAATCAAATTAAAGAGGCAACCCTCATATTTTAGAAACTAATTCAAAATATCTTTTTTAAATATTTAAAATTTCCTTAAAAACCCGTTCGATTGACATAAAACTATTATTCTGTATAAAGGTTTCAATATTTCCTGGAAAATCCTCAATATTTGATGCAGAAAAATATTTTTTGATTCCTTCAGCTAAAGCTAATGGATTATGCGGTTCCACAATAAAACCAGTCTTACCATCTTTAACAAGTTCGGGAAGTCCTCCAACATTTGTTACAACAACTGGCTTTTTGAACCCGTAAGCAATATTCAAAATCCCACTTTGAGTTGCAGAATTATAAGGCAAAACAACCAGATCACTTGCAGAATAATATAGACCGACTTCCTCATTTGGGACAAATTCATCTATCACAAGAACATTTTTACCAATGTTCAAATCTTTAATTCTTTTAAAGTATTTTTCTTTAGACTCATAAAACTCGCCGACAATTAGTAGAAAATAATTTTCATCTTCTCTAAGTAGATATGGCATTGCCTCTATTAAGTTCATAAGTCCTTTGTATGCACGAATGTAACCAAAGAATAAGAGGACTTTTTTGTTTTCATCAATTCCTAACTTTTTTCTTGCATCTGATTTTGAAAGAGATTGATCAAAACCATAACAATCATAAATTGGTAAAGTAGAGCGGTAAACTTTTTTATCTGGATAAAGACTTTTAATTCCCTTTTCAACAACATCAGACAAAACTAAAAATTTATCAGCTGTGCTTAGTGCGTAACGAGTTAAGATTTTATCATAGAACATAGATTCGTGGGAGATAATATTTTCAGTAATGAAAAGAATTCTTCCTTTGTATTTTTTGCGAATAAGTTTTGCAATTGTGCCGATAGAAAATCCAAAAAATGGCTGATACCAGATGAAGGCAACCAGATAAGGATTTTGTTTTTTGATGTAGTTTGCAGTCTTGAACCAGCTCAGTGGATTAATTGAATCAATTAATCGTGTGGAAGGGTGAACTTTGATCGGGACTTTGCTCACATCTTCCTGTCTTGTTCCAGGAAAAAGTAATTGAGGATAAAGTCGAGTGAAGTTTATCACTTCAACATCAAATGTTTTTGATAATGCTTCATAAAGATGAGCAACAAATAAAGCATTACCACCACGATATGGATAAGCAGGTCCGACTAATAAGATTTTCTTTTTCATAGTTTTAGTTTTATTACAAGCATATGATTTAGTTTTTGATATTTCAATCTTTTGTCAGTAAATACTTTTACAACTTCGTATTTGTCATTCAATAGTTCAGGAAAATAATATTTGTTCTCGGGTTTATCACTCAAGAAATAATCTACAAGATATTCAATTCGATTTTTCTTCAAATACTCAACATATTTTTCGCTTCCTTCTTTGTAGGCATTGATGAGTTCATCGTTGTTTACCATTCCGTCAAGATTAACAAACTTTCTTTGTGTGAAATAAGAAAGTATGCCGGTGTTTGCTGAGCCAAAAATTTTATCTTCAGGAATGTGTTCTTTAATCCATTGAGCTGTTTTAAAAGCAAGAGTTTGTTCGTGTTGAGCTGTAAAAATTTTTATTCCGCCAATAAAGAAAACAATTATCACCAGAGTTAAAACAATCTTAGTGGCGAATGATTCTTTATGTTTAAATTTATCTTTTATCCATTCAACAATAAGCATTGACAAAATAATTGCTAGAAAGATTATTTCGGGTAAAAAGTAGTAGAAACGATATTCCCAGAAATAAAGTGTGTAAAATGAATAATGAAAAAATAAATAAATTAAAATAAAACCATAGCCCTTAAAATGATTCATTGCTTTCTTTAAGTAACCAGATTTAAGAAAGAACACAATCAAAATAATCAATGCTGCGATTACAATGTAAACAGCAATTTGTTCAAAAACGCCAAAACCTCTATTGGCAAAAAGATCAAAGTTAAACGGGAAAAAGAATCTTCTTAATTCGTAAATGAAAAAATCAAAAGTGAAGTAATCACCAACCTGATTTAAGACAGCCTTATGGTTATGGAAAACTTTTGCTCTACCACTGATGGGAACAGGATGGCCAAAACTTAAATAATTATAGATCAAATAAGGAATAAACAAAAGTGAAAATCCAATTCCAGCCGAAAAAATTCTTTTCAGCTTTTCTATAAAGTCTATACCTTTAATAAGTAGTAAATAAATTGTAAATGCGGCAATGTAAAATCCTCCATCGAGTCGTGAAAAAGCAGCGAGGGAAATAACTAAACCAAAGATGAAGTAACTAAAATATTTTTTTTCGGCTTTTTGATCTTGTAAAAATTTTTCAAAGTATATGACTGAGATAATTAAAAATAGCCAGTAAAAGTTTGTTTCGAGGCTTTTGAAATTAATTGCAATGATAATGGGATTTAAGAAAAGAAATACAACGGATAATATAGCTGCGAATTCGTTTCCTGAAATTTCCCTGACAAATCGATAGGTCAAATAAGCAGCGAATGCTGAAATTATGGAAAGAAGAATCTGGCTTACAATAACTGGAATTAAAATATCAAATTTGAAAATTGAATAAATTAAAACGAGCAACCACAAAACTAAAGGCTGGTATCCATTTGTTTTGTTGATTTGATCAAAAGTAGAACCAAAACCACTGGCAATGTTTTGAGCTATTCTGAAATAGTAATAACTATCATCTGATGAAATTCCATGAGTAATGGAATATTCAATTGAGAATGAAAAAATAATCCTTATTAAAAATCCGATTGCTAAAAGCAAAAAAAACAATTTTCGGTTCATATCTGCAATGATTTCTTATTCAATAATTCTTCTTGCAAAATTAAGTTTAAGTGGTGAGGTGAAAAAATGAAATCAAATAATGAACTCTCACAAATTTTATGTGATTGATGAAAAATTCTAAGATTACAGTTAAAGAATTTGTTATGAACTTGAAAGACGGGGTAGTTATAGGTTGAAAATTTTTTTTTGTTGTTGAAATGAACTTCTTCGAGTGCTTGAAGTTGTTTCTGCATATTTTTTTATTAGACCAGATACAATAAGATTAGTATCAAGAATATTATAATTTTTCCCCATTTCAAGAACTAACGGATTATTCTTTTGATAAAATCAATTATGATTTATAACTTTACACTTCAAATTTGTAAAGTATGAAACAGATAATATCAATCACACTTATATTTTTATTTATCTCTTTCCTGAAGTTAAATGGTCAGGAATTCTACGCTTCAGGCGGAATGGGATATAATTTTGTCACGATGGAAAAGTTGAACGAATACCTGAACTACAACTGGGGTTTTCGTAACCGACGAGATGAAACCCATTCAGCAATAGAATTTTATGGTCTGGTTGGGACAAGTGTTTTACCGAATGTTTCACTCGAAACTTCTTTTGGTTATTCATTGAATTCATTTACGAATAAGGACGGATTAGGTATCTATCAATTTGAATATGTTTTCTATATCCCGGAAATCAGTATACTTTACGATTTGGATTATACCTATTATGGCTTTCAAGCAGGAATTGGATTTGGCTACATACTTGGGGCAGTTAGTGAAACTCAGCCAATGATGCTTCAGACAATTACAGATGAGACCAAAGGTTTTTCATTTAATATCAGGTCAGTTCTTTACACTGCATTAAGTTATACATTACAGGTTGAAATTGGAGCTCATTATAGACTAGCATTTTTGAACGATTTAAATTCAAATAATTTTTATATCAATCGTCAACCTTACGAATCACTTAATCTTTCTTTTAATTCATTTGGAATAAAAATTGGAGTGAGGTACAAATTCTAATGGAAGAAATAATCAAAGCAATTGTTTACGGTGTTGTTCAGGGAATAACTGAATTTTTACCGATAAGCTCAACAGCGCATTTACGAATTGTTCCAGCATTTTTTGGATGGGAAGATCCAGGTGCGGCATATTCTGCTGTGATTCAAATTGGAACTATGCTGGCAGTGGTAATTTATTTTTTGAAAGATTTGGTTAGAATTTATGGCAGGGTTGTATCAAATCTTTTTGAGAAAAAATTTATTACCGATCTTGATTCAAAACTTGGCTGGTATATTATCATCGGGACTATTCCAATTATAATATTTGGATTACTGCTCGAGGATTTAATTGAAAATGAATTTCGTTCAATTTATTTAATAAGTTTTGCTCTTATATTTTTTGCAATTATTCTTGCGATCGCCGAAAAATTTTCGAAAAAGAATCTTGATCTTGAGAAGCTCACACTGACCAAAGCATTGATTGTTGGAGTTGCACAAGCGTTTGCTTTAATTCCAGGTGCGTCGAGATCTGGGGTTACAATCACCGGTGGGTTATTTGCAGGGTTCAATCGTGAGACGGCAGCAAGATTTTCTTTCATGTTAAGCGTACCTGCTGTTTTGCTGAGTGGAGTATATGAATTCTATAAGATATTTCCTGAACTAACTCAACAAAGTGCATTGTCACTAATTGTGGCAACTGTTCTTTCATTCATAAGTGGAATACTTGCAATTGAATTTTTATTAAGATACTTGCGGACGCATTCAACTTATGTATTTATATGGTATAGAATCATCCTGGGAATTTTGCTTTTAATTTTAATCAACATGAATTACATCAAACCTTAAGAGGAGGAAACAATGAAAAAATTATTTTTATTATTTCTGGCAATTACTTTTATATCAACTCAAATTTCTTTTGCGCAAAAATCAAAGTCTCAAACACAAAAAGCTAAGCAAACAAAAACTCAGCTGGTTGCTGTTTTTGAAACCAATATGGGAAAATTTGAATGTGAACTTTTTGAAGATAAAGCACCTAAAACAGTCGCAAACTTTGTTGGACTTGCAGAAAAAGGTTACTATGATGGTGTAATTTTTCATCGTGTGATAGATAATTTTGTAATTCAAGGTGGTGATCCAACTGGAACAGGAAGAGGCGGCGAAAGCATTTATGGTCATCCATTTGAAGATGAATTTCATCCAGAATTAAAACATGACAAAGCTGGTGTTCTATCGATGGCAAATGCAGGTCCAAATACAAATGGAAGTCAATTTTTTATTACTCTTGCACCAACACCATGGCTTGATGGAAGGCATTCTATTTTTGGTCAGGTAATAAAAGGAATGGATGTGGTCCGAAAAATTGGTAAAGTTGAAACAATTAAACCTGGTGATAGACCTGTTAATGATGTTGTAATGAAAAAAGTAAGAATAGAAAGAAGAAAAGTGAAAAAGTAATTCTTATGAAAGAGGAAACTTTTTCTTCAAGATGGGCTTTGTTGGTATCTATTCTAGGAATTGCAGTAGGGACAGGTAACATCTGGCGTTTCTCAAGAATTGTTGCTCAAAATGGTGGTGGTTCTTTTTTAATTCCGTGGATAATATTTCTTTTAATATGGTCTGTTCCTTTAATCATTCTTGAATTCACAATCGGAAAATACACACGAAAGGGTCCAATTGGTTCATTTGTTTATCTCGCTGGTGAAAAGTTTGCCTGGATGGGTGGATTTGTAGTTTTTGTTTCAACCGCAATAATGTTTTATTACTCAGTTGTCGCTGGTTGGTGCATCAAATATTTAACTGCAATTTTTACTGATAATCTTCTCTCAGTTAATGATTACTCACTTTACTGGAATAACTTTAGCTCGAGTTATCAACCTGTGCTTTTTCATTTGATTGCAATGTCAATTTCTGGTTATGTCATTTATCGTGGTGTTAAAGGTGGAATTGAAAAAATTAGTAAAGTTCTTGTTCCATCACTTGTTTTAATTCTATTTCTCCTGTTCCTAAGGTCAATATTTCTACCAGATGCAATTAAAGGAATTGAATTTTTCTTCAAACCCGATTTGAATCTTTTGCTGAATCATAAAGTCTGGATTCAAGCATTAACTCAAAATGCCTGGGATACCGGGGCTGGTTGGGGACTCATTCTTGTTTATGCAGCTTATGCAAGAAAAAGAGAAGATACAACCATCAATGGTGCACTTGTAGCATTTGGAAATAATTCGATCTCTTTACTTGCTGGTATGACAATCTTCGCAACAGTCTTTGCATTGACAACCGGCGATGCACTGAAAGAAATAACCGTATCAGGCCCAGCTAATACAGGATTAACTTTCATTTCTTTGCCTAGTCTTTTTAAGCAAATGCCAGGTGGTATATTTGTTCAGAGTTTATTCACATTTCTATTTTTTCTCGCCTTGTCTTTTGCAGCTTTAACCTCTTTAATATCCCTAGTTGAACTTTCAACAAAGACATTGATCGATTTTGGAATTGAGAGAAAGAAAGCCATAGCAATTGTACTGACTTTTGGTCTTCTATGTGGATTACCAACGAGTTTGAATTTAAATTTCTTGATTAATCAAGATTGGGTCTGGGGAGTTGCCTTAATTCTAAGTGGTGGATTTATCGCTTTTGCAGTAATAAAGTTTGGAGTGAATAAATTTAGAGAACAGGTCATTAATCGTTCAGAAAATGAAATTAAATTTGGTAGATGGTTTAATTTTGTTATTCTGATTTTAATTCCATTGCAAGCAATAATTCTTTTGTTTTGGTGGATAACAGCTTCTTTTGGATGGGAGTCCGAATGGTATAATCCTTTCAAACCAGAATCAGCTGGGACAGCAATTTTTCAATGGTTGATTGTAATTTTAATTTTGCTTTTTATTAACAAAAAAATAGCAGATAAGGTGACAGAAACAAATGAGCCTTGATTCTATTGTAGTCATGATTTTTTCAATTTCTATTGTGTGGGGAGGTTTTCTATTTCTTTTATTGAAGGCTTTTAAAAATCACAACGAAAAAAATGGCTGATACACAGGACATTAAAGTTTTGCTCGGTAAGTTAGACAAAGGTGAAATCCCGTCAAATGCTTTGGTTTATGGTGAAGAATCTTTTTTTATTGATAAAGTGATCGAAAAACTTGAGGATATTGCAAACAGAAAGTCGCTGAGTTTTTCTAAGATTTCAGCTAATGACTACAAACTGAGTGATCTTGTAATTTTAGCTGATCAAAATTCTTTATTTAGCTCAGAAAAAATTTTAGTGGTAAAGAATTTTGGGTCATATTTTAAATCCAGCTCTAAATCTGATGATGAAGAAATAGAAACTGATTCTAGAGCGTCAAAGTCATCAAATCCTGCTAAACTTTTGATTGATTATCTTAAAAAGCCCAATCCATCAACAATATTATTTTTAATCCATTCAGATAAAATTGATATGAGGCTCAAGTTTTATAAGGATGCCTCAAAGTTAATTCCTTTCTTCCAATCTCGAAGAATTTATGAAAAAGAGATTTTTGATTACATCGAACAAAAATTCAGAGAGAAGAATATACAGATTGACTACGAAACAGTTGAATATATTTACAGAACAATTGGGAATAATCTCTACGATATTGAATCTGAATTGACACGTCTGTTCATTTCAATAGAAGGAACGAATAAAGTTGACATTGAGACAGTTAAAAGATTTTTAATTCCAATCAGAAAGTATTCTATTTTCGATTTACAAAATGCTTTTCGTGATAAAGATTTAAATATGGCGTTGAAAATTGGACTTAATTTAATTCAAAATAATCAACCCCTTGTCTATATCATCACAATGCTTCAAAAATATTTTTTCAGCCTTTTGACTTTTAATGAAATTAAAAATCAGTTTAAAAACGATGAGAAAGTTGCTGCGGTCATTGGTTGTCATCCGTTTTTTCTTAAAGATTATGAGGTTGCGTCAAAACGATACAGATTTGAAGAACTTGAAAAAATTTTTGATATTTTGCTAAAGAAGGATATTGAATTGAAATCATTAAATCTTAAGGATGATGTTCTATATACAGCGATGATTTCAGAAATTGGACTTGCAATAAAAAAGCTTTAGATAGGAACCACAAATACATATCAAAGTTTAATGGACAAACTTGACAAAAAACAATTAGCTGAAAAGACTGACGAAGAATTAATTCTTGAATTTCAAAAGACTAATTCAATTGAAATATACAATGAGTTAGTTAGAAGGTATAAGGATCCATTGATGAATTTCATTTTTAAATTTGTTGGTTCTAAAGATTTAGCTGAAGATATTTTGCAGGAGACATTTTTCAGACTTTATAGGAATAAAGACTATTATACAACTGTAGCCAAATTCTCAACATGGATTTATACAATAGCAGCCAATCTGGCAAAAACTGAACTTCGTCGTAGAAATAGACGAGCAATTTTCTCAATTCATGGTGGAAATTCAAGAGAAGAAGGCGAAGAGATAAGTGAATACGAATTGCCAGACGATAGATATCGGCCCGATATCCAAACTGATAGCAACATAAAAAGTGAAATCATTCAACAAGCATTACTCAAAGTGAAACCAATCTATCGTGAGTTGATAATCTTGAGAGATATTCAAGAGCTTTCTTACGAAGAGATTGCTGAAATTACCGGGTTAAAAATAGGAACAGTTAAATCAAGAATTAACCGCGGGAGAGCCCGCTTACAAGAACTATTAAAAGACATATATTATGAATAAGCTATGGGAACAAAAGATATCGAAAAATTGCTTACAGATTTAAAAAATCTGCCAAAACAAAATGCCCCCGAAGATTTTGAACAAAAGCTTTTAATGCGAATAAATCTTTACGAAAGTCAAAAATCTTCGGGAGAGATGTCCTTCAGGAGGATTTTTGTCAATTACTTTAGTCCGATTTATGTGCCGGCCTTTACAATTGTTCTGGTTGCCGTCTTGATTGTTTATACTTTGAACAGAAACCAATTTAAAATCAATTCAATAGAAACACCAATTGAAAAAGCAATACCTGTTGTCCAGGATGAACAATCTGTTGCTAAAAATGAACCTCAGAAGATCTCTGTTCCAAAGAAAAGAAATTACGTTGTAAAAAGAGATAGATTAAAATTAAATCTTGGTCCTGGCGTAAATTTAGATGAAAGAATGAATTATGAAGATATTGAATCAACCACACCCTCGCTTGTAAGCTTTCCAATTACTGATGAGCCAGTTACAATTCGCATTCCACCTCCAGAAGTAATTTTCAAAAACGAATTGGAAAGATTAAATAATTTCAATAATTATAAAGATTCAATTCGTTTGATCAATTCGAGGAGAAGGTAGAAAAATTTTTACTTCATTAAGACTGAGACATCAAATTAGTCACAAATTTTTTGTGAAAATTTATATATTGAATGGAAAATTGAAGTTATTTAATGAAATCGAAGCAAAATGTAATTATACTTGGATCAACTGGTTCGATAGGAACTTCTGCTCTTGAAGTACTCGAAAGTAATTCAGATAAGTTTACGGTTAAATATCTTTCCACTAACACAAGAGTGGATTTACTCTTAGAGCAGGCTAAAAAATTTCAACCCGAAGGCATTATTATTACTGATGAAAAAGCATATAACGAACTAAAATTATCTAATCTTCCATTCAAAATTTATTCACGAACAGACCTGACTAAAATTATTGTTGAAGAGGATATTGATGTTGTTGTTGCTGCAATGGTTGGTTTTGCTGGACTTGAATCCACACTCGAGGCCGCTAAATCAGGGAAAAAAATAGCTCTTGCAAACAAAGAGACGCTTGTTGCTGCTGGTCACATCATTACAAAACTTGCACAAAAGTCAGGTGCGATAATTATCCCGATTGATTCTGAGCATTCAGCTATTTTACAATGCCTTGTTGGTGAGCAAAGAGAACAGGTAAGAAAAATAATTTTAACAGCATCAGGTGGTCCATTTCTTAACCGTGATTTTGAAGATTTTCACAATATTACAATTGAAGAAGCGTTAAGACATCCAAACTGGAAGATGGGGAATAAAATCACAATTGATTCTGCCACAATGATGAATAAAGGACTTGAGGTAATAGAAGCTCACTGGTTGTTTGGATTGCCAAAAGATCAGATTGAAGTTATAATTCATCCACAGTCGATTATTCATTCTATGGTTGAATTTGTTGATGGTTCAATTAAAGCACAATTGGGAATTCCGGACATGAAACTTCCTATTCAATATGCTTTGAGTTATCCAGAAAGATTCCCGGTCAGTTATTCAACAATGGATTTCATTAAATATTCTCAGTTAACTTTTCAAAAACCTGATTTAAATAAATTTAAATGTCTTGAACTTGCATATAGAAGTCTTGAACTTGGTGGAAGTTATCCTGTGGTTTTAAATTCAGCAAACGAAGTAGCAGTTCAGAAATTTTTAGATAACGAAATTAAATTCACTCAAATTCCTGAAATTATTGAAGATGCACTCGAAAAATTTGGAACATCAAAAGAACCAGATGTGGACGAAATTTTTGAGTTTGATGCAAAAGTTAGGGAATACTTTCAAAAATCAAACAAGGTGATTTATGGAATTTCTTAATTCACTTATCTATTTCATAATTACAATTGCGATACTGGTGGTAGTACACGAGTTTGGTCATTTCTTTGCCGCAAAACTCTCCGGGATGAGAGTAGAGGCTTTTGCAATTGGATTCGGTCAAAGATTATTTGGTTATAACAAAAAATTAGGCTTTACTTTTGGCTCTTTACCGAAAAATATTGACCTCGAAAATTACACCGATTATCGTGTATGTATTCTCCCACTTGGTGGCTATGTTAAAGTTTCCGGTATGATTGATGAAAGTCTGGACAAAAATTTTCTCCAGCATGAACCTCAACCGTGGGAATTTAGATCGAAATCTACTGGAAAAAAACTTTTTGTTCTGTCGGCTGGTGTTTTAATGAATGTATTATTAGCTCTGGTAATTTTCTGGGGAATTAATTTCACGAAACCAGTTCAACATCTTGTAACAACAACAATTGGATATGTTCCGCCAAAAAGTGCTCTTGAACTTGCTGGATTTCAAACAGGTGATAAAATTATTTCAATTGAAGGAAATTCGGTCAAGTACTGGGATGAGATTTTGAACTTTATCTTTGTAAAAAAGATTGGTGAAGAAGTAAATGTAACCGTTGAGCGTGAAGGGAAAATAATTGATTTACAGCTTGAAAGTAAACTACTACAAATTGACAGAAAAGCTGGATTATCATTTTTACCGCGAGAAACAAAAGTCTTTGTTGCTGATGTGATTTCTAAAAGCCGAGCCGAAGAAGCTGGTCTGAAAAAGAATGACACAATTCTTTTTGTGAACAATAAAGAAATTATCTCATCACGGCAGTTGATTGATATTATAAGCTCATCACCCGAAAAACCGCTGGAAGTAATTGTTCAAAGAGGTAATGATACACTTAAATTTCAGGTAACTCCAGCGAAAGATGGAAAGATTGGCATTTTGAGCGGCATTATGATTTATGCCCCAGTTCATTTAGAAAAATTTAATTTCTTACAAGCTGGTATTAAAGCATTTCAAAACATAGGAGAGAATACAATCCTCTTTTTCTCAATCATCGGTAAAGTAATTACAGGTAAAGTTGAATTCTCGAATGCCTTTGGTGGACCCATTAGGATTGCTCAGATAGCTGCTCAAACCGCAGATGTAAATTTATTGAGCTTCATAAATTTCCTTGCACTTTTAAGCTTAAGTCTTGCAATCATAAATATTTTGCCTTTCCCTGTTCTCGATGGAGGTCATATTATTATTGTACTTCTTGAAGGAATTTTGAGGAGAGAAATTTCACCAAAAGTAAAAATTGTTATTCAAAACATCGGATTTATCATTTTGCTTCTCTTTATGGCTTTTGTAATTTATTCTGACATTATGAACTTTAAATAGTGATTTAATTTTAGAACCCAAAATTGATAGGTAATTGAATTTTTTCTTGATTTTTTAATTCTTTGTTTAAATATTGCTAATAAAAAGAAAGGACAATCGACATACCTAATTGCTACTGTGTTAATTAAAATAATTATAGGTGATAGTATGAAAAAGCTAATCTTTTCCATTGTATTGTTTTTAATTTCATCTTCAATTTATTCTCAGGGTGTGTCGGTTGGCAAATACTCTGGCGAATTTCTCGCAATTGGTGTTGGTGGTAGAGCATTAGGTATGGGAAGTGCTTTTGTAGCAATTGCCAGTGATGTTTCGGCAGGGTACTGGAATCCAGCTGGTTTAGCTCGCCTTGATTATCCTCAGGCAATGTTAATGCACGATGAGAGATTTGCCGGTCTGGTGAATTATAACTATGGTTCCGTTGCAATTCCATATAAATCAGATATGACATTTGCTTTCAGTGTAATCAGACTCGGAGTCGATGGAATTCCAGATACTCGAAATGCTTTGATTGATTTGAATGGAAATCTAAATCTTGATGACAATGAACTTCTTGATTATTCCAAGATCACAGAGTTTAATTATGCTGACTGGGCTTTTATGTTTTCTTTTGCAAAAAAATACAATGACAGACTTTCGCTTGGTGCAAATCTAAAAATTATTAAAAGAGATATTGCTGAATTCGGTGCGTGGGGAATTGGTTTTGATGTAGGTGCAATTTATTCGCCTGTGAATAATCTCTTTCTTGGAGCTAATCTACAAGATGTAACTACAACAATTGTTGCATGGGATAATGGAACAACTCAGTTAATCTCACCTACATTGAAATTAGGAACGGCTTATCAATTGAATATTTTGAATGGTAGATTAATTCCAGCTTTTGATACTGACATAAGGTTTGAGAATAGAAAATTTGCATCGATGATGAATATTGGTCCTGTAAGTTTCGATTTTCATGCAGGACTTGAATATACTTATGATGATTTATTCTCAGTTCGTTTAGGTTACAATGATGTAAAACAATTGACTTTTGGCGCTGGACTTATTTTGCCAAAACTAAATATTGATTATTCTTTTGTAAAGTTTGATCGCCAAGGGGAACTTGGAAACACCCATAGAATTTCTTTGATGTTGACACTTCAAGAATCAAAATATCAACGATCGAACGATTGAAAAAATTAATTTTAGCAATCTTAATTACGGTCTCAATCTCCGGATGTCTTCCATCTTTACGAATTAGCGAATCCGAATACAAAATCTTCAGGTTAACTAACGAGAAGGCTGAATCTCTAGATAAAGATTTTTCTGTTTTGATTCCACCTAACTGGTTCCCAACAAAAGATGTTAATTACAATGGCAATGAAATCTGGCTTGTTAGCGAGAATTATACTGCTGTTATAATCATTAAAAAGCTTAATCAACTTACTTCACAAAATTTGAAAGACAAAAATGAAGCCTTACTTTCTATTGCTCGCACTTCATTAATTCTTCATAAAAGAAAAAATGAAAGTTCATTCAGTGTAAATCAACCACCAAAGCTTTATCAGAATGGAAATTTAATCTATTCATCATTTGAGTATGGATTTGGCAATAATCAGGTAGCTCGTGTCGTCCTTACACAAATTGATGATGAGTATTATGAATGCATAGCCTATACAACTTCGAAGGACTTTGGAAGAATTTCATTGATTGAGCTTTATTCTATTCAGGAAAGTGTCATTACAAGTTTGAAAAAGAATTAATTCTTAGTGTGGATTGTTAAATAAAATTTTTCTATGATAGTTTTAAGCTTGAATGTTTGTCAAATCTCACAGAAGTATATTTTTAAGGGCTATTTAAAATAAAAAAAGCTTTTTGGTACATACCAAAAAGCTATCAAATCAAAAATTTTTGATGAGTATAATTACTTTTCGAGCTTGTTGATGAACAAAGCTAATCTAGATTTTTGATTGGAAGCTTTGTTTTTGTGAATAATGCCTTTTGCAGCTAATTTATCAAGCAATGATACAACTTTATTATAAGCGGCTCGTGCTGTTTCTTTATCCTGAGCAGTTCTAACTTTCTTAATCAATGTTTTAAGCTCACTCTTTCTCGCACGATTAATTGCTCGTCTTTTCAAGCTCTGTTTATGTCTTTTAACAGCAGACTTATGTGTTGCCATCAAATCTCCATATTTTTCACAAATTTAATTAAAAATGTCCTATGTTCAAATTTTTGAATTTTGAATAGAGCAATTCTTTTTTCTGAGATAAATTTTTGTTGAAATTTATCTTGAAAATGCATCTACTATCTTATAAAATGCGAAACTTATTAAAAAGATAATTTCTAATACTTTGAACAAACTTATCAATTAAACTAAATTGCATAAAAATTTTACAGGATATGGATATTAAAAAGTACCTTAATTTCATTAAAGTTGAACATACTCTTTTCTCCCTTCCACTTATTTATGCTGGAGTTTTACTGGCTTCAGAAGAATTACCTTCATTAAAATTAGTTTTGCTTGTGCTGTTTGCTGCAATTTTTGCAAGAATTTCAGCAATGACTGCCAATAGAATTATTGACTCTGAAATTGATAAAAGAAATCCAAGAACAAGAGGTCGCGAAATTCCAAGCGGAAAAATTTCTCATCTCAAGGCTTATATAATATTGCTTCTTTCTCTGGCAGGTTATTTTGTAACTGCTTATTTGATTTCACCTTTTTGTTTTTATCTCTCGCCGATACCAATTGTTATTTTTATTTTTTACCCTTATATGAAACGGTTTACTTATTTCGCACATTTTGGTGTAGGACTTGGATTATCAATGGGACCACTCGGTGGCTGGTTTGCCGTTAAAAATTCTTTTGAGAATATAACCCCAGGTGCATTGCTTAGTTTATTTACGCTTTTCTGGGCAACAAGTTTTGATATAATTTATTCAACTCTGGATGAAGAATTTGATCGTTCAAATAATTTAAAATCTTTTCCTGTTAAGTTTGGAAAGAAAAAGGCTCTTTTTTATTCTCTGGTTCTTCATTTCATTTCATATGTTTTTTTAATTCTTCTTTTTATTTCCCAGACAAGAAATATTCTATCATTTATTTTTCTGGTTACCGTTGCTGTACTTTACTATTTTGAGCATAAGTTTGCCGAAAGAGATGTTGAACTTGCCTTCTTCAAACTAAATGCCGTTGTAAGTTTTGTTGTTTTCTTAATGGTAATTGCTAAAGGAATTTGAAATGAAAATTGTAGTTGGAATTACAGGATCATCGGGCTCAATCTTCGCGGTTGAATTTCTAAAGAAAACCGAAGCTGATAAGTTTTTGATAGTCAGTAAATGGGGAAAGGTTGTCCTAAAAGACGAAACCGGTGAAAGTGAAAATACATTGAAGCCTTATGTTAAAAACATATTTAAAGATTCTGATTTGACAGCTCCACCAGCATCAGGGTCAAATTATTTCGATGCTTTTGTTATTATTCCCGCATCAACTTCTACAATTGGAAAAATTGCCTCTGGACTCGGGGACACTTTGATTACTCGAACTGCTCAGGTTTGTTTAAAAGAAAGATACAAATTGATTTTATGTGTTAGAGAAACTCCACTCGCAACAAATACTCTTGAACAACTCGCATTTCTTTCTCGTGAAGGTGTAATTGTAATGCCCATATCACCGCCAATGTATTTTGTTCCAAAAACAGTTGATGAATACATTCAAGCATTTGTAAACAAATTACAACAAGTTCTTGGTTTAAGACGAACTGGTGGTTGGAGAGCTGAAGAATTCGAGTAATGATTTACTCGAACATTGACCTCCGAATTTCATTAAATTGCATTTCGATTAGAAACTTTTTCATATAAATTTCATCCTATGATTGAACAAAAAGAATTAGAGCTAATAGAACGAGCCAAAGCCGGTGATAAGAAAGCATTAGCCGAACTGGTTACTAAATACGAAAAAACAATTTTTAGTTTTGCTTTTAAAATTTGTCGTAATAGAGATAAAGCCGAGAACACAATGCAGGAAACATTTATGAGCGTATTAAAATCCCTGCATCAATTTGATGGTAAATCGAAGTTCTCGACATGGCTTTATCGAATTGTTGTTAATCATTGCTTGATGATGGCGCGTTCTGAAGTGCATAAAGATAAATTTCATTCAATTGATGAAGAAGAATTTGATTTTGAAGAACCAGAAGTTAAACACTGGTCAGATTTACCAGAAGATAAACTCTTAAACGACGAATTGAAAAGATTGATGGACGAAGCAATTGAAAAACTTCCACCAGATTATAGAATTGTCTTTATGTTAAGAGATGTGGAAGGACTTTCAACTCAAGAAACGGCTGAGACACTCGGATTAAGTGTCCCAGCAGTAAAATCAAGATTACACAGAGCAAGATTATTTTTACGAAATGAACTTAAACCTTACTTCGAAAAATAATTTGACCTGCAAAGAAGTGATCAATCAGGTCTGTGAGCATCTGGGTGAATTGCCTGATTCACCTCTCTGCATTGCAATTCAAGAACATCTCGAAAAATGTGAGAATTGTAGTAATTTCTATGATCAACTTGAAAAAACTGTGAAACTTTTCCGTGAATATAAAACAGATCTACCCGATGGTGCTCACGAAAGACTATTAAAATTTCTTGGCTTGCAGGATAAAGAAGAAAAGTGATAAATCTCAAATTATAAAGTCCAATTTCAAAACAATTCCAATAATTAAACTTACATTGCTTAAAAAATCTACTAAAGGAAAGTTCTTAGAATTTTCGAATTTGTTACCTGATATTTAGGATTTCTTACCTGGAATTTTATTCTGCACATACATCTAAAATCTTGACTTGAAACTTTCCTGATTTTGTCTCATCTTATAAAGCGAATATGGTATATGTAATAATTTTAATTTTTGGTTTTTTAACTCTATTCTTTGCTTTTCAGTATTATTTGATTTTTAGAAGCAAGAAGATTTCGGGTCAATCGATAGATTTGAGCAAAATTAGACCCGAGCTCAGAAATTATTTTAACAACGAAAAGTTACTTATTTATTTTTATTCTCCAAATTGTTCGGCTTGTCGTTATCAAACACCAATCATTGAAAATTTAAGAAAACATAACTTTAATACTTTGAGTGTGGATATATCAAAAGATTTACAACTTGCCAGGGTTTTCGGGATTATGGGAACACCAAGCATTGCTTTAATGGAAAAAAATCTTGTAAAGGAATTTTTTATTGGTTTCCAGGATGAAGAAAAATTAATTAAAGCATACAATTCATTTTAGGAGAATAAAATGAACTATACAGTACAGGTTAACAAACCATTGGACGAGATCTTAAATCAGATAGAACAACTTGCAGAAAAACATAGCTTTCGAATTCAACATATTCATAAAGTAAGTGAGATTTTAAATGAGAAAGGTTTTGATATTGAAAAATATTATATAGTTGAACTATGCAATCCAAGATTTGCTCATCTCGTTTTAAGCAAAGACAAAAACTATGGCTCGATTTTACCCTGTAAAATTCTTGTTTATGAAAAAGAAGGGAGTAATTATGTTTCTTCACCAAATCCTGTTGAAATGGTAGAAAAACTTGGAATGACGGAGATTGGTGAAGTCGCAAAGCAAGTTGAAAAAATAATAAGAGAAATTGTTGTGGAGGTGAGCAAATGACATTAATTCAGATTTCTGGAATTTTGATTGGCGGTATTGCAGGTTATTTTATTGGAAAATTTTTCAGCAAACATACAATGGGAGTTTGTCCCATTTTGTGCAATCCTAAAATTTCAACTTTATATTTTGCTTTGTTAGGATATTTATTAACAAGCAATAAAAATCTATAATAGAAGGAGACTAAAAATGAAAAAGAATGTTGGCAAAACAGACCAAATTTTGAGAACAATATTAGGAGTTGTTCTCTTAATTTTCGCAGTCATTGACCCATCGAAAAATTGGTGGGGATTTCTTGGATTTATTCCTTTAATTACTGCTTATTTAAGATTCTGTCCAGCTTATTTGCCATTTAAGATAAATACATCCAAAGAAGAAAAATAACAGGAGGTGATGTTTATGTTTATTGATGAAAAATTGAGACAGGAGATAACGAAACAACTTTCTGTGTTAAAAAAGGAAGTCAAGCTTGTAATGTTCACCCAAGAAATTGAGTGTATGTATTGTCGTGAAACACGGACTCTTCTTGAAGAACTTGTAGAAACTTCAGATAAGTTGAAACTGGAAGTATATAATTTTGTGATTGACAAAGATAAAGCAGAGCTTTATGGAGTTGATAAGATTCCAGCAATTGTAATTCTTGAAGGTGATAAAGATTTTGGTATCAGATATTATGGTATTCCTTCGGGTTATGAATTTGCATCTTTGTTAGAAGACATAAAGATGGTTGGTACTGGCGAGGTTGATCTTAGTGATGATATAATTGAAAGAGTAAAAGCAATTGACAAAGATGTTCATTTACAGGTATATGTAACTCCGACCTGTCCTTATTGTCCACGTGCGGTTATTGCAGCTCATAAATTTGCTTATTTAAATCCGAAGATTAAATCGGATATGGTAGAAGCTACAGAATTCCCGCATCTTGCGAGAAAATATAATGTAATGGGAGTTCCACGAACAATTATCAACGGAAATGATTTTATTGAAGGAGCCGTTCCAGAGGATATGTTGCTCGATAAAATTTATGAAAATATCGGAGTTGTTTCGTGAGAGTATTTTTAAGAAAAATTTTTCAGAAAAAATATGCAAAGTTAATTCTGTTTTCTTTGATTGGATTTATTGGTGGATATCTTTATTACTATTTTATTGGATGTTATAATGGTTCCTGTCCAATTACATCGAAATGGTATACTTCAAGTTTATATGGAATGTTAATTGGCGCAATTGCTGGTTTCCCGGCTTCAGAGAAAAAATCGGAGAAACAAGATGAGTGAAACAACAACGAAAAAAATTACCAAAGATATAACCATCGAAGAGCTTATTACTCTTAAACCAGAGGCAGTAAGATATTTAATGGATAAAGGAATTCGTTGTCTTGTTTGTGGTGAGCCTATCTGGGGAACTCTTGAATCAGCATCGAAAGAAAAAGGATATTCTGAAACGGAAATTGAAAAATTTGTTGAAGATTTGAACAAATTATAAACACTTTGTTTTTAATTAAAATTAAATGATTTATTCCTTTCTCCGTTGAAATTGATTTTGAAAAGGATTTTTTAATTAATTTTTTATTCAAAATGAAATAGTTTATTGGAATTAGAAGTTTTGAGAGCAATTTAAATTTTTGTAAATTTGCAATTGAAAATACCGCGGGGTAGAGCAGCTGGTAGCTCGTCGGGCTCATAACCCGGAGGTCGCAGGTTCGAATCCTGCCCCCGCTACAAAGTTAAAGCCGGATGAAAATTCGGCTTTTTTGTTTTAAAGCAAATAATGAGAAGTGTCTAAGATTAAGTTTTAAAATTTCTCCTAGAATTGTTTTTTATGAGCCACAATTTTTAGGTTTATTAAAATCAATTCCAAAGGATTGAAAAAGAAATTTTCCATAATCTGACGATGGTTGAATACTCCTGTCGACTTCATCTTCAGTTTTGATATTGATTATTTCAACAATCTGACCATCTTTGATAAAACCAATTCGATTTGCAAATTTTAAGAGATAGGGAAGTTCGTGGGAAATTATAAAAAAAGTTGTGCCGAGATTTTTGTTAATTTCTTTGAAAAGGTCGATCAAATTCAAAATCGATACAACATCTTGAGAGGCAAAAGGCTCATCTAAAATTAAAAGTTCTGGTCTAAGAATTAATAACTTTGCCATTGCCAATCTTTGAAGTTGACCTCCACTGAGTTGAGATGGGTAGTAACTTAGCAATTCATCACTTAATCCAACAAGATTCAAAGTCTCTTTTTTTAATTTGTACCAATTTGAGGTGTGCTCTTTTTTTAGTTTTAATATTTCGTTAAAAGCATGGTCGACTTTTTGCAGAGGATCGTGTGTTGCCGCATAGTTTTGAAATAAAAATTGAATTTTATGTTCAGGTTCAATCCCAATAAAATTATTACCATTAAAAAATTTCTTGCCGGAAGTTGGTCTTTCAATTCCAGAGATAATTTTTGCAAGCGTGGTTTTCCCTGAACCTGATTCTCCGGTCAATCCAAAAATTTCCGATTTATAAATTTCGAGATTTACATTATCAAGGATTTTCTGAATAAAATTTCCAGCTTTTACTTCGAATGAAATATTATCGAGCTTTAATATAATCTGACCCATCATACTTTTAGTTGTTTGAAAGAATTTAGGAGAACATTCACTTCGATATGATTTGTTTGATTGTAAAGATTTTCTTTCTCAGTAAAATGAATCAAACTTCCATAGCTAAGAAAGGCAACTCTATCAGAAATATTTTCAGCAATTGAGATGTCTTGAGTAATAAAGATAATTGTTCCATTCTGTTCACGAACATAAGTTTTAAGAATTTCGAGTAACTGATTTGAGATTGGTTTATCAAGAGCTGAAGTTGGTTCGTCTGCAATGATTAGTGCTGGATTTGATGCAAGTACTCTTACGACAGATAGTCGTTGCAACATCCCACCGCTTAATTCAAAAGGATACTTATTAAGAATTTGTTCGTAATTTTTTAATTCCAGATCATTCATCAAATGAATGAATTTTTCGAATGGAATATTTTTCAATCTGCTGATTTCATTGAATTGGTCTTTTATTTTATAAATAGGATTAAATGCTGAAAATGGATTCTGAAGAATGTATCCAATTTTGTCCTTTCTGATTTTGTGGAGCTTGATTTTGTCAATCTCAAGGAGATTTTCATTTTCGAAAAAGACTTCACCTTCAATTGTATAAACCTGAGGATTTAAAAGTTTTGTTAGGCTTAATGCAAGGGTAGTTTTTCCTTCGCCATTCTTTCCTAAAATTGTTAAGATTTCTGATTTATGACAGGTAAAAGTAATATCATTCAAAATGACTCTATATTTTCTTTTCACGAAAACTTTTAATTTTGCCACTCGAATAAGTTCATTATTTTTTGACATGTATTTCCTTGTTTCAAACTTCAAACTAATATATTAAATTGTGAAAAATAATCCTTGAAGACGGTTAGGAAATTATCGATGAAAAAAATTCTTATTCCCATCCTTTCTGTTTTATTAATCACTCTAAATTTTATTTCTTGCAAAGGTAGAGTCGAAACCCCAGTAGGCAAAGTCTACGATGGTGAGCTATTTATTGCAATAAAAAATGATGTTGATTTCTTTAATCCTCTTTATTCAGGTGATATAATTTCTGGCTTAATTAACGATTTAATTTTTTCTGCCTTGACTTATTCAGAGTTTGATCCTGATTCGGGCAAACTCGTTTACTATCCAAATCTTGCTAAGGGTTGGAAGATATCAAAAGACAATAGAAGCATAACTTATTTTTTAAAGACAAACTTAAAATGGTCAGATGGTGAAAAATTTTCTGCTCGTGATGTTCAGTATTCCTATTTCCTTTACACGCATCCAGATGTTATGAGTGTAAGACAGGATGTAGAAAGGTTTTTTATTCATGATGGAAATGGACAGGTAGATTATCAAAAATCGTTTTTGGTCTTAAACGATTCAGTTATCGTTTTTAATTTTTCACAGAAAGTGGAAGATCCTTTGTTTATTACTGGATTGCCAATTTTACCTGAACATATTTTTAGAAACATTCAATTGAAAGAACTCTTTAATCACGATGTTAATTTCAAACCAGTCGGTATTGGACCATTTAAGCTTGAAAATTATATCAGGCAACAACAGATTGTGCTTGTGAGAAATGATTCTCTTTTCTTTGACAAAATTCCATTGATCAGAAAATTAATTTTTAAAGTTATAACTGACTATAATTCACGATTAAATCAACTTAAAAATGGAGAGATTGACTTTATAACAGATGTTCATCCAGTCGATGCAGAGATTTTGAAAAAAGATTTTCCCAAAATCAAAGTTGAGACTATTTCGGGTAGAGATTATGATTACATTGGCTGGAACAACATAGACCATGAGCTTTTTAGAAAATCATCAGGAAAAATTATTAAGCCACATCCATTATTTGGTAATAGAGAAGTTAGACTTGCACTAACAATGGCAATCAATCGAAAAGAAATTATCGAAGGTTATTTTGGTGAATTTGCACATCTGGCAGAATCACCAATCTCACCAATTTTTAAGAGATTTCTGGATACATCTTTGAAGGCAATTCAATACAATCCTGAAGAAGCAAAAAGAATTCTCCACCAAAATGGCTGGAAAGATACAGACGGCGATAAAATTTTAGATAAAGATGGTAAACCTTTCAAGTTTAAATTAACAATTGCATCTGGTAAACCACATCGTGAATTTGCAGCAACGATTATCAAAAAAGATTTAGCGAAAATTGGAATTAATGTTGAAATTGAAATGCTCGAAACATCTTTATTCTTTAATAATTTATTCCAGAAAAAACTTGATGCGTGGATTGCAGGATGGACTATTCCACTTGATCTGGACCTTGAACCTTTCTGGGGTTCGGATTTAAATAAAAATATTTTTAATGTCTGTAGTTATAGGAATTCTGAAGTGGATTTAATTTTTTCCGAATTAAGGAAAGAAAAATCATTAGAAGAAAAAAGAAAATTAATTCAGCATTTTCAAAAGATTTTGCAGAAAGATCAACCAGTTACTTTTCTTTACTGGATTGATAATATCATTGCTTACAATAAAAAGTTAAAGAATACAAAATTCAATCCCATTGCTTACACTAACCGAATCTGGGAATGGTATATTGAAAAATGAGAGGCAAAATTTTTAGGGTTATTTTAAAAAGACTGGTTAATTCACTTTTTATGGTATTGATTCTTATCAGTGTTGTGTTCTTTTTAATGCATCTCTTGCCCGGTGATCCATTTCAACAATACTATTCCCCTAAATTTGGTGATGATCTTGCAGAAAAAATTAGAAGTGAATTTGGATTTGATAAACAAGTTTCAGTACAATTTATAAACTGGATTAAAAATGTTTTTAAGGGTGATTTTGGTTATTCTATTGTTTATAAAAGACCTGTGAGCTTATTACTTGGCGAATCAATTCTTGTAACTTTATCAATCTCATTAACTGCGTTTATTCTTCAAATATTAATCACAATTCCACTTGGACTTTTTCTTTTGAAGCATTCGGGGAAGAAAATTGATTTAATTATTGATAGGCTGGCGCTGGTTATCTATAGTGCACCTGCTTTTCTTGTTGCAATTGTTTTAATTTATTTTGGTTCAATTGTTTTCAAAATTTTTCCTTCTTCTCAAATGATTTCATACAATTTTTATGAAAAAAATTTAATCGAAAAAGTTTTGGATCTGCTTCATCATCTGACATTACCAGTTTTAACTTTAACAGTGACTTCGGTCTCTTTTTCAATAAGATATTTGAGAGAGAGTTTGATAAATGTTAGTAATGAAGGATTTGTAATTGCATTAAGGTCAAATGGAATTCCAGAAGAAATAATCAGAAGAAAACATATCCTTCCTAATGCTTTAATTTCTTACATCACAATTTTAGGATTGGAGATTGGTTCTTTATTGAGCAAAACATTAATCACCGAGACGGTTTTTTCATTACCCGGTATGGGGAAGTTGATGGTCAGTTCTATATTCACTCGTGATTATCCTGTGATTGTTGCATGTGTGATTATGTCGGGTTTGATGGTGATAATTGGAAATTTTATTGCAGATGTTTTGATAGCTCGTTTCAATCCAAAATTTTCTTACGAAGTTGTTTCCCGATAAAATTATGAGTGAGAAAAATATTCAAAATAACTTTCTCGTTATCTCAATTTTTATTTTGAATATTTCTTTGTTGAGTTTAGAAAAAATAATTTATGGATTAAAATTATTCTGGTTGAAAACAATTTCATTTGATATAAAACTGTTTCGATTAAATGAGATTGATTTTTTTGCTGGATTGTTTATCCTTCTGGTTTTCGTTTTAATTTCCATTTCTTTTTTATTCCATTATTTCAACTTAATTAAGTGGAGATTAATTAAGAGATTAATAGATCGATTGAAAAATTTTAATGCAGAATTCTTTGCTGGCATTATTTTGCTTTACCTTTTGATTTTTGTTTCGTTCACGGCACCGATAATTTCTCCTGAAGATCCTTCGTATCATAAAGACATTCAAATGACCAGGTTACTATCTCCATTCACAAATTTGAAGTATGTGAGATTGAAACCATCAG
>Ga0197142_1000629_pt1 | contig 32548 bp, 34 predicted proteins | sample GBS60_MetaG_FD_148614 | JGI IMG/M metagenome (GOLD analysis project Ga0197142, IMG submission 148614) | Sediment microbial communities from Great Boiling Springs, Gerlach, Nevada, United States - GBS 60_MetaG | ecosystem: Environmental > Aquatic > Thermal springs > Hot (42-90C) > Sediment...
GCTTTATCAGAGTTTATCGGAAGGATCCCGATGAGAAAATGGTCCATAAATGAAGATAATGATATGAAATGGAGAAGACTTAAATATGTTTTACTTTTTCTTATCATGATTCCTGTATTGCTTACAGACAGGTCTGATATTGGTATGTATGAAACCTATCTTACGCTCTTTTCCTTCAATGGAGATATTCTTCAGTGGTCTCTCGTTATACTGATGCTTATGGCAAATCTCAGGGTCAGGAGATTCTGGTGTAGATACCTCTGTCCTGTTGGTGCCTTCACAGGCATTTTGGCACCTGATGCGAAAGATTATGCTGGTTCAAAGGACTGTCCTGTTAATAATCCTATTAGACCACTCCAGTCAGAATGTCTAAGATGTAATAGATGTTTTACGAGGAGGGATGATAATGGCTGACGGAAAAAGATTTTATGTTCTTATAATTATTTCCGTTGTAATAATTTTTGCAATAATAGCTAATAATCTTTTTGAAAATAGATTTTCAGAAGAGATTACTTCTTATATACAGAGGTTTTACCATTACGAAATGGTTATATCGAAAAAGGGTCTCAGTCTTCACAGGGCGGTGTACTGGCGAGAGGAGAGATGAGGTAGAATAAAATATGAAGGTCCGGTGTGAGCTCTGCCCAACAGAGTGTGTGCTTGGTGAATACGAAGTTGGGGGCTGCAAGGTAAGGATCAACAAAGGAGGTGTCCTTTATAGCCTTGTTTATGGCAAACCCTGTGCTGTTGCCATTGATCCAATTGAGAAAAAGCCCTTCTTCCATTTCCTGCCAGGCTCAAGGGCCTTCTCTATTGCAACGGCAGGCTGTGTCCTTGGATGCAAGTTCTGTCAGAACTGGCAGATTTCTCAGGCAAGGCCTGAAGAGGTGGATTATCAGGATCTTCCTCCAGCAGATGTCGTGAGGGGAGCCATATTTTATGGTTGCAGGGTGATAACCTATACCTATACAGAGCCGACAGTCTTTTATGAATACATGTATGATACAGCTTTGATTGCAAAAAGGGCAGGCATAAAGAATACTATGCATACCTGTGGATATATAAATGAAAGACCTTTAAGGGAGCTTTCCAAATACATGGATGCTGCTGATGTGGACTTAAAGGCCTTTACAGAGGACTTCTATGCGAGGATATGCGGAGGCAGGTTGAGGCCTGTGCTTAATACATTAAATATACTGAAGGAAGAAGGTGTGTGGCTTGAGATAACAAACCTTGTTATTCCCACACTAAATGATGATATGAGAAAAATAAAAGAGATGTGCCTGTGGATAAAGGATAATCTCGGTCCTGATGTGCCATTACATTTTTCGAGGTTCTTCCCAAACTATAAATTAAAGAATCTGCCTCCCACACCCCTTGAGACACTTCTCAAGGCAAGGGAGACGGCCCTTGATGCTGGTTTGAGGTTCGTATATATAGGAAATATAAGGACTGAGGCTGAGCATACTTATTGTCCTTCCTGTAAGAGGAGGCTCATAGGGAGGGAAGGTTATTTTATTCGTGAGAATAATATCATGAATGGTAGATGCCGATTCTGCAGGGCCTCTGTCCCTGGTATATGGAGCTAAATTATGACAAGAAGGAGTTTTTTGAGGTTTTTTGTCTTTGGCAGTATCCTCGGTATCTTAAGAAGGTTATTGAGATTCCGGAGAAAGGATAACCTGATAGTTGAGGCAAGATGGTGGAAAAGGTTGTAGTTTTTATCTTAAGCTTTTTATTTCTGTTTTTTTCTGCCTGTAAAGAAGCGGTTAAGGCCCCTAATGTAGCAGGTGTCTTTTATCCTTCTGAGCCTGAAATTCTTAAAAAGGAGGTCGATAATTTTATTCAAGGGGCAGAGTATCAGGATATAAAAGGTGAACTCATTGCCCTCATATCTCCCCACGCAGGTTATCAGTTTTCTGGACAGGTTGCTGGATATGCCTATCGGAACCTTCACGATAGACCTGTAAAGACTGTTATAATCATCGGACCAGCCCATTATTTCCCCTTTAGAGGTATATCGGTTTACAAAGAGGGCTTCTTCAGGACGCCCCTTGGTGATGTAGAGATAGACGAGAAGGTCTCAGGGCTTCTGATAAAAGAGGAGATGGATGTATCTTTTATTAAAGAGGCCTTCCTTAAGGAGCATTCCTTAGAAGTCCAGCTACCTTTTCTTCAGAGGACCCTTAAGAGGTTCAGGGTTGTTCCTGTCCTTGTTGGTTCACCGACAGAGAGGTCTTTACAGCATGTAATCCCGGTTCTTACAGAATTACTCAGAAAACAGAGGGATGTATTGATTATAGCGAGCTCAGACCTTTCCCATTATCATACCTACGAAGAGGCAAGGAAGATGGACATGATGTTTATTGATGCTATCCTGAGGCTTGCTATTGAGGAGCTTCAAGGTCTCCTTTCGAGAGGAGAGGTGGAGGCTTGCGGTGCCTGGCCCGTGATTATAACAATGGCTGTTGCAAGGAATCTTGGAGCAACAGAGGGCATCCTTTATAAGTATGCCAATAGTGGAGACATAACAGGTGACACCAGAAGGGTTGTTGGGTATGCAGCCATTGGTTTATATAAGAAAGAACTCAGTCCAGGGCAAAGGTCTTTTCTTTTGAAGATTGCCAGGGAGACGATATTCTCCTATGTGAAAGAAAAGAAGATACCGAGATTTAATATTATTGATAGAAGGCTTATGGCGAGTGGAGCCACCTTTGTTACCATAAAGGATAGGTATGGAAATCTCAGGGGATGTATAGGGAATATCTTTCCTGTTATGCCCCTTTATGAATCAGTCCAGAAAAATGCCATAGCTGCTGCAACAGCTGACCCGAGATTTCCGCCTTTGAGGCCTGAGGAACTTGAAGGCCTATCTGTAGAGGTGACGGTCCTTTCGCCTCTAGAAAGGATAACGGATCCAGAGGATATAGTTATTGGAAGGCATGGCCTCTTTATAGTAAAGGGTTCTAAAAGCGGTATTCTCCTTCCTCAGGTTCCTGTTGAGTTTGGCTGGGACAGAAAAACCTTTCTCAAGGAGGTGTCTTTAAAGGCAGGTCTTCCAGAGGATGCCTGGAAGGACGGAGAGCTTTACAGATTCACTGCAGAGATAATAAAAGAATAAATTTGCATTAATTATCGAAACCACATCTGTCCAAGTTGGACAGCAGTGACTTGCATTAATTATCGATATAATAGTTGAGGTTTATCTCTTTATACAGATTTTTCTTGTTTCATCCATCAGAAAGAGTATCAAGGCAAAAGGCATAAGTCTTAGCCATACCTCAAGGGGTAGTGGAGTAGTTCCAAAAAAGAGGTTACCAACTGGTGCGTAGATAAAGGCAAAGGCAAGGAGTAATTCAAGACAGAGCTCTATTAAGACAAGCCTGTTAGATAATAAGCTGAGCCTGAAAACAGTCTGAGTGGCAGATCATCAGACAAAGACATTTGCAATCTGGATGACAATTATCTCCGAAGACAGGCTGTTGTGGCCTGAGGATAAAGGGTATCCCTTGGAGAGAGAATTTCTCCTCAGATCCATCTACCAGATTTAAGGACATAAAAAAATCCTTGTAATTCTATTTATCTCGTGTTGTAGAGGGCTCAGGCCTGGCTACACTGGGCCTGCCAGATTGGGCAATCTTTCCGAATTCTGTACTCATGTTTGTTGAAAAGACTACACCTTTACCATTGCCAGACAATACTGTGATACCAGTTTCGAAAATAGCGGGATATTCACCTCCTTTGCCTGAAGAAAAAGCCTCTTGATTGCCTTCTGGGAAAGGTTCAGTTTTTTCAGAGAGACCTTTTTCAGCTATATATGCGAGATAGACCTTTCCGCCTGTTACCCTTGCAAGCTCAAGGCATTACCTTGCTGCGACCTCAGAGGCCAAGTGTTCATTCACTTCTACAATGAGCCTTCTATACATCCTGATATAAGGATAGCACCAATTGTAAAAGGAGGTAACAGGGAGTGTAAAATTAAAGATGATTAAAAACCTACTTATTACAGGCCTTCCAGGTACAGGAAAAACAACACTCATAAAAAGCCTCACCTCTGAACTTAGAGACAGGGCTCCCTGTGGTTTTTACACAGAGGAGATAAGGGAAAAGGGTGTAAGGAGGGGTTTTGAGCTTGTAGCCCTTACAGGCCAGAGGGCAATACTTGCCAGTGTAGATATCGAAAGTCCTTTTAGGGTTGGTAAATACTATGTGGATGTAAAAGGTTTTGAGAGATTCCTCGATTCCCTCGATCTTTTAAACCAGAAGACTAACCTGATTTTTATAGACGAGATAGGCAAAATGGAATGTCTATCAAATAAGTTCATAGCCCTTGTCAGGGCTTTACTTGATTCTAAAATCCTCCTTATAGCCACTATTGCCCTTAAGGGAGGAGGATTTATAGAAGAGGTAAAGAATAGGCAGGATGTTAAGGTCTTTGTGATGGATTTTAAAAACAGAGATTTCTTGTTAGATGATATTGTAAAGTATGTAAAGACACTTTTCTTAGATAGATTCTGAAGAGATGGTAATGGTATTTTCTGGAATGACAAAAAGCAATGAGTGTGTTAAAAGAACTTTTAAGATAAAATATAACAGAAGAGATATTTTAAAACATGCCTTTGGGCATGACAAATAACTTTTCAGGAGGTCCTTATGGTAACATTTGCTGTTTCTGGTGCCCTTGGAAGGATGGGTAGCAGGATCGTCTTTCTTGGTTTACAGGAACAGGGTCTTAAGTTAGTAGGTGCCCTTGAGAGAAAGGGTCATGAGGCAGTTGGAAAGGATATTGGTCTTCTTGTTGGCTCTAAAGAGACAGGTGTGATTCTTACTGATGACCCTGAAAGGGCCTTCAGGGATGCTCAGGTGATTGTGGAGTTTTCATCACCTCAGGTTACCCTTGAACATCTGAGGCTTGCTACTGAGTTAAAAAAGGCAATGGTTATAGGTACAACAGGTTTTTCAAAGGATGAAGAGGAAGAACTCAGAGGACTTACTAAAAATATTCCATGTGTAGTAGCCCCTAACATGAGCGTGGGAGTTAATCTCTTATTAAAGGTCTTACAGGACATAGCAAGGGTTCTTGGTGACGAATACGACATTGAGATAATAGAGGCTCATCACAGATTAAAAAAGGACGCACCTAGTGGCACTGCCATGAAGATGGCTCAGGTCATAGCAGATGCCTTAAAAAGGAATCTTGATGAGGTCGCGGTTTACACAAGAAAGGGTGTAATAGGTGAGAGGACAAAGAAGGAGATAGGTATTCAGACTATAAGGGCAGGTGATATTGTTGGAGAGCATACAGTTCTTTTTGGTGGTATTGGCGAAAGGATAGAAATAACCCACAGGGCATCAAGCAGGGATACCTTTGCAAAAGGTGCCCTCAGGGCAGCCTTATGGGTTGCTGATAAACCAGCAGGCCTTTATGATATGCAGGATGTCTTGGGATTGAAATAGTATCTGCCAGTAAGAGGCTTTATTTAACAGGCTCTATGAGGCCATAATTCCCATCGTTTCTTTTATATATTACATTTAGCTGGCCTGTCCTATCATTTTCAAAAACAAAGAAGTTTTTATCAAGGAGCTCCATTTGCATAGCTGCCTCTTCAGGACTCATGGGCTTAATCTCAAACCTTTTTAATTTTATGATTCTGGGTTCCTTTTCAATTTCTGAGGATTGAAGAGTTGATGAACCTTTATTCTCCCCTTTTCTATGAGAGTTTATCTTTTCTTTATATTTTTTGATCTGTTTTTCGAGTTTTTCCACTACCTCATCAATGGAGGAATAGATTTCACCTGTTACACCCTCTGCCTGAATCAAATAGCCATTAGCCTTGAGAAGAACCTCTGCCTTGTGCTGGTATTTCTGGATGCTGAGTGTAATGATAGCCTCTGTGATATTTGAAAGGTATCGCTCAAATTTGGCAATCTTTTTTTCTGCATATTCTCTTAATGCCGGTGTAATCTCAAAGTTTCTTCCAGTGACAATGATGTTCATAGTTCCTCCCTTTTTTCTAAAATTTTTCTCTGATTCTGAGAAAGTATCTTTAGCTCAGTCCTGTATTTTGATACAGTCCTTCTTGCAATATGTATATTGGAATTTTTTAATATCTCTACTATCTGTTGATCACTGAGGGGATTTGATGGATCTTCCTCAGATATAATCTTCTTTATTAATTCCTTGACCCTTGTAGAGGATACCTCACCTGAATCACTGTGGATAGAGCTGCTGAAAAAGAACCTGAAGGGGAATATCCCGTGAGGAGATGCAAGGTATTTATTTGATGTAACCCTGCTGATGGTACTTTCATGCATGTTTAGTTCTTTTGCAATTTCCCGAAGTGTGAGAGGTTTAAGGTAGTCAATACCTTTATCAAAAAATTCTCTCTGAAAATTTATAATCCGTTCGGTCACCCTGTAGATAGTTCTGTTTCTCTGATCAAGGCTTTTGATAAGCCATATAGCGGAACGAAGCTTTTCTTCAAGAAACTGTCTTTCTTCCTTTGATAAGAGATTTTTGTTCATAAGTAGTTGTCTGTATTTTTCGTTGAGTCTGAATCTCGGGACTCCATCATCGTTCAGGATTATTCTGTAGTCAGTCTCGTCCTTTATAACATATACATCAGGTTCAACATAAGTGGGTTCAGAGGAAGAGTAATTTCTGCCAGGTTTTGGATCGAATCCCTGAATGATCTTTACAGCATGCAGGACATCATCAAGACTCACATTGAACTTCTTTGCTATATTCTGGTATCTCTTCTTTTCCAGGTCCTCAAGGCATTCTGTTATTATCCTTTCAACAAGTGTATCTTTAAGTCCCAGGTATTTTACCTGAAGGAGAAGACACTCCTTGAGGTCTCTGGCTCCTACACCTGAAGGATCAAAGGTCTGGATGACCTCAATGGCCTTCTGAATAATATCTGTGGAAAATCCTGAGGTCTCACTTAATTCTTCAATGGTCGCTCTGAGGTAACCATTTTCATCTATATTCCCTATTACAATCTCTCCAGCGATTCTTAATTCATCACTTACATGTGAGAGTCTTAACTGCCAAAGAAGATGTTCTGAGAGGTCTGGTTTTTTGCTCACGAATTTTTCAAAGGATGGGGTCTCGATTGTACCCGGATTGAAGTATCCGAGATCCCTGCCATCGCTTGAGCGTTCATCAAAGTATTCGTCCACAGAAGGATAGAGTTTGCTGAATTCTAATAGACTTTCAAGGGGTTTCTCTTCATCTTCAGAGATTTCCGGGTTAATTTCCTCTGGTATCTCTTCTGTGTTCTGTGCCTCTTCAGGGGATTCTGTTAGTTCTTCAAGGAATGGATTTTCCACAAGTTCCTGATTTAATGTCTCCACAAGCTCAAGCTTCTGCATCTGGAGAAGCTTGATGGCAAGCTGTATCTGTGGTGTTAGGATCAGTTTTTGTGAAAGCCTTATGTCGAGTCTATTCTCAACAGGCATCAGATATTAAACTCCTCACCAAGATAGGTCTTTCTTACAATCTCATTTTTAACAAGCTCTTCAGGTGTTCCATGAGCAAGTATAGCACCATCGCTTATTATGTAAGCCCTATCAGTAATGGAAAGGGTATCTCTTACATTATGGTCTGTAATAAGGACACCCACATTCCTCTCCTTAATATAGTTTATCATTTTTTTAAGTTCTGTTATAGTGATGGGATCAATACCAGCAAAGGGCTCATCAAATAACACAAAGGACGGAGATAGGCTCAACATTCGTGCAATCTCGGTTCTTCTCCTTTCACCACCAGAAAGCCTGTATCCCTCTCTATCAGCAAACTCATAGAGTTTGAATTCTTCTATTATCTCATTAATCCTTTTTATCCTCTCCTCTTTTGAAAGTTCTGTAAATTCTAACACAGCAGCAATGTTCTCCTTGACAGTGAGCCTTCTGAATATTGATGCCTCCTGAGGGAGATAGCCTATACCTTTCCTTGCCCTCAGATACATTGGATAACGGGATATATCTTCACCATCAAGGAATACAGAACCGCTATCCTGTTTTATAAATCCCACAAGCATGTAAAATGTCGTCGTCTTGCCAGCGCCATTAGGACCGAGGAGACCTACAACCTCACCTCTCTTCACACTGAGGCTTACACCTCTTACAGCTGTTCTTAAGCCATACCTTTTTGTGAGATTTTTTGCTTCAAAGCTCATTTATCTGTGGATTCTTCTTTGAGAAAGGTAACAGTTTAGTTTTTCTAAAAGGCCATGACATGACTGGCTTCTCGGCAAAATTTAAACTACCTTTTTTCAAAATTGAAAGTTTAGTTATGTCTTCATTCTTTTTTAATTTATCAGCCGTGGCTGTCTTCAGGACAGCCACTCTTTGCCAAGACCCGTGAAATTTTGCCTCAAAGCCAGCCATGCCAAACCACTATAAATGATTTTGGCAAACCTTACCTATTATTGAGAAAGACTTTACTATTCGAGATGACCGAACGGTCTTCAGATATGTAATATACTATCTTATCACCTTTTATCATATTTTTACCATCCATTGCAACAGGATCACCCGTGAAGGTGATACTCTCATCTTCTGCTATATATACTGCCTTCTGGGAGATTATAGTCTTCTCACCTTTAATCACCTTTACATTTCCATCGGCCTCGAGTCTTTTAATCCTTGAACCTGTCTCGTCATAATAGACGAGCATGGTGTCTGCAAAGACTGTCATATCTTCTTTTTTTGCAACAACAGAGCCCTTAAAAAGGGCCGTGTTTTCTTTTTTATTTATTGTAAGGCTTTCTGATGTTATGACAGTAGGAGCTTTCTGGTTCTCGAGAAACCTATGCTGAGCCTGAACTGGTTTATCCGATAGCACCACTATGAATATGGCTAAGACAAGAAGCCTAATCATTTAAATTCAACCCTCACATCCCTTATTATCTTCAGATTTCCAAACTCATCGGTTACTATCCCTTTGCCTGTAATCTTCATATTGTCCTTTTCCAGTACAACAGGGGCACCACTCTTTATCTTATCGCTTTCAATTTTCAGAGATTCAATCTTTCCAGTTGAGCCATCAGGAAGTTTTATTATCACGCCATCCATTACCTCAGCACTACCTGTTGTTATCTCATATACCCCCCTTGGTGCTTTTAATGATATCCTTTTGGATTCAGACCGGAAGGTTACATCGTATATTGTTGCCCTATCATTGTTGTCTATTACTGCCCTTGAAGCCTCAAGCCTCCAGAGCTCACCCTTTGTGTTTTCCGTGTTAATTCTCACTCCTTTTAGTTCTTGAAAGGGAAGAGGAACCTCTTTCGTAGTTTTCCCCCCCTTTTCAAGAAGAAGAATCCAGAGCATCAAAGAGATAATGATCAGTGCAACAGGGTATACCCTTTTCACATTTTATTATAACTATTTTTCCTATCAGACTACATGCTTTAAGCCTTAGGCTTTTTCTAATTTCCTCTGGCCTCTATAAGAGCCTTTCTCATTACCTCAACAGGTGGCTTCTTTCCTGTCCATAATTCAAAGGCAAAGACTCCCTGCCAGAGGAGCATACCAAGCCCATCAATGGTCTGGCAACCTTTTAGGGATGCCTCTCTTAAAAGCCTCGTCTCCTTATAAATAAGGTCACAGACAAGTTGATCTTTATGGAGTAGTTCAATATCTACAGGTGATGGGTCTTCAGGTTTAAGACCAAGAGGTGTTGCATTAATAACTATATCAGCCTCCCTTATAGTTGAAATATCTTCAGCAACTGTTACTTTTGCCACTGAGACCTTCACATGTCCTGTAAGGTGGTTTACCAGGTTAAGGCTCTTTTGTCTGTCAATGTCGTATATTAGGAGTTCTGATGCTTCCTTGCTTAAGTAATAGGCAACAGCCTTTGAAGCACCACCAGCACCAACAATGAAGACCCTTTTACCCTGTGGGGAATAACAATTTTCATTTAATGAGGCCATAAAACCTCTTCCATCTGTGTTGTATCCAATGAGAAGACCTTCTTGATTGACAACAGTATTCACAGCACCTATCTCTTTTGCCTCTTCATCTATCCTGTCAAGGAATTTGATAACTGCCTCTTTGTGAGGAACTGTTACATTTATACCAGCAATGCCCAGTGCCCTTATGCCTTTTATAGCCTCCTCAAGCCTTGAGGGTTCTACAGAAAATGTTACATAACAGTAATCAAGCTCCAGTGCCTCAAAGGCACTATTGTGCATAACCGGCGAAAGGCTGTGCTCAACGGGATAGCCCATGAGACCTGTTACTTTTGTCTTAGCAGTAACCTTCATCTCAATACCTCCAGTGCTTTTATCAATCCTTCAGGTGAGGATTCTATCTTTAAGGCCTTAACTGAAAGGGCCTTTGATATATCATTTATAGTTAATCCATCGAGAAATTCGTCTCCGCAACTATTACTCTCGCCACCACTATCTCTTGTCGTTACATCAGGGATGAGAAGGTAGTCCCCTTTTCCGACCTTATCAGCAAGGGCCTCTATAATATCCCTTCCTGTGAGGAGCCCTGTCACTGTTACGGTATCACCAAAGAATCTATTCTTTATCTGGAAGAGTTCTAAGTTAATTCCCTCTTTTTTAAATTGTTCCACATAGGGTATAAGAAAATTATAAAAGGATTCGCCCGTAAAGGTCACGAACCTGTTTTTTGTTGGATTTTTTGGAGGTCCAAGTCTTTTTGCTTTATGTAAAAACAGGGTAACAAGACCAACACCATTTTCAATCTGGGGAAACCCCTCATATCTCTTTACCCCTGGCAGAGGAATCCCTGCCTTAATATAAAGCTCATCAGCTCCATGAACAATATGTCTTCCATATCTCTTTTTAAATGGTCTATCAATAGACTCTATTATCTCTATAGCCTTCAGGGCATCTTCCTTCTCAACGGGTTTAAGGGATGACTTATTATACCTTGTGAGTCCTACAGGAACTACTGCTATTGAAGATACATAGGGATAGAGTTTTATAAGGTCTCTTATGGTTTTTTTGAGGTCAGGTCCATCATTGTAACCCGGGCAGAGGACTATCTGGCAATGCATCTTTATCTTTGCATCTGCAAGGCTCTTCATCTCCTTCAATATATCAGGTGCATCAGGATTTCCGAGGAGGAGATTTCGTTTCTCTCTATTTGTGTGGTGTACTGAAATATAGAGGGGGCTTAAGCACTGTTGTTTTATACGACTCCTATCTTCGTCTCTTAGATTTGTAAGGGTTATGAAGTTCCCGTGGAGGAAAGAGAGTCTGAAATCATCATCCTTTATGTAAAGGCTTCTCCTCAATCCCTTAGGGAGTTGATTTACAAAGCAGAATATACACCTATTTTTGCATCTCCTTATCTGGAAAGAACTAACTTCTATGCCAAGTTCCTCTCCTTCCTTTCTTTTAATCTCCAATTCTTTTATCCTGTCTCCTCTTTTTATCTTTATGCGGAGAAGGGATTCACTTCCAAAAAAAAGGAGATCGATTATGTCATTTATTTTATTGTTGTTTATTGAGATAATGCAGTCGCCTGTTTTAAGACCTGCTCGTTCAGCCAGCGTATCTTTTTTTATTTTTTCAATTATCACTTCTCTGCTCATAGAGCTTTAGATCTCTCAAGATGTAATGGATACATGATATGGTAGCAAGTCCAGCAGTTAGGATGTAAATGATAGACAGTATATCTTTCAATATGTTGAAGTTTAACGAAACCAGTGTAGCCCCGATGCATATTACCTGTAAGGTATTTGAGAGCTTCCCAGCGATTGAAGGGGCAACCCTTGTAGAGCCAGTCTGTATATAAAGTGATATCCATCCAAGAACAACGATGAAGTCTCTACTGATAATTATAATTGTTAACCATTTCGGTACAAGTTCAAGAAATGTTAATGATAGAAAGGCAGTAACCAATAAGAGCTTATCCGCGAGGGGGTCGAGGAATGCACCAAGGGAGCTTTTTTGATTTTTCAGTCTTGCCATGAATCCATCAAGGGCATCTGTGGCAGAGGCAGCAAGGAATGTAACAAGGCTATAATCAAATCGTTTATATACTATCGTCATTACGAATAACGGTACAAGGAATATCCTCAAAAGGGTTATTATATTGGGAACTGTTATCATGGTATATTAACAACCTTATAGGGCTTAGGCTCTGATAGCCTTCTGAGTATCTCAGAGAGATACCTTTTTTCAATCTTAATATTGATCTTATCGCATATATTCTTTGCTTTATTAAGAAGGTTTGTAGCATCTCGGGATGATCCTTTAATAGCGTGAATCTGAACCCTTCCAAGAAGTCCATAAACCAGCCCTCTCATATCTCCTGTAGCCTTGAAATTGGCCATTGCCCTGTTAAAATACCACTGAGCAAGTCTTATTTTGTTCTGGACAAGATAGGCCATTCCCATACTCCATAGTGTATAGGCAGAACTTACCCTGTCACCTATTTTTCTGTAGAGATTAAGGGCTTTTTTAAAATGTCTTATGGCTTCACTGTATCTACCCTTCATCCTCAGGGCATTTCCGATACCACAATGAGAATAGGCAATACCAAATCGGTCTTTTATCTTTTTAAAAATACTATTTGCCTCTTGATAATATCTCAGTGATTCCTCATACAAACCAGCAACTCTTGAGGTTCCGCCAAGACTATTGAGACAATAGCCTTCTCCTTCTTTGTTTCCCTTAAATCCTTCAAGGGCGTTCCTGAGGGTCTTCAGGGCATTATTGAGGTCACCTTTTATTCTCAAACCAACACCTTCGGCCCACAGGGAGAAGGCTACTCCAGTTTTGTCATTAATTGATCTGTACAATCTCCTCGCTTTCTTAAAGTACCGCAACCCCTCTTTCCAGTTACCAAGGGCCCTTAATGAAAGGCCTATCCCCATTAGTGCATCAGCCTTTGCTGTTTTGTCCTTTATATTCTCGGCAATGGAAAGGGCATTCCTGTAGTATTTTATTGCATCGTTAAATTTACCAATCATTCTCAGGGTGTCTCCCGCAGCGAGAGAGGCCTCTACAATACCCTCTTTGTTTTTCTGTTTTTTATAGTAAAAGATTGCCTTTTTATATATGTTATAGGCCCTTCTATAATCACAACTGAGCCTTAATGTCTCAGCTTCTTTAAAGAGTTTGTCAGCCTTCAAGAGATTTTTTCAGCTCCTCCATCAAAACTTTATAGTCCTTTGAATTGTAAAAACCAGAGCCCATTACAAGGATGTCTGCACCTGCCTCTGCCACGGTCTTTGCATTATCAAGCTTGATTCCACCATCAACCTCAATTAGGGTATCAACGCCTTTTTCCCGAATCATATCCCTCAGGAGCTTTATCTTTTCAAGACACCGTGGTATAAAGGTCTGTCCGCCAAATCCTGGATTAACAGACATAACGAGGACCATGTCAACATCCTCAAGAATATGGTCAAGATTCCACACAGCTGTGGCAGGATTTATTGATACCCCTGGCCTTGCTCCGCTGTCGCGTATCCAGTTAATGGTTCTGTGGAGGTGCCTAAGGGCCTCATAATGGACAGTGATGAAATCAGCACCTGCTGATATGAAGTCCTTTATGTATCTATCAGGCTCTTCTATCATGAGATGGATGTCAAGAGGTAATCTTGTTGCCTTTCTGATAGATTCAACTACAAAAGGCCCTATAGTTATATTTGGCACAAAGTGTCCATCCATTATGTCAATATGAAGCATATCTGCACCTGCCTCCTCTGTCTTTCTGAGTTCTTCTTCAAGCCTCAGAAAGTTTGCACTAAGAAGAGAAGGTGCAATCCTTATAGTTCTTTCTTTTGAGTTTTTAAGAAAAAAGGCCATACTTGAGCACCCCTATTTCCTTTTTTTACTCAATGAGCATCAGTTAAAATAAAGTTTTGAATGGGCATAAGGCCAATGAACAGGCTACATGCTTTAGGCGTTAGAATTTTAGGCTATAGGCGACAGGCTTCAGGATATTTTTTATTTTTCCATAGCCTAAAGTAGCCTATAGCCCATTTTAAATGCCCCTTTCAATTTGTTTTGAACAGCATTAAGCATCAGGCTTATATGATAAAAACTCTATGGCCTCTTTTACAAGGCTGAGGTCGACCCTTGTGTTAAAGCAGGGACCAAAGGGCCTTTCATTGGGAATACCAATAACAGGAAGGGGATAGGTATCAACTATCCCACTTGAGAGATCCCTTTCACAGGCAACAGCAACAATCGCTTCAGGAATCACATCCTTAACAATCCTTCTTGCCAAGGTTCCTCCTGTTGCAACATAGAGGGATATACCATATTTTTCACCTATGGCTATGAGGTCTTTTATCTCACATCTTCCACACCTTTTACAGAGCATAATGTTATGGGTGAGTCTTATATCGCAGTCATTTATCTGGATACAGTGGGGAAGAAGCAAAAGTATCCTCTTTGCAGAAGGCCTTTCAGCCTTTACGAGCCTGTTGTTTAACCTTATAATAAGGGACTGAAGGGCTTCTTTTTTTGATTTAAAGAAGGTACCTATGAACATGAATAAGGGATAAACAATCTTCAGGATAATTCCCCTTAGGAGTCTTTTGCTATTTACCAAGGCGGTCTCCTTTTTTAAGCCTTCTACCCCTTAAAAAAGAAGGGGCATCCATTGCCCTTTTCCCTTCTGGTTTGACCTCAAGAATCTCAAGGAGGTCCTTTCCTGTTCCTACTATGAACTTTTTTTCTGTCTCTACTATTATACCGGGTTCACCGCTACCTTCAACAACAGAGGCCTTTGTTATTATGAGCCTTTTTCCATTTAATAATGTATAGGCACAGGGCCAGGGAATAGTGCCCCTGATGAGGTTCCTGATCTCCACGGCAGTTTTATGCCAGTTAATAAGACCATCCTCTTTTTTTAATGGAGGTGCGTAGGAAGGCTTGCCCTCCTGTTTAACAGGTCTTATCGTCGAGTTTCTTATGCCAGAGAGGGTCTCGAGGAGAAGTCTCGAGCCAGCTTCAGAAAGTTTCTTGCTGAGGCTAATAGCATCGTCGTCCTCTTTTATCTCTATCTCTTTTTTGAGAAGGATGTCGCCCGTGTCAAGCCCTTCATCCATCACAATTGTTGTAACACCTGTGATCCTTTCCCCATTTATAATTGCCCATTGAATTGGCGCTGCTCCTCTGTATTTTGGCAGGAGCGATGCATGGACATTTATACAGTACCTTCCAGGAATCCTGAGTATTTCTGGCGGGAGTATCTTGCCATAGGCAACAACTATTATAAATTCAGGCCTTATCTCTTTCAGTCTTTCTATAAATTCTGGCTCTCTTATTCGTTCTGGTTGAAGGACAGGAATATTGTATTTTTGGGCGAGTTCCTTTACAGGTATAGGTATGGGAGTTTTATCCCTTCTGAATTTCTCAGATTGTGTTACAACTAAGGAGACCTCTTCACCAGCCTCTATAAGGGCATTGAGGGAGGGAACTGCAAATTCAGGTGTTCCAAAGAAGATAAGGCCCAATTTGTTACCTCGTCATGCATCTGTCCAAGATAAATCTTAAAAGGGCATGAGGCCGAAAAGACACAAAAGGCGACACCTTAATGTAACTTGTTAAATAACCTGTCATGACCTTAATATACCTCTCAGAGGCTCGAATAACCGCATTCTATATTTAAAAATAAATCCTGTCGCTTCTTTTGTGTTTTTGAGGCCTTATGCCCTCTTTAAAATACCATTTTAATTTATTTTGGACAGCAGTGACCTCGTCACTTATTGGAATAAAATTATCTCTGGGCTTCGAGCCTTCGTTCTTTGAGGATTCGTTTCTTAAGAAGCTCTCTTCTGAAGGGGCCAAGCCTGTCGAGTATAAGAATACCTTCAAGATGGTCTATTTCGTGCTGAAGGGCCCTCGCAAGAAGTCCTTCTGCCTCTATCTCCAAGGGTTTTCCATTCCTGTCAAGTCCCCTAACAGCAACCCTGGCTGACCTTTTTACATTCACCACATGACCAGGCACACTAAGACAGCCTTCCTCGGAATCTATTAATTCATCCGTAAGGATTAACTCAGGGTTTATTATTGTCAGTAGAGAAGAGCTTCCATCCTTATAGCCTACATCAAGGACAATCAACCTCTTCGAAACCCCTACCTGAGGAGCAGCAAGGCCTATGCCAGGAGCGGCGTACATGGTTTCAATCATATCATCAATAAGCTTCTGGAGCCCTCCATTAATATCCTCAACAGGAAGGGCCTTCCTTTTGAGCACCTCATCAGGAAACTTCCTTATCTCAAGGATAGCCATAATACATTATACCATACCCTTGCCTAAGAGGTTAATATTCTGTTAAAATTAAATGATGTCTAAGACAGTAATGTTTCTTGATAACCTGAACCCTGAGCAGAAAGAGGCCCTTTTACATTGTAAGGGTCCTCTTCTTGTCCTTGCAGGAGCTGGAAGCGGAAAGACAAGAGTGATAACCTACAAATTTGCCTACCTCGTAAAGAATAAAAAGCTTTCACCTACCTCTATTTTTACTGTAACCTTTACTAATAAAGCTGCTGATGAGATGAAATCTCGTATCAGGGATATTCTTAAAGTTGATTGCACCAATTACTGGATTGGTACATTCCATTCACAGTGTAGGCGCATACTCAGGCAAGAAATCAAGGCAATTGGGTATAGTCCTGATTTTTGTATTTATGATGAAGAGGATCAATGCCATCTGATTAGGCAGATCCTCAAGGAGTTTAAGATGTACGAGGCCCTTTACAAGGGGGTTGCATCAAGGATAAGCTATTTAAAGGCTTCACTGATAACTCCTGAAGATTTTTTAGCCTCAGGAGACAGCTATGGTTTTGATGAAAGACTTGCGAGGATTTACAGGAGGTATCAGGAAGAACTTAAAAGGGCTAATGCCCTTGACTTTGATGACCTTATCTACCTCACTGTAAAGTTATTTAAGGAACATCCGAAGATCCTTGAAAGATATCAGGACATATTTTCCTATATACTTGTTGATGAATTTCAGGATACAAATATAGCACAATATCTGTTAATAAAACTCCTTGCATCAAAACATGGAAATATATGCGTTGTTGGTGATGATGATCAGAGTATTTATAAATTCAGGGGTGCCAATGTCGGAAATATAAAAAGGTTCGAAGAAGACTTTCCTGGACTGAAGATTATAAAACTTGAAAAAAACTATCGATCCACTCAGAATATCCTTGATGTCTCTGGTGCTGTTATTTCAATGAATAAGGATAGAAAGGAAAAGAGGCTATGGACAGATAGGGGTGAAGGAGAGAAGGTATGCTATACACTTTTTGGAAATGAGATTGAAGAGGCAAGGTATATTGCAAAGACAATAAAAGACCTATACCTTAAAGGGAAATACCAGTTTGGAGATTTTGCTATCCTTTATAGATTGAATATACTTCTGAGAACCCTTGAGGAAGGATTGAGATCAGAGGGTATTCCTTATAGGGTGGTTGGCGGAGTAAGTTTCTATCAGAGAAGAGAGATAAAGGATATCCTTGCTTATGTAAAACTTGCTTTAAACAAGAATGACAATGTTAGTTTTAGAAGGATAATAAATGTTCCTCAGAGGGGTATAGGTCAGGCAACGCTTTCAAAGATAGAACATGAGGCAAAAAAGAAAGGCGTGAGTTTATTCGAGGCTATGAGACTTATCGTTAAGAGTGATTCCCTTGCCTCACCTATTAAAGAAAAGCTTATAGAATTTATAAAGTTGATAGAGGAACTTTCAACCTTCGCTGAAGGCAAGGCAGAGGAGATGTTAAGATTCATACTTAATGCTACAAGTTATGCAGATGGTCTTGAGGAAGAGAGATTACAGAATATAGAAGAGCTTATATCTTCGGCTGGAGACCTCACAGTAAGGGAGTTCCTTGATAAAGCGTCACTCTTTACAAACCTTGATGATTCTATAGATACAGGTGCTGTTTCTTTGATGACGATTCATTTAGCAAAAGGCCTTGAGTTTCCTGTCGTTTTTATAGCTGGCCTTGAGGAAGGAATATTACCCTATTTTAAGGTTGCTGAGACAGCTGATGATCTCTCAGAAGAGAGGAGGCTCTTTTATGTGGGAATGACAAGGGCAAAGGATATCCTCTTCCTTACATCAGCAAGACAGAGGCGTTTATATTCAAAACTCCAGCAGCAGGAACCTTCAAGATTCATAAAGGATATTCCAAAGAATTGCTGTTACTGGTTTGAAAAGGTAAGACAGGCTCCGATACCTCAAAAGCAGAAAGAGGTTGTTGTTGCGGAGGTTCCTTATCCAGCAGGCTGTAGGGTCAGACACCCTAAATGGGGTATAGGTGTTGTGCGGGATTGTTATGGAGAGGGTGATGACAAAAAGATAATGGTTAATTTTCCATCTGTTGGCATAAAGAGGCTTGCTGTAAAGTTTGCCAATCTGGAAAGGTTATGAAGATTTCACTTAAAGAGGTCAGTCATATTGCCCATCTTGCAAGGCTTGAACTCACTGAAGAGGAGCTTGAAAGATTTTCTATTCAATTAAGCAAGATCCTTAGTTATATGGATAAATTGAATGAACTCGATACATCTAATATAGAGCCTACCTCCCATGTTATCCCCATTAAGAATGTCTTCAGGGATGATGAGGTCTTCCCTTCCCTTTCTTCAGAGGAAGCCCTACGGAATTCCCCTGAAAGGACTGAGAATTTCTTCAGAGTCCCAAGGATTATAGAGTAAGAGAATGCTTCGCTGTATCCTGAGGGCAAAGATTCATATGGCTACAGTGACAGAGAGTAATCTTCTTTATGATGGAAGTATTACAATAGATAGGGATATAATGGACAGGGCGGGGCTTCTTCCCTATGAGCAGGTTATGATAAGTAATCTTAACAATGGAGAGCGTTTTGAGACTTATGTAATTGAGGGGGAAAGGGGTTCAGGTATTATAGCCCTTAATGGTCCAACGGCGAGGAAGGGTGTTAAGGGCGATAGGATAATCATATTCAGCTATGTCTATCTTGACGAAGGTGAATTAAGGAATTTTAAACCTACAATAGTTATCCTTGATGAGAGAAATAGGATAATAGAGGTTAGATGAAAGGTGATAGAGGCAATAGAAGAGATAGAAAGAGCCATAAAGGAGATAGCACCTTCCTCGAGTGTAGTTATAGAAATCCCACCAGATCCTGCCATAGGGGACATTGCAACCCCTCAGGCAATGACCCTTGCTAAAACCTTTAAAAAACCACCCAGGGAGATAGCCTCAGAGATAGTTGAAAGATTAAAGGATTCACCTTTATTCCACTCCATAGAGATTGCCGGGCCGGGATTTATAAATTTTAAACTCTCGGAGAAGTATATCCACCAGTGGTGTAGAGAGGTATTAAAAGGAGAAAGATCGTCCATTATCAGAATAGACGGAACGGGTAAGAAGATAAATGTAGAATTTGTCAGTGCCAACCCAACAGGACCTCTTCATTTAGGTCATGGAAGAGGAGCTGCTGTAGGGATGGCGATTGTGAACCTCTTAAGAAAGGCTGGTTATTCTGTAACAGCAGAATATTATATTAATGACGCAGGAAGGCAGGTGAGGCTTCTTGGAGAGAGTGTCTTTGCGAGGTATAAGGAACTTCTCGGTATTCCATATCCTTTACCCGAGGAGGGTTATAAAGGTGATTATATAACGGAGATTGCCTCGGAGATACTAAATTCTATTGGCTTAAGATATAAAGACTCAACCTTTGAAGAGGCAGCAGATTTCTTTATAAAGACTTCAGTGAATATGATGATTAAGCGGATAAATGAAGACCTTTCTTTATTTGGTGTTTTTTTTGATATATACCAGAGTGAGGCTGAGTTATATTCATCTGGTGAGGTTCAGAGGACAATTGATGAACTTCGATCCAGGGGTTATATCTACGAAAAGGATGGTGCCCTCTGGTTTGCTTCATCAAGATTTGGGGATGATAAAGACAGGGTCGTTAAGAAGAGCGATGGAGATTATACTTATTTTACCTCTGATATAGCCTATCATAAGAAAAAGATAGACAGAGGCTATGATTTGCTTATAAACATCTGGGGCGCTGACCATCACGGTTATATTCCGAGATTAAAGGCAGTTTTGAGAGCCCTTGATTATCCAGAAGATAGATTAAAGATATACCTTGTCCAGATGGTTAATCTTCTCAGGGAGGGAAGACCAATCCAGATGTCTAAGAGGGCAGGTGAGTTTGTGACCCTTAGGGAGATAATAGATGAGGTGGGTGCGGACAGCACAAAATTTATCTTTCTTACCAGAAGACCTGACAGTCATCTTGATTTTGATATAGAGGTTGCAAAGAGGGAGTCATCGGAAAATCCTGTCTATTATGTTCAGTACGCCCATGCAAGGATAATGAGCCTCTTCAGGCATGCCATGCATCAGGGTATAGAGACCAACAGGCTCGAGGAGGCAAGACTTGAACTTCTTGGTCTTGAAGAAGAACGCTTTCTATCAAGAAAACTTATCCAATATCCCCTTGTGTTGGAAGGTAGTCTTAAGGCCTTTGAGCCTCACAGGATAACCTTCTATCTTCAGGAACTTGCAGGTCTTTTCCATTCTTATTACAATAAATATAGATTTATCAATGAAGACAGGGAGCTTTCCAGAGCAAGGCTTTGTCTTGCCAAAATAACAGGCATGATATTGAAGGATGGACTTCAGTTACTTGGTGTTAACGCACCAGAAAGGATGTGACTATGGTTATCGGAAGACCTCTTTTCACACCTGAACAGATTCAGGATAAGGTGAGGTCTCTGGCTGCCCAGATCAGTCAGGATTATGAAGGAAAGGAGATCCTTGCCATAGGAATACTCAAAGGTGCCTTCATGTTTTTTTCAGACCTGGTGAGGCAGATAAAGGTTCCCCTTACAGTGGATTTTATTATAGCATCCAGTTATGTGAAGACTCAGACAACAGGTGAGGTGAAGATCTATTATGATGTGAGGGAGCCCATTGAGAGAAGGCATATATTGCTTATAGAAGATATTATTGATACAGGTATTACATTGAATTACATTCGTGAAAGGCTTCTACAGAGGTCTCCCGAGAGTCTTAAGATATGCGCATTTCTTGACAAGAGGGAAAGGAGGATTGTTGATGTGCCTATTGATTATAGAGGATTTGTGATTCCTAATGAATATGTAGTTGGTTATGGTCTCGATTATGATAACAGATATAGAAATCTTCCTTATATAGCAGTATTTAAGAAGAGTGTCTAAGGGGGAATAAAACATGTATGAGCTTATGGTTGAAGATAACTTTTCTGCAGCCCATCAGCTAAGGGGATATAAAGGTGAGTGTGAAAAACTTCATGGTCACAACTGGAGGGTGCAGGTATATGTTGTTGCTGATAGATTAAATGATATTGATATAGCTATTGATTTTCATGAGCTGAAGGCCTATCTTAAGGATATTCTTTCCCATCTTGATCATAGGTTTCTCAATGAGATTTTTCCTTTTACTGAAAAAAATCCTTCATCTGAGAATATTGCAAGATGGATATATGACAATATGAAAAAAAAGGTGCACCATGAAGGAGTAAGGATAGCTGCTGTTACTGTCTGGGAGTCTGAAACCGCCTCCGCTACATATTATGAAGATTGATAAATCATTCTGTGAGGAAGTCATTGCAAAGGCGAGACAGAAGGGTATAGACCTCATAGAGATCTATGCCTTAGAGGGGAAAATCCTTTCTGTGGAGGTTAAAGAACAAAAGATTGAGGGTCTCGAGAGTTCTAACATATTTGGCTACGGTATAAGGGTTATAATAGACGGGAGGTTTGGCTTTGCCTATTCAAGCTCAAAAGATAGAGTTGATGACATTCTTTCAAAGGCTATAGAGAATACATCTTTTGTAAGTCCTGACAATTCCCTTACCCTTCCAGAGCCTTCAGGTTTTTATTATAATGTTAATGTTTTTGACCCTTTGATTGAAACTATACCCCAGGACTTTATAATAAAAAAGGCTCTGGAGATTGAAGATTCAGCATTTTCAACAGACCCGAGGATTAAAAAAACAAGAAAGGCCTCTGTAACAATATCAAGCCTAAAAAAGACAATAATTAATTCTATAGGCATTAATGTGAGTTATGACTCAACATCATTAATTGCCCAGATAATGGTTGTTGCGGAGGATGGCAAGGAGAGTCAGAGTGCCTGGGAATTTGAAGGTAGTAGATTTCTGAAGGATCTATCCTTTAAGGATATTGGAGCAAGAGCTGCAAAAAAGGCTGTTTCACTTCTTGGCTCAAGAAGACTTTCTTCGAGGAAGGCAGCTGTTCTATTTGACCAGCCTGTAGCTGCTGAGTTTTTAGGTTTTCTTGCCCCCTCTTTTTTTGGCGACGAGATTACAAAAGGAAAATCTATGCTCATTGGTAAAATAGGCCAGAGGATCTTCAGTCCTTTAATAAATATAATTGATAATGGTCTGTTAGATGGAAGACTCGGTTCAAGGCCCGTTGATGGTGAAGGTGTGAATTCGAGAGTAAACAACCTTGTGGTGGAGGGTATCCTTCAAGGTTATCTTCATAATACCTATACAGCAAGGAGGCTTTCTTCAAAAAATACAGCCAATGCATCAAGGGAAAGTTATACTGAACCTCCTCATGTGAGTATTTCTAATCTCTATATATCACCCTCTGAAAAGGCAAAACCCCTTTCATTAAAGGAACTGATGGGTGCAGAGCCTGAGGTTCTTTATGTCCTTGATGTGATGGGCATGCACACAGCCAATCCTGTAACAGGAGAGTTTTCCGTTGGTGTTTCTGGTTTGTGGATCGAAAATGGAGAAGTGAAATTTCCAGTAAAAGAGGTTATGATTGCAGGTAATGTGATTGACCTTTTTGGAAGGCTTGTTGCTGTAGGTGACGACCTTAGATTTTATGGTCCTACGGGAAGTCCCCATCTCTTATTCAGGGATGTGGATATAAGTGGATGATCACTGCTCTCCAAAATAGATTAAGATTGGCTTTTCAAAAGGGCATAAGGCCTCAAAAACACAAAAGAAGCGACAGAATTTATTTTAAAGGTATCATGAGGTTATTCATATCATCTGTGAGGTATTATTAGGTCATGATAGGTTATTTAACAAGTTACATTAAGGAGTCGCCTTTTGTGCTTTTTCGGTCTTATACCCTTTACAGCAGGTATGACATGGCTGGCTTTTTGGTGGCGAGGTAACAGTTTGGCAAAATTTCACGAGTCTTGGCAGGGATTGGGGTCGAAGGTAAAAACTAAAACATTGTAGATGAAATTATGAAAGAGGCTATGTTTTATGAAAAGCTCAAGGATAGCAAGGTAAAATGCTATCTCTGTGCCCAGCACTGTGTTATAGCACCAGGCAAAAGAGGCATCTGCGCTGTGAGAGAAAATGTTGATGGAACACTATACACCCTTGTTTATGGTAAGGTCATTGCAAGACATATTGATCCCATTGAGAAGAAACCCCTTTTCCATTTCCATCCGGGTTCACGGAGTTACTCAATTGCAACAGTGGGGTGTAATTTTAAGTGTCTTCACTGCCAGAACTTCGAGATATCCCAGTATCCAAAGCTCTATAAAGATATCCCTGGTGAGGCCATGACACCTGAGGAAGTGGTTGAGGAGGCCCTCAGGGCTGGTTGCGAAAGCATATCCTATACCTATACAGAACCTACTATATTCTTTGAATTTGCCTATGATTGTGCAAAGCTCGCAAAACAGAAAGGCCTGAAGAATGTCTTTGTCAGCAATGGATATACCTCTCCTGAGGCAACAAGGGCGATTGCTCCGTATCTTGATGGAAATAATATTGACCTTAAGGGTGATGATAATTTTTATAAAAGGATTGCTGGAGCAAGGCTTGAGCCAGTTTTAAGCACCATAAGACTTATGAAGGAGCTTGGCGTATGGGTGGAGGTGACGACCTTAATAATCCCAGGTCTGAATAGCTCAGAGGAATTTTTCAGATGGGTTGCTGAATTTATTAAGTCTGTTGACCCAGGAATGCCCTGGCATGTTACCCAATTTTATCCAACATACCAGATGCTTGATAGACCAAGGACACCTGTAATGACCCTCAGAAAGGCAAGGCAGATAGGACTTGAGACAGGCCTTAAATATGTCTATGAAGGTAATGTGCCGGGAGAGGGAGGTGAGAATACCTATTGTCCTCAGTGTGGAGAGCTCCTTATAGAAAGGTTTGGTTTTTCCCTTCTGAAGATAAATATGAAGAACTCAAGGTGCCTGAAGTGCAATGCTATTATTGAAGGAGTAGGGATGCCATAGTTAGAGTCTGCAGTAGATTCCTGTCTCCTCACATTCCTTGCATTCAAACTGGAGGGCTATGTGATTAATCCCTTTTTTCTTCAAAACCTCTTCTACGGACCTTTTAATGCACTCGAGTTCGCTTAGCCTCTGGTCTTTAACATATATATGGCATGAAAAAGCTATTTGCCCCTTTGTAATTGACCAGAGATGGACATCGTGAATACCAAGAATACCATTGATCTCCTTTATCTCCTTTACAATCTCCTCAGTTTTAAAACCTGGTGGTGTAAGCTCAAGGAATATGTGGAGCGACTCCTTTATAACCCTTATACCACCAATTATGATTATCAGGCCTATTAAGATACCTGTAAGAGGGTCAATGGTCTTCCAGCCAGTGAAATAGATCACACCTCCAGAGATTATCACAGCAATAGATGAGAGGGTATCACCAACGACATGAAGCCAGGCACTCCTTAAGTTGAGATCTTCATGCCCCTTGCCAAGCATAAGGGTCATGATAAGATTTCCAGATAATCCTATAAAGGCAATGGGTAGCATTACGGATAAATCTATATCAACAGGTCTTAATAGCCTTCTGTAGGATTCATAAAAGATATAGATAGAAATACCTACAAGGCTTAAGCCATTAAGTAATGCAGCCATCAATCCGAATCTATGGTATCCGTAGGTAGCCCTGAAATCAGAGGGTTTTTTTGCTATCTCTGCTGCAATTAGACTGAGACCAAGGGCAAAGGTATCTGTAAGGACATGACCTGCATCACTCAGGAGGGCAAGACTATTACTGATAATACCACCGAGAAATTCACCAATAAATATGAGGGCCGAAATAACAAAGGCCCTTTTTAGTTTTAGGCTAAGATCCATATAATAAAACAGAAGGGCCTCCGTAAAGAGGCCCTTGAGAGATTATTTCTTGTGGCACTTTGCGCAGTTTGCTGCATCCCCAGACTTAAAGGCCTTTGTACCATTGTGGCAGGCTCCACAATTCTTGCCAGCATTCATGTCTGCCATTGTGATCTTCTGAGCACCCTTCTTCATCGGGAAGAGGCTTGGATGGCAGTCATTACACTTTGCACCCTTGTCGGCATGGGTCTTTCCGTCAAATACAACCTTTCCTGCTCCACCACCTTCATACTCAACAGTCTTTCCAGGTGGTACTGCAAGGGCTGAGCCTGCAAAGGCTATAATTACGAGCATGGCTACTACTGCCATAATCCTCATCCTTTTCACCTCCTTTCTTTAAGCGATTTAAGACTGGTAAAGCTTAATACACCTTATATGGGTCTGTCAAGACCAAACTTTATAAAGAATAGCATTAACTATGCCAGAATAAAAATCTTTATTTTGGAGTAAATGTTCTAAGTAAGGAAGTCCTGGGAAAGCCCTTTCCTATATGAGAAAGAACCTGTTATGTCTTACGGTTACCATAGAGCCTTGCATTTTCAATGGCTATCCCGCAGACCTCTGCGAGGGATGCTGCGAAGTTTATCTCCTCCTCAGTAAACTGCCTTGGCACATTAGAAAGAAGCCTCAGAATGCCTGTGACCCTTCCCCTTGCAATTATTGGGAGTGTGAGCATGCTCTTTATACCTTCCTCTTCTGCCTCTTTCTGATACTTTACCCTTGGGTCAGTTGTTACATCAAATATTGCCACAGGCCTTGCCTGAAGGGCCTCCCTAACATTTTCCTCAAGGTCAACAGGCCCCCTTTCAAGGTATTTTTTGCTTAATCCGTGGGAGGCAACAAGGATAAGCTTTGAGCCTTCTTCATTTAGAAGCCTTATGGTTGCAGCCCTCAGGCCCATTACATCAGGTAACTTCTTTACGATAGTGTCAAGAACATCCTGAAGCTCGAGTTTTGAGGTTACAGTCTTTGTAACCTCTTCAAAGACCTTAAGATATTCTTTTGCCTTTGAGAGGGAAATCTCAAAGGTCCTTGCGTTTATTATTGCTATTGCTGCCTGTTCTGCAATGGCCGTAATGAATCTCAGGTCTTCGTCAGTATATTTTACAGGCTCTGATGTATAGAGCCTCAGTACCCCAAGTATCTCTGAACCAAACTTTACAGGTACAGAAATAATACTCTTTATACCTTCCTCTTCTGCCTCCTTTTTGTATCTTGCCTTTTCATCAAGGGTTATGTCATAGATTGATATGGTCTTTCCCTGAAGGGCTTCCCTTATGCTCTGGTCAAATTCTACAGGTCCTTTATTTACATACCTTTCACTTAATCCATAATGGGCTGCTACTTCAAGCCTATTTGTCTCTTTATTGAGCAACCTGAGCATGCAGGCCTTTACCTTGAGAACCTTCACTACATTCGTGACTATTAAATTTAAGACCTCATTTAAGGATAGACTGCTGCTTATAGCCTTGCAAATGTTCTGGTAGCTTTCAAGATAGACCTTTTTCTCGAATATCTTTTCCGCACAGTCAGGGCATATACCGTGGGTAATAGTGCCTATTCCAGAATCTGTAAGATACCTCTCAATACTTTCCCAGAGGTTATCGCCCGTCCTTATCTTTTTACACCAGGCACAGAGGGCAAGGAGCCTCTGTCTTTTCTGTTCAGACAGGCTCTTCTCTATCTGGGCTCTGGCATAGCTTAAATCCTTTATTATGCACAAAACTCCCTTGAAATCCTGGCCCTTAAAAACAGGTATGCATCTTTCTTCGACGGGTATCTTCCCCTCTTTCGTAACAATATAAAGGGTCTTTTTTATCTCCTGCCTTGATTGAGCAGTGAGAAAGGCAGGAAGCTCATATAGTTCAAGTGTGTGGCCTGAGTTATCCTGATAATGAATAAGCTCTTTACTTAACTCCCTGCCAGTAAGATTTGATGGGTCAAGGCCTGTAAGCCTTATAAATTCAGGATTAACATACCTTATCCTGAGGTCCCTATCAATAAAGTAAAGACCCTCCGGAAGAATGGATAAGAGTCTCTTTTCCATTATTTAATTATGCAGATAATGCCCATAAACTTTCAAGAACCTCTTTCAGAAATTGGTTGTATTGTGATATTATTATTTAAATATGGATAAAGCAGGTATTATAAAAGAGGCACAGAAATTTCTTGCCAAAGGACAGATAGATAAGGCCATTGCTGAGTTTGAAAAACTTGCAGACTCAGGTGATGGTAATGTCTATAATACCCTTGGTGACCTTTATCTTAAGAAGGGAGATACTAAAAGGTCTGCTGATTTTTATTATCGTGCTGCTGATATCTTTAAAGAAAAGGGCTTTTCTGAGAAGGCAAAGGCCCTTTATAAAAAGATTCTTAATATAAATCCTTCGGACTACAGGGCAACCCTTGCCCTTGGTGAGCTTTGTGAGGAAAAGGGTCTTGTTACTGAGGCAATAAGGTATTTTCTGGCAGCTGCTGATGTCCTTACTAAGGAGAAAAAAAGAGATGGTCTTGTGGAGGTTTATCAGAAGATTCTTCATCTATCACCTTCAAATCTTCAGCTAAGAGTCAAAGTCGCAGATATCTTTTTAAAAGAAGGTCTTACAGAGGAGGCAGCAAAACAATATAGTATCCTTGGAAGGCTCTATCATGACTCAGGAGATTCCAATACGGCAAAGGCTTATTATGAGAGGGCCTTATCCATTAATCCATCAGATAGAAATGCCAATCTTGGCCTTGTGGAGATATACAAAAAAGAGGGTGATTACAAAAGCACCTTAGAGATCTTTAAAAGATTGCTTTCTTCTTTCCCTGATGATATAAACATTCTTTCTCATTATATTGAATCGTTAATGAAAACAGGTGATATTAGTACTGCTGAGAGTGAGCTTAAGAGGCTAGTGGAGCTTGCCCCCGAAAATGTTATGGCAAAGAAGTATCTTACAAATATTTATATTCAGCAGGATAAAAAAGAAGAAGCATGGAGACTTATATCCCCATCTCTTGATCAGATAATCTCTTTCGAAAGGGATGGCATTGTTTCGATACTTGAGGAGTTAAAGGATGTGGAGCCTGCAGAATGTAAAAAGAAATTAATTGTGATTTATAAAGAGATTGGCAATACTGAGAAAGCCTTTGATGAGCTTGTTAACCTTGGAGATTATTACCTGAGTGCCGGCCTTACAGAAGAGGCTATTAATTGTTATAAAGAGGCTAAGGAGCTCAGGCCTGATGATCCTTATATAAACACTAAGCTTCAGGAGATGGAATTAGCTTCTGAAGAACCAGAGATTATAAAGGTTAAGACTGAAGGCAGGGATGTCGAGGAGATCTTGCAGGAGGCTGATATTTATCTAAAATTTGGTGTTTATGAAGAAGCAAGAAAGAGACTTGAACCTCTAAAGGTTCAATATCCCGATAATCCAGAGGTTCACATAAAACTGAAGCAGCTGTATCTTGAAATAGGCGATAAAGAGATGGCTGTTACTGAGTGTCTGGCTCTGAATGAGGTATATAAGAGAAAAGGAATGATTGAGGAGGCTGAAAAGTTTATTGAGGAGGCAAGGTCTATTAATCCTGATGATGAAAGACTACTTATGCGTGAAGTAGAATCTCCTTTCTTATCTCAATATGAGGAATCATTAATTTCATCACCAGCGGGGGATGCCACAGAGAGAGAGGCTGTGGAACCCTTTGAGAGACCTGCTACTGCACCTTCGAGAGAGGATTATCTGGAGGCCTTTACCGAAGCAGAGTTTTATGAAAAACAGGGTCTGACAGAGGAGGCCTTAAAGGTTTATAAGTATCTTCAATCTATCTTTCCTCATGATGAGCAGATAGCTCAAAAGATAGAGAGCCTGTCAGAATTGCAAAGGACTGAGGTCTCAGAAATCCCTGAAGGTGAAGAGGCTGGTATGACTCTTCCAGCGTCGGAAGAATTGGGTTCAGAACTTATTAATCTTACTGAGGAGATACTTGGGACAGAAGGGAATGAACCAGAGGTGATAGGAGAACCAGAACTTACAGAGGATGTTATGGATATCTTTGAGGAGTTTAAGAAGGGTCTTGAAGGACAGGTGAAGGAAGAGGATTCTGAAACCCATTATAATCTTGGTATTGCCTATAAGGAGATGGGACTAATTAACGATGCGATTAAAGAGTTTCAACTTTCAAGGAAGGATCCAAAATACTATATTGCCTCGATGAATATGCTGGCAATATGCTACAAAGAAAAAGGACTATACAAGCTTGCCATCGAGACTCTCGAAGAGGCTATGCGTGGTATTGATAAATCTCAGGAAGAATACCTTGCCATGAGATATGAGCTTGCCGATGCCTATGAAAAGGATGGGGATATAGCTTCTGCCTTTAATCTTTACACAGAGATATATGGCATGGATTCAGGCTTCAGGGATGTAGCTCAAAAGATTGAGACCTTGAAGAAGGTGCCTCCAAGGCAGAAGAAAGAAAATATCTCTTTAGAGCCTTCTCAAGAATCTCCAAAGAAAAGGGACAGGATATCCTATATTTGATTCTTCCAAACCTGATATTAATGAAGAACCTGCCAGTTTTTAAATTTATGCTCCTCGATTCAGAAACTCTAGCAGTGCCGTTTATCACCGTGATAAAATTATCAAATTGACTTGAGAAATCACCTGTGGATTGCACAAATCTTTCATAAATTATGAAAGGAATAATTAAGGCCCTCGGACTTGTTTTTGGTGATATAGGCACAAGCCCTATATATACTGTCACTGTAGTATTTCTTATCCTTGAACCCACAGCTCAGAATATTATCGGTGTCCTTTCTTTAATATTCTGGACCTTAATATTCCTGCCAACCATTCAATATAATTTCCTCGCCATGAGCCTGAGTATAAGGGGTGAGGGTGGCACGATTGTTCTTGCCGAGATATTTAAATCCCTCTTAAAATCTGTTAAATCAAAGACAGTGGTGGCTTTTCTTTCTTTTGTTGGTGTTTCCCTTCTTATGGGCGATGGTGTGATCACACCTGCTATAAGCATCCTCAGTGCTGTTGAAGGTTCTGCCCTTATCCCTGGTCTTGAAGGGATATCCCAGACCATTATTGTCCTAATATCCATAATTATTGCGATACTACTTTTCTCATTTCAAAAGAAGGGTACAGAAAAGGTTGCCTTTACCTTTGGTCCTATAATGGTTATATGGTTTTCCTCCTTATTTATCCTTGGTATAAATTTCATTTTAAAAAATCCCGCTGTATTGAAGGCAGTTAACCCTGCTTATGGAATTGAGTTTCTTCTCAGTTCCGGATGGAAGGGTTATCTTATTCTCGGAGAGATAATCCTCTGTGCAACAGGTAGTGAGGCTATGTATGCTGATATGGGTCATCTTGGCTCAAGACCCATAAGGGAGGCTTGGGTACTTTTATTTATTGCCCTTACTACAAACTATCTCGGTCAGGGTGCCTTTTTATTAAGCCATCCAGAGGCAAAAAATATCCTCTTTGAGATGGCCCTTTCAGTAATGCCCTCTTTATAGGTCCCGTTCCTGTTACTAAGCATCTCTGCTACCATTATAGCCTCCCAGGCAATGATAAGCGGAATGTTCAGCATTGTCTATCAGGCTATTACAACACGAATAATGCCTGTCTTTAAGATTGACTATACATCCACAGAGCTGAGGTCTCAGATATACATAGGCAGTGTAAACTGGTTTCTCCTTTTAGCAGTGATATTTATTATGGTTGAGTTTGGCCAGTCTTCAAGACTTGCCTCTGCCTACGGTCTCGCTGTTACAGGAGACATGACTATTACAGGTCTTGCCATGATATGCATATTCATGCTGAAGAAGAAATACCCATTAGCCCTTCTTGCCCTTATTGTCACTTTTATTGATATAACCTATTTCAGCTCCACCCTTCACAAAATACCTCATGGTGGCTACTGGTCTATTGTCCTTGCCTTTTTTCCTTTAACAATGATTATCCTTTTTACTGAGGGACAGAAGAGGCTTTATCGTGTGATGGACTTCATGCCGAGGGATGAGTTTATATTGAAGTTCGAGCGGTTTTACAGGACTAATCCGAAGATTCCTGGTACAGCCCTTTTTCTTGTGAAGGATGCATCTGAGATATCTCCCTATATAGTTGAAACCATGTTCTTTCATGGAATTATTTATGAGGAAAACATATTCTTTTCAATAGTCCGCAGACCCGATCCCTTTGGTGTAACAGGATATTTCAAAGAGGACCCCTGCTGTGGGATAAGGGTCTTTGAGATCCAGATGGGTTATATGGAGGTTATAAATGTGGAGGAGATATTAAGAGAAAACGGTATCGAGGAGAGGGCCATATTTTATGGCCTTGAGGATATATCAGCAAGGGGCATTGTATGGAAGGCCTTTTCAATGCTCAAAAGAATCACACCTACCTTTATAAGTTTCTTTCAACTCCCTCCAAAGAAACTTCACGGAGTCCTTACAAGGATAGAGATGTAATTAGAGAGGTTAAGGTCTCCCTGTGAGATGGTTCAAAGAATCACTGTAGCTCAGTAAAGATGAGCTTCGTCCATCCCCAGTAGGTCTTTACATCCTCAAAGTCAAAGTCTACGAATCCTTTGTAATCTGCGTCTTTTCTTCTCATATACAGATTGGTCAAATAATTATACACTTCTTTTTTAACTTCTCCCGCTTTCACAAAATGCTGTGCAAGAAGCACCTGTACCCCTTCATGTGAAAGGGGATGGAAGCCCCTTTTTGTAAGTGCATATCTTACAACTGCCTCTGATACATAAAAGAGAGAAGAAACACACTCACGATAGTTTCTTATTTCAAGGTTTGCCTTGAAACTTAAAAGTTTGCTTACTATTATCTTCAGGATATCTTCTATGTCCTGGGATGCCTCAACCATAGTGGTTTTCCTTTTGTGATCTCCTTGCCTATTACTGTATTCTTTAAGTCATCCTGGTTTATTACGATAACATGAAGCATTATCTCAGGTAAGGACTCAATATTCCATTTTTCTATAAGTTTCTCTGTCACTCTAACATAATTTCTATTTTTTACAATAACTGCTACATCCATATCACTCCATTCGTTGCTCCTTCCACTGCTACGTGAACCATAGAGAAACAGGGCCTCTACAAACTCAAGTCTTTTCAAATAGGATAAGAGATCTTCTATTACCTTTTTCTCATAAGGTGTCAATCTATCAAAGGCATTATATCCAGTCCCTATTGTTGCCCCAAAATTGCTGATAGAAATTTTAAAAATTAGAAACCATACCGAGTATGGAATTAAAAGCACCTCTCAGAGCTTAAATCTCCTCAAAAAGGCCTGTTCATCTAAAAATCTCTCCTCCTTGAGCCCTTTTATTCAGTTGTAAATCACCCAAAATAAAAATACCCTCCCTCTCA
>Ga0197142_1000630_pt1 | contig 32530 bp, 27 predicted proteins | sample GBS60_MetaG_FD_148614 | JGI IMG/M metagenome (GOLD analysis project Ga0197142, IMG submission 148614) | Sediment microbial communities from Great Boiling Springs, Gerlach, Nevada, United States - GBS 60_MetaG | ecosystem: Environmental > Aquatic > Thermal springs > Hot (42-90C) > Sediment...
CAGCCCCGCCCTGTTGCCCTCCCCCCTTCACCCCTCCGCTCCGGGCCGGTTCTTCAGCCCGAGAGCGTTGCTTCTCTCCGCAGACGGGCCCCGGCCACCGCCACCTGGCCCAGAGAGATGCAGCCGTCGTTGGGAGGGGTCTGGCGGTGCGTGAGCACCTCAAACCCCAGCTCCTCCAGGCGCTCTTTCAGCCCCTTAAGAAGCAGGGCATTCTGAAACACGCCGCCGGAGAGGGCCACCAGGTTCAGGCGGGTGAACTCCCGGGCCTCCCGGAGGCCCTCGGCCAGCCCCGCCACCAGGGAGGCATGGATGCGCCCCGCCACCCGGGCGGCCGGGGTGCCGGAGAGGAAATCCTCCACCGCCGCCCGGAAAAGGACCGGCCCCTCCCACAGGAGCACCCCTCCCTCCCGGCGCACCGGGAAAGGATACCAGGGTTCCTCCCCGGCGGTGGCGGCCATCTCCAGGATAATGGCGGGCTGTCCTTCATAGGTGCGCACCCGGCAGAGATTCAGGGCCGCGGCCAGGGCGTCCAGAAGCCGCCCGGCGCTGGAGGTGAGGGGCGACTGCCAGCCGGAGCACAACTGCCGCTGAAGGATCCGGCCCTCCAGGGGCTCAAAGCCCAGCCCCAGCTCCGCCGCCCGGGCGGCATAGTCCTCTTCCCCATAGGCGGCAAAGAGATAGGCCGCGGCCATGCGCACCGGCCGGCGGATGGCGGCCTCCCCCCCGGGGAGGGGCACCGGCCGCAGGTGCCCCAGGCGCGTGTAAGAGGCCAGATCGGCCCGCAAAAGTTCCCCGCCCCAGACGGTGCCGTCCGGCCCGAAGCCGGTGCCGTCCAGGGCCAGACCCAGGGCCGGACCGGTGCAGCCGTTTTCCGCCAGACAGGCGGCCACATGGGCGTGATGGTGCTGCACCCCCATCCGGCGCACTTCCGCCAGCTCCCGGGCATAACGGGTGCTCAGATAACCGGGGTGGAGATCGTGGGCCACCACCCGGGGCTGCCGCCGGCTCAGGGCCGTCAGATGGGCCACCGCCAGCCGGAAATAGTCATAGGTCTCGGGGGAGTCCAGATCGCCGAGGTGCTGGCTGAGGAGGGCCCGTTCCCCCCGGGCCAGGCAGAAGGTGCTCTTCTGCTCCGCCCCCACCCCCAGCACCTCCTCCGGCACCGCCAGGGGCAAAGATACCGTCTGGGGGACATACCCCCGGGCCCGCCGGATGGGGATGACCCCCCCGGGCACGGCCCGCAGGACCGAATCGTCACAGGGCACCTGGATCTCCCGGTCATGAAAAAGGAAGGCGTCCGCCAGAGGCGCCAGCTTCTCCCGGGCCTCGTCGTTGCGGAATACCAGGGGTTCCTCGCTTAAGTTGCCGCTGGTCATCACCAGGGCAGGGGGAGCCTCCTTCATCAGCAGCAGATGCAGCGGGGTATAGGGCAGAAGGAGCCCCACCAGGCGGTGGCCGGGGGCCACCTCCGGGGCCAGGCCGGCATCCGGCCGCATCGGGGCCAGCACGATGGGGCGGGCCGGGGACATAAGGAGCCTGAGGGCTTCGTCATTCAACTCCGCCAGGCGGTGAGCCTCGGCCAGGTCCCGCACCATCACCGCGAAGGGCTTGTCCCGGCGGCCCTTGCGCTCCCTGAGGAGCCGCACCGCCTCTCCCCGCCGGGCGTCACAGGCCAGATGAAAGCCCCCCAGGCCCTTGATGGCCACGATCCGGCCGGCCCGCAAAAGGACCGCCGCCACCTGCACCGCCTCCCCCGGCACCACCTGGCCCGCGGGTGCCTCCACCCAGGCCCGGGGCCCGCAAGCGGGACAGGCAGTGGGCTCGGCATGAAAGCGGCGGTCGCCGGGGTCCTCATACTCCCGGCGGCAGGCCTCGCACATGGGAAAGACAGCCATGGTGGTCTTCACCCGGTCGTAGGGCACCTCACGGATGAGGGTGAACCGGGGCCCGCAATTGGTGCAGTTGGTGAAGGGATAGCGGTAACGGCGGTCGGCGGGATCCAGGATCTCCCGGGCACAGTCGGCGCACAGGCCCACATCCGGGGGGATGGCGGGTTCGGTGGCGCCGCCCTCCCGGCTCTCCCGGATCACAAAACCGGTCTCCTGCCGGGGCACGGCCTCCGTCACCCGGACGGCCTCCAGCCGGGCCAAGGGCGGGGCTTCTTTCTCCAGGCGGGTGAGAAAATCCTCCACCGCCTGCCAAGGCCCCTCCACCTCCAGCTCCACCCCCCGGGAGGTGTTCCGCACCCAGCCCGCCAGCCGGCATTCCCGGGCGAGGCGATACACAAAGGGGCGGAAGCCCACCCCCTGCACCAGCCCCTGCACCTCCAGGCGGCGGCGCACCAGCCCCGCCGCTTGGGGGAGACTCAGAAGGTTCCCGGTCACCCTGCCCTCAGGATGTGATAAGATGGCCCAGGGAGGCAGCCGCCCTGCCTTCTGCCCCGCAAGGCGGCAGAAGGCCTGCGATGCCTTTCCTGCCTTCTGCTCCGGTGCAGAGGCCGGCACAGGGCGGATCCGCCCTCCGACCCTTTTCGCCCCTCTTGTTCATTAACAGGAATTATACCAGATAATCATCGGGAAGCGTTTGGCTGGAAATAATTTTGTAAAGGAAGGATGGGCATGGCGCCCGGGATCAATCCCCGGCGGGTCCGGGTGCTGAAGGAGGCGCCTCCCGGCCGGGGTCCGGTGGTGTATTGGCTCAGCCGGGATCAGCGGGCCCGGGACAACTGGGCCCTCCTCTTCGCCCAGGAGCTGGCCCTTGGCGCCAAAGTGCCGGTGGTGGTGCTCTTCTGCCTGGCGCCGGCCTTTTTGGGGGCCGCCTTGCGCCAGTATGCCTTCATGCTCCGGGGTCTGGCCGAAACCGCCCGCCTCCTGGCGCACTACCGCATCCCCCTGATATTGCTTCAGGGCCCCCCGGAAGAGGAGGTGCCCCGGGCGCTTCAAACCCTGGGGGTCCGGGCCCTGGTCACCGACTTTGATCCGCTGCGCCTCAAAAGATCCTGGAAAGCGGCGGTGCTCCCCCGGGTGGCGGCCCCGGTCTATGAGGTGGACGCCCACAACCTCATTCCCTGCTGGCTGGCATCCCCCAAACAGGAATGGGCCGCCTATTCCTTCCGCCCCAAGGTGCGCCGGGCCCTGCCGGAATTCCTCACCGACTTTCCGGAGCTGGCGGAGCACCCCTTCCCTTTTGGGGAGGCGCCGCCCTTTCCGGCGCCGGAGGAGATTCTGGCCCGCCTGCCGGTGGACCGCCGGGTGCCGGAGGTCTCCCGGCCCCTCCCCGGGGAGGCGGCCGCCGCCCGGATGCTGGCGGACTTCCTCGCCCGGAGGTTGGCCCGCTATCCCCGGGACCGCAACGACCCCACCCGGGAGGGCCAGTCGGGCCTGTCGCCCTATCTCCACTTCGGCCAGCTGGCGCCTCAGCGGGTGGCCTGGGAGGTCCTCCGGGCTGAGGCGCCCCCCGAGGCCAAGGAGGCCTTCCTGGAAGAGCTCATCGTCCGGCGGGAGCTCTCGGACAATTTCTGCCATTATCAGCCGGACTATGACCGGGTGGCCGGCTTCCCGGCCTGGGCCCGGGCCAGCCTGGAGAAGCACCGGGCTGATCCCCGGGAGTATCTCTATTCCCGGGAGGAGCTGGAGGAGGCCCGTACCCATGACGAGCTATGGAATGCGGCCCAGCGGGAGATGGTCCTTACCGGCAAAATGCACGGCTATCTCAGAATGTATTGGGCCAAAAAGATCCTGGAGTGGAGTCAGGATCCGGAAACGGCCCTTGCCACCGCCATCTACCTCAACGACCGCTACGAGCTGGACGGCCGGGACCCCAACGGCTACACCGGGATCGCCTGGAGCCTGGGGGGCGTCCACGACCGGGCCTTCGCCGAGCGGCCGGTGACGGGCAAGATCCGTTACATGAGCCGCCAGGGACTGGACCGGAAGTTCGATGTCCGGGCCTATATTCAGCGGTTCCGGTCTCGGGAGGGTGACCTGGAAAGGGGGCGAATTGAGGAGAAAACCCCGGGGTAGGCGGGGCCGGGAGCGGCCCCACACCGGAGGGGGCCGGCGACCGGGCCGCCGACCCCCTCTTTCACCCCCGGGGCCCGTGGCGGCCTCTTACTTTTTGCCGCACAACTGGGCGATATCCAGGGCATGCCGGGAGATGGTGCGGGCCCGGTCCAGAATGGCCAGGAAGATGGGTGCGGCCTGGGGCAGGCACAACCCCTCCACCAGCCGGGCCTCGTGCTCGGTGGCAAAGTCGTTGCAATCCTGGGAGAGACGGTGACTTTCCTCCAGCACATATTTTCTCAGGACATCATTTCCGGTTTTGATGGTGTCCAGAAGGGAGCGCAAAATCCCGGCGATGTGGTCCAGCACCTGATTGGTCTGGGCCACCCCCTTATCAGAAAAGAGGATGCCCTCGGAGATTTTTTTCTGCAGCGGCCCCGCAAGGCCGGTGAGGTTGTCGGCGATGATCTGCAGGTGGGTCAGGATGCTCTGGAGCTGGATCGTGCGGGTGCGTTCCTCGGGGGAGGCCCCCGCCCCCGAGGCCGTCAGGAGCTGCAGGGTACGGTTGCACTCGGCGCCGGCCTTTTCCGCCAAGGCCTTCAGGGCCTCCAGATCCTGGCGGCTGTGCCGGTTGAAAGCGTTCCGGGCGGCGGCCACCATCGCTTCCAGATGAGAAAAGATGGGACTGAAGAGGTCCCGGGCTGCGGTCGATTCCACCATGACACCGCCTCCTTTCCGCAGGCATTTACCTAAACATGAGACTGATGCGGATCCAAATCAAGAGCCTTTTGTGGTCGCCGGAAAGGGCCAAGGCCACCCGGTCCCTGTTCCTCTCGCCGCGGGCGCGGAAGGCCACACCCGGATTTTGACGGTGCCCCCCCTTCCGGCCGCCTCCTTGAGGCTCGGGTCCGGGAACGCTCCGCCCGGCCCGGGGCGCTTCCCCTAAAATTTCATCTTCTGGAACCGCTGAAGGCGGACCTTCTCCTTCTCCCCGGCCGGGGCGGCAGGGGGGGCCAGGCTCTTCACCCGGGCCAGGCGCTCGCTGGTGGGCGGGTGGGTCCGGAAGATCCCGCCGCTGCCCCCGGACATTTTGCCCAGCACCTGGGCCAGGGCGCCGGGTTGATAGCCGGCCCGGGTGAGCATCAGGATTGCCTCCCGGTCCGCGGCCTCCTCGGCCGGGCGGCTGTAGCCGTTCACCACCAGGGTCCTGAAGACGTCCTCCACCGCGGCCTCAAAGAGGTTCACCAGGGCGCCGCCCACCCCGCCGGCGTACTGCCGGGCCGTTTCGGTGCCGGCGGTGGTGAGCACCTCGCTCCAGCGGGCCTGGCTGATGGAGGTGATGCCGTCCCTGCGGACCACATGGGCCACCTCATGGGCCAGCACCGCGGCCAGCTCGTCTTCGGTGCCGCACAGCCGCACCAGCCCCCGGGTCACCAGGATAAGGCCTCCGGGACAGGCGAAGGCGTTGGGCTCCAGGGTGTCCAGGACGGCGAACCGGTACCCCCGGTAGGGGGCAGGACGGGAGGATTTCCGGGCCACCGCCAGCCCCACCTGGTTGACATACAGGGTGGCCTCGGGGTTCTGGTACAGGGGATAACGGGCCAGCAGCCGGGCCGCCACCGCCCGCCCCAGATAATACTCCTCCTCCTCGCTGAGGGGCCGGGCGGCCTGCACCGCCTTGGTGCCGGTCTTGGTGACCACCTCCGCCGCCTTCTGGGCCTGGGACGGGAGGGGCGGAGCAGGGAGCGGCAGGGAAGGGATGTTAAAGCCCGCCACCAGCGGCAGACCGGCCGCCACGGTCAGGATCACCCACCTGCGGCGCATCAGTTCAACCCTCCTTCCCTCAGGAACGCCTGCAGGGCGGCGGGATCCACCTGGATGCGCTCCACCGCCTCCACCTGGGCGTAATTGAGACCGGGGTTCTTCTGGCGGAAGCCGGCTTCCACCTCGGGGGTGAAGCCTTTGCCCGCCAGGGCCACCTCATCATGGCGGGTCTGGCGCACCGGACCGCCCCCCAGAAGGGCCGGCAGGCTTACCGCCGGCCCCCCGCCGGCCACCGCCGCCTTGTGGAGCCATCCCTGCTTTCCCTGGTAGTCCACCTGCACCCAGTCGCCCTCCCGGCGCAGCAGGGTCACCGGGGCGCCCTGGGGCACCGGAGACACTGCCGGGCTGGTGAAGCTGGGCTGGGAATACAGCTGCTGGTTGCTCAGGGTGACGGTAAGGCTCTCCGGCAGAGCCGGCGCCGCCCCGAGAAGCAGCACCATCATCCCCGCCACAAGGCTCCATGGGAGCTGAGCTCGTTGGGGGACCGGTCGAGGCATGGCCACCTCCTTTCATTCCGGCAACCCGGCAGCAGCGGCAACCGGAACGGTCCCGCGACCTTACCGGTGGCCCGGAAGCCTGGGGGAGTCACGTACGCCCAGATTGCCAAAAAGGCCGGAAATTGGCAAGATTTTTGCGCCGACCCGGTCATTTGCCCTCCGGCCGGAAGACCCCGTCCCACTCCGGCGGAGGCGGCGCGGCCAGGAAGCCCTGGCAGCGGGCCAGGAGGGCCCGGGCCGGGTTTCCCTCCCACATCAGCTCCAGGGCGCGGGCGAAGTGCCGGGCCGCCTCCTCAAAGCGCCTGGCCCGGTAGGCCGCCAGCCCCTGGTGGTACGCCTCCCGGGCGGCCGCCACGCCGGGCGGCAGTTCCCCCGCCGGCGCCAGGACCTGAAAGACCCGCACCGGCCGCTCCCGCCCCTTCACCGCCACCAGATCCACCTCCAGGAGCTCCAGGGCCCTGCCCACGGCCGCCGCCGTCTCCTCACTCACCAGAATGGCGGTGTCGTAGTATTTGTTCAGGCCCTCCAGCCGGGCGGCCAGATTCACCGCATCGCCGATGACGGTGTAGTCAAAGCGGCGGTGGGACCCCAGATTCCCCACCACCGCCTCGCCGGTGTTGATGCCGATGCGCATGGCAAGGGGCGGCAGGCCCTGGTGGGCCAGGGCGGCGTTGAATTCCCGGAGGGCCTTCTGCTGGCGCAGGGCCGCCCGGCAGGCCCGCACCGCCTGATCCGGCTGCTCCAGGGGCGCCCCCCAGAAGGCCATGATGGCATCCCCCTCAAACTTGTCCACCACCCCTTCCTCTTCCAGGATAATCTCCGTCATCCGGGAGAGATATTCATTGAGGAGAGCCACCACCGCTTCCGGGGCCAGCTTTTCGGACAGGCCGGTGAAGCCCGCCAGGTCGGAGAAGAACAGGGTCACCCGGCGGCGCTCCCCTCCCAGCCTGAGGCATTCCGGGTGCTCCATGAGGTGGCTGATGACCGCCTCGGAAAGATAGTGGGAAAACATCCGGCGAATGGCCAGCTTCTGGCGGCCTTCGGTGGCATAGCGGTACACCGCGGCCAGGACGAAAGACAATCCCAGGGCCAACCCGGGGCTCACCGGGTCGAGCCACCAGTCGGCCCGGAAGGCCGCGGCGCTCCCCCCCGCCCCCACCGCCGCCAGCCCCAGGGCCCCGGCCAGGGTGAGCCAGATCCGAAGGGAGACGAGGACCACCACCGCTCCCGCCAGGGCCAGCAAAAATGCCCAGAGCGCCACGGCGGGACCGGGGACCGGCCGCAGAAAGTCGCCGGAGAGAAGATTGTCCAGCAGGGTGGCGTGCAGCTCCACCCCGGGATAGATGGGGCTGGTGGGGGAGGCCTTCAGATCCAGGAGGCCCGGCGCCGTGAGACCCACCAGGACCCATTTGCCCGCCAGCACCTCCGGGGGATGGAGGGGTTTTTGGCCCTGGCGCAAGGAGAGCTCCGAGGTGATGAGGTCTGCGGCGCTGAAGCGGGGATAGGTGCGGGCCGGACCCCGGAATTTCAGCAGCAGGCGGCCCTGGTCATCCAGGGGCAGACGGAGATTTCCCTGCACCAATGCCCCCGGCTCAAAGCGCCAGTCCCCCGGCACCTGAAGGCGGGCATAGGCGGCGAAGGCCAGCAAGGGGAGCCAGCGCCCCTCAAAGGGGGCCACCAGGGGAAGGCGCCGGTAGATACCGTCCGGATCCGGGCCGCACTCCACATTCCCCACGCCCAGGGAAGCGGCAAGCAGCGGCGGGACGGGCGGCAGCACGGCCCGGTAGTCCGGAAGTCCCACCGGCGGCGGCCCGGAGATGCTCAGGGCCGCCTTCTTAAGAATTTCCGGGACCAATGGATGGGGCGGCTTGTCCTCCCGGGTGAGGAAACAGGCCAGAAAGGCCGGCCCCCCCCTGAGGGCCCGGGCGAATTCTTCATCGTCCCGGGCCCCGTACACCGACTCCTCCGTGAAGAGAAGGTCGAAGATCACCGCCCGGGCGCCCCCCCGGCGGCAGAAGTCCATGAGGGGGGCGTAGAGCTGACGGGGCCAGGGCCAGCGGAGGCCCCGGGCGGCAAAATGCTCAATCTCCGGCTGGTCGATGGTGACGAGCACGATCTGGGGATGGGCCGGCGCCAAAGGAAGGGTGCGGAAGAACTGGTCCAGGGTCTTGAGGCGGTAGGGTTCCAGCACCCCCAGGCGGGTCAGTCCCCACACCACCAGACAGGCCACGCCGGCCATGATCCCGGCCAGGACCCATCTGCCTGCCCCCCTGGGATACCACTGCCGCCTCACCCTTTCCCCCCTTTCCGTCCGCCGGGGCCCCCGCACCCCTCCCGGCCGGCCCCGGTGCGGCCAGGAAGGAAGGCCTCAGGGCAGGCTGGACTGCCCTCGCGCCCCGGCTGCATTATAGCAGGCCGGCGGGCCCAGAGGGGGACACCACCGTACAGAAAAACGCCCCGGGAGTCCGGGGCGGGATACGGAAGGAAGGGGGGCGGACCGGCGCTCCGGCCGCCCGGCAGCAGAGGTGGGGGTTAATCCATCTCCTGCATCTTTTTGTTGCAGCACTCCGGCACCGGCGCGTCCGCGGGCACGGACTTAAAGGTGTTGCACTGGATGCAGACGTAGGTCTTGTTCTCCTGCGCCTCAGGTTTGTGGGTGGCGCCGGAGCAACCGCAGGAACAGGTGCTCATGGTCTCCTCCTGATCGGGATGTTTAAGGCCTGGCAGGGGGCCGGTGGTTACTCGGCGCCGGCCGGCAGAGGCCGCTCGTACTGCTCCACCACCGTCCAGCCTTTCTCCACCAGGGCGGCCAGGGGCGGCGGGTCATAGCCGGCGTAATAATCCCGGCGGCCATGGGTATCCACCATGTGGACCTCCACCATGACATCATCCTTGCCGGCCCGGTAGCCCCATTCGTAAGTGTCTGTGGAGCTGGGGCAGGTGGCCTTGCCCTCAAAGACCAGGGTGTTGCCGTCCACCTTGACCTTGGAGAAGGTGAAGCAGCAGTCCTGGCCGCCCCCGCCGCAGCCGCATTTGCCCCGGCGGAAGGCCAGCCCGTCCACCTCGTAGCCCCCGGGGATTTTGTTGATTCTGGTCATCAGGAACCCTCTGATGAATTTTTCTTTTACAAGAATAATTCCTTCAAGGGAAAATGCAAGACCCCCCCGCCAAATTTTTCCCGCACTGCGCCGGAACAGACGCCCGCCGGGGTTTTCCCCCTGAAGAAATCTGCCGATATAAAGGCAGACGATTTCCATTGACGCGGACGGGCAGGAGAATTAATTTTAAATGATAAAATTTCGGCGGGGGCCGGCTGATGACGGCCCTTCGTCCCCGGCAGGGGTGAGATCCCGGCGGAGACGAGGCGGCCTCCCAGGCCGCGGAGCCGCTCTGAGCCCGGGGGATGGGCGGGGGGATCCGGGGGCCTTAAGCCGCTTTTTCCCCTCCTGTCGGGTGGGGCGTGGCCTCCGGGCCGGAAGCGGGAAACCACACCATACGGCGCGGCCGTCTTCGGGGGGAACCCCATGCGCACGCGCTCCCCTAAAGGAAACTTCGGGTGGCCACCGTCAGACCAGCATCCTCTGAGAGCCTGTGGATTGCGCTCATCAAGCGCTTTGCCTGGCCCATCATCATCGTCAGCCTGCTGGCCACCGGGCTGTCGGTGTACTATTCCCTGACCCGTCTGCGCTTTTCCACCAGCCGCACTGAGCTGGTGGCCAGCGACCTGCACCTCATCCGCCTCACTCAGGAACTGGAACGGGAATTCGGGGAACGGGACCAGTTCGTGGTGGTGGTGGAGAACCACTCCAAGGAGCGGGCCATCGCCTTTGCCGAGGCCCTGGCGGCCCGGCTCCGGCAGCACCCCCACCGCTTCCCGGAGCTCTTCTACCGGGTGGATCCCGAGGCCTTTCGCCAGTGGGCCCTGCAATATCTGAATCTGGGGGATCTGGAGCAGCTCCGCGCCAAGCTCACCGACCATCGCCAGGTCCTGGAGGCCATCGCCGCCGAGCCCACCCTCATCCGCTTCTTCCAGGTGGTGAACCAGGAAATCACCCGGGCCATGATCAGCGAGGTCTTCACCTCCTTCCTGGAGGACAAGGAGGAGGAGCCCATCCCGGATCTCGCCCTGTTCAATGCCACCCTCAGGGAACTGGAACGCTCCCTCTCCGGCGAGGGGGGCTACCGCTCCCCCCTGAAGACCCTTCTTCCCGGGGATCTGGGGGACCTTAGCCAGGAAGGCTATTTTTTTACCGAAAACCACAAGTATCTCCTTTTTCTGGTAACCACCCGGCAGGACGGCTTCACCAACATCCATGATGACCTTCTCCTGCTCCGGGAGGAGGTGGCCGCGGTGCGGGCCCAGTTCCCTGGGGTGGTGGCGGGGGTCACCGGCCCTGCCGCCCTCTCCGCGGATGAGATGGCCGGCGCCTTCGCCGACATCAACCTGGCCTCCTGGCTGTCCCTCTTCCTCCAGGTGGCCATCATGGTGATCTTTTTCCGCAGTCTCAAGCGCCCCCTGGTCCAGGGCATCGTCCTGGCCATCGGCATTGCCTGGACCATGGGGGTGGCCACCCTGGTGGTGGGCCGCCTGAATATCCTCTCCATCGTCTTCGCGCCCCTGATGCTGGGCATCTGCGTGGACTTCGGCATCCACTGGTACTCCCGCCTGGAGGAGGAGCAGGGCGGCCTCCCCTACTGCCACGACGAGATCTTCAACCGCACCATGCGGGGGGCCACCCCGGGGAATTTTTACGCCGCCCTGGCGGCCCTGTTCTCCATCCTGCCTCTGGCCTTCACCGGCTTCCAGGGCCTGGAGGAGCTGGGTATCATCGTCAGCCTGGGCATCATCGTCTATCTCTTCGCCTGCTTTGTCCTCCTGCCGGCCTTGGCTTATGTCACCGAGGGCTGCCGGCGGCGGAAGGATCTGGCGGAGCCGCCCCCCGCGGGCCCGGAGCCCTTCTTCTCCCTCAACTGGGCCCCACCGGAGATCGTGGTGGCCCTGGGCCTGCTGTGCACCGTTCTGGGGGCCATCAGCCTCTGGCATGTCCCCTTCGATCTCAACCCCCTGCGCCTGCAGAACCAGCGGACCGAATCGGTGGTCTGGGAGCTGAAGATCCTGCAGGAGTCCCGCTACTCCAGCTCCTATGGCACCATGGTCGCCACCGACCTGGCGGACCTGCCCCGCAAGGTGCAGGAGCTGAAGGCCAAGCCCACCGTCTCCCATGTGGAGTCCGTCCTCTCCTTTCTCCCGGAGGAGCCGGAGGTCAAGCGCCGCCTCATCGCCGGGATGGCCCCCCTCCTCACCCAGGTGCATTTTGCGCCCCCTGCCGCCAGTGAGCAGCCGGTGGATCTGGCGGAGCTGGGGACCATCCTGGGCCGCATCCGCTTCAAGCTCAGCCAGGCCAAGGACAGCGACTGGAAGCCCGGCACCAAACCCGCCCAGGAGCAGCTGGACGAAGCCAACCTGCTCCTGTCCCGCCTCATCCCGGTGGTCACCGCCGCCGGTCCGGAGGTGGCGGCCCGGGCCCTGGACTATCAGCGCCGGCTCTTTGCCGACTTCCGGGACAAATGGGACCTTTTGGTGAGCAACCTGGACGCCGGCACCCCCACCGTCGCGGATCTGCCCCAGGCGGTGCGGCAGCGCTTCGTCAGCCCCAGGGAGCATTACCTCATCCGCATCTTTCCCGCCATCGACATCTGGGATCCCGAGCCCCTGGGCCGGTTCGTGGCGGACCTGCAGAGTGTGGACCCCAAGGTGGTGGGTGACCCGGTCCTGCTGTATGTCTTTAATTTTGCTTTCAAAAATGCCTGCCTGTGGGCCGCCGGGGTGGCCCTCCTGGCCATTTTCCTGCTGTTGTGGTTCCTGCTCCGGAGCCTGAGTTTTGCCCTCCTGGCCCTCCTCCCCCTCATCGTGGGCACCGCCCTCACCCTGTGCCTCATGTGGCTCCTGGGCCTGCCCTTCAATCAGGCCAATGTGCTTTTCCTGCCCCTGATTTTGGGGGAGGGGATCGAATATGGTATCATCATCCTGGTGCGCTGGAAGCTGGAGGCCTCGGCCCGGGCCATCACCCTGCCGGCCAGCACCGCCAAAGGGGTGGCCCTGGCCAGCCTCACCACCGCCCTGGGGTTCGGCAGCATGATGATCTCCGGCCATCAGGGCACCTTCAGCCTGGGCCTGCTCTCCACCGTGGGGAGCCTCAGCGTCCTGGTGGCGGCCATTACGGTGCTGCCGGCCTTCCTGCGGGTCCTGGAAAAGGCCCTGATGCCGGCCCCTGTTCCCTGCCCCCGGACCGTTCCCCAGGCCGATGATTAAGCCCACAGGAGCAGTCATGAAAAAATTAGTGGGAGTTAGCCCCGTTCTGACCCTGATCCTGCTGACGGCCCTGGTGCTGCCGGCCCAGGCCGGTCCGCCCACGGATTATGTCAAGGGGATTCTGGATGAGGTGATCCGGATCCAGAACGACCCGGCCATGGAAAAGACCCGGGCCGAGGCCATCCGCCGCATTATCCAGAAAAACTTCGATTTCCCCCGCATGGCCCGGGACTCCCTGGGGCCCGCCTATGCCCGGCTGAACCCCGGCCAGCGCCAGGAGTTCGAACGCCTCTTCGCCGCCCTGTTCCAGGATTCCTACACCCGCCTGGTCCTCAATTTTCTGAAGCGGGAGACCGTCACCTACCATAAGGAGACCCTGGAAGGCTCCCAGGCCAAGGTCTACACCACCCTGGTGCGCCCCAACGAGACCATCCCGGTGGACTATCTCATGCACACCCGCAGCAATGCCTACGTCCTCTATGATGTCATCGTGGACGGGGTGAGCATTCTGGAGAATTACAAACGCCAGTTCGCCCAGGTCATCACCACCAAGTCCTTCGACTTTCTGATGGACAAGATGCGCACCCAATACAAAGCCATTCAGTGAGGCCGGGGCGGCCCTGCCGGAGGCAATGCCGGAAGGTGCGGGGGATCGGCCGCACCGGTGGATTGATATTGCGGGGCGCAAGGCCCTCCCGGGACGGGGGAGGGATTTCCCCAGAAGGCAGGGATCTGCGCCCCCGGGTCTCCTCCGCGTCCTGCCGCCTCCTGCCCAGGCCCTGGCGCCCCTCATCGCCGGGACATAGAGGGTTTTTCCCGGGGAGGAATTTCCCGGGGCCGGGCGCATTCCGCCGGGGGCCTCCGGTTTTCCGGGACGGCGCCCCCTCCCCGGCCGGGGGCTCATGATTCCCCCAATACGCCCGCACTCCGGGGCCGGCGCTTGGTGTGCCTCATTGTCGCCTTGCCCGAGGTGGAGGGGAATCTGCCGGGCCCCTCCCCTGCCGCCGGCGCCCACTATACCCACCTTCTCCTTGCCAAGCCCCGGAACGATGCTTAACTGCTAAGGCAGGAGCCGGGAGGCCCCCCGACGGCTCCCCATCCCATTGCCAGGAGGGAAACATGCTCGTCATCTGTACCGATTCGGATCGGCGGGAACTGATGGAGGTGCTCACCGCCGAAGGGGTGACCCATGAGGTCTCCACCCGGGCCAGCACCCGGGAGCTGGGCACCGGGAGTTACGAGCTCTATACCATCCGGGCCAACCTGCCGGAAGTGAAGGTGCCCCCGGAATACACCCAGGGGGAGGCCTTCAATCTCCGGGCCTGGCGGCTGCCGTCCGGACGCCTCATCATCACCGATATGGAAGGGAACCTGGAGCAGATCACCATCCCGCCGCCGGGGAAGTGAGCTCTCCGGGGCCCGGAATGAATGGCGGCCGGCGGGGTCGGGAGGGGAGGGACGGCAGCCCCGGCCGGGTTTACCTGACCGGCTTCCCGGCCAGGATCTTTTCCGGGTTGTCCCAGACGAGGGCCCGGGCCTGGGATTCCCCCAGCCAGCGGCGCAGTCTGGCCACGGCAGGAGAGAGCCGGGGGGGACGGCGGCGGGGGTCGTGGGCATCGCTGGCCACCACCGTCACCAGACCCGCTGTGAGAAGCTTCCTGGTGAAGCGGGAGACGCGCCAGCCAAAGTCCCCGGTGACGCTGCCTGCGGTCACCTGCGCCAGACACCCCAGCCGCAGGAGCTTCAGCAGCTTCTCCGGGGTTTCCCGGAACAGGGGATGGCGCTCCGGATGGGTGAGGATGGGAGTCAGCCCCCGGGACAGCAGGCGAAAGCAGATCTCCTCGGTGGCCGGCGGGATGGCGGTATCCGGCAGCTCCAGAAACAGGTAGCGCCCTTGGCCGTTTAGGGTGAGGAGCTGGCCGTCCTCCCACAGCGTGAGCATTTCCGGGCAGAGAGGCACTTCACAGCCCACCGCCACCTCCAGGGAAATGTCTGCCTCCTTCAGGCGGCGACGCAACTCCTCCGCCACCTCCAGGATGGCCTCGCGGCGGTTGAGGCGCGCCATCTCCACCACCCGCCGGGCGAAGAGATGGGGGGTGGCGGTCAGGGTGGTGATGCCGTCCGCCGCCGCCACCCGGGCCATCTCCAGGGCGGCCTCCCAGCTCCGGGGGCCGTCGTCCAGACCGGGGAGGATGTGCACGTGCAGGTCGATCACGGTGACTCTCAGGGCCGCTCCTGCCCCGCCTTCTGAAGCTCTCTCTCCGTGGGCAGCCGGGGCTAGGCCACCTTGACCGCGAAGGCCAGGCCGTCCCGCTCCGGGGAGTGCTGGGGGAGAAGACAGAGCAGGGGCACGCTGCGCCACTGGGGCGACAGGAAGAGCATCCGGTTGAAATCCGCCGCCGCGGCGAACCCCACATTGTCCGCCACCAGCAGCCCCCCCGGGCGGAGCAGGCGGTGGCAGTGGGGCAGGGCCGGGAGATAGCCCTCCTTGTCGATATCCAGGAAGATGAAGTCAAAGGGGCCGCCGAGTTCCGGCAGCACCCTCAGGGCGTCCCCGGTGCGCACCTCCACCCGGTCCGCCACCCCGGCCCGGGCCAGGTTGGCCTCCGCCCGGGCGGCCATGACCGGATCCCGCTCCAAAGTGAGGAGGCGGCCGCCGGTGAGGGCCAGGGCCCGGCCCAGGTAGATGGCGGAGTAGCCGGTGGCGGTCCCCAGCTCCAGCACCTGCTTCGCCCCCATGGCCACCACCAGCAAGGCCAGCAGCTCCGCCACCACCGGCCCCACGATGGGAATGCGCTCAAAGACGGCTTCCTCCTCCAGGCCCTTGAGGAACTGGTCCCGGGGGGGCACGAAGCGACGGAAATACCCTTCCAGATCCGGCATCATGCTCATGGACTGACACCTGTGCGGCACCGTGGCGCCCGGTATCGGGCGATTGAGCCCGGTGCGTTTATCCTTTACAATACCATGTAGCAGGCCGGAATCGGAAAGAAAACCCCGTGGCCATCCTGAGCAGACTGAAAGACTGGCTCCAGAAGAAGCGGCAGCCCGTGCCGGTGGCTTCCGGACCGCCGCCCACCCTGCTGGAGCGTTACCACCACTACAAGCGCCTCCTGGCCGCCAACGGCGCCATCCTGGCCATTCTGGCCGACCTGCAGGCCAAGCAGGCCGAGGACTATGTCTTCGACATGGCCTATGTGCGCAACGCGGTGGCCCGCCTCAACCGGGAGGTGGAAATCCTGGTGGAGGCCCTCATCGCCCTGTCCGGCGGGCGCTATCAGGGTTTGAGGGAGGCCCGGGAGCGGGTGGCCGCCAGGCTCCTGGAGGAGCTGGCCCCCCCGGAGATCCGCCCCGGGCCGCTGGCCCTGCCGTTAAGCAAGGTGACCGAGGGCCATTTCTTCGGCGGCAAGGCGGAAAAACTGGGGGAGCTGAAGCGCCTGGAGTTTCCCGTGCCCCGGGGCTTTGCGGTGAGCGCCTACGCCCAGAAGCTCTTCTTCCAGAAGTGCGGTCTGGAGGACTTCATTCAGGAGACCATCCAGCAGGCCGATATCCGCAACCTGGCCAGCCTGGAGCGGGCCGGGGAGACCATCCGGGAACGCCTCCTGGCCACGCCGCTGCCCGCGGTCCTCTCCCAGGCCCTGAGCGCCCAGATGCGCCGCCTGGACGTGCCCCGGGTGGCAGTGCGCAGCTCCGCCCTGCAGGAGGACGGCTTCCACAGTTTTGCCGGCCAGTTCGAGACCCTCCTCAATGTGCCTGCCGAGGAGCTGGAGGAGCGCTACAAGGAGGTGCTGGCCAGCCAGTTCACCCCCCGGGTGTTATACTACTGCCACGCCCGGGGCTTCACCTACCAGGATCTGGCCATGGGGGTGCTGGTGATGGAGATGGTGCCGGCCCAGGCCGCCGGGGTGCTCTACACCGCCGACCCCAAAACCGGGGAGAGCGCCATCCTGATCAACGCTGTTTTCGGCTTGGGCACCGCGGCGGTGGGCGGCCATGCCGAACCGGATGTCTACCGGGTGGAGCAGGGGCGCCTGGTCTCGGTGCGGGTGGGCCGGAAGGCCAGAGCCCACCGGGCCCGGCCGGAAGGCGGCGTGGCGGAGGAGGACGTGGCGGAGGCGGACCGGCCCTGCCTCACGGAAGACCGGATCCTGGAGCTGGCGGCCCTGGGGGAGCGGATTGCCGCCCATTTCGGGGTCCCCCAGGATGTGGAGTGGGCCCTGGAGGATACGGGCCGCTTCCTGGTCCTGCAGGCGAGGCCGCTCCGGATCAGCCGCCCCGCCAAGGGGGCTTATCTGCCCCCCCGTCTCAAGGAGGCCCCCCTGTTGGCGGAAGCCGGCGTCATTGCCTCCCGGGGGGCGGCGGCCGGGGCGGTCTTCCGGCTGGAGGGCCGGGAGGTGGCCGCCGTCCCCGAGGGCGCGGTGCTGGTGGTGCGCCGGGCCCTGCCGGAATACGGCCTGGCGGTGGGGCGGGTGGCCGCCGTGGTCTCCGAAGGGGGCAGCGCCACCAGCCATCTGGCCACGGTGCTCAGGGAGGCCGGGGTGCCCGCCCTCTTCGGGGTGCGGGAGGCCTGGGAGCGACTGCAGCCCGGGGAAGTGGTGACGGTGGACGCCTACTACGGCAACATCTACGCCGGCCGCCGGGAGGAGCTCCTGAAAGCGCCCCCTCCCGATCCCATCCTGCACCAGAGCCGGGCCCGCCAGGCCCTGGAGCGGGTCCTGAAGCACATCACCCCCCTCCATCTCCTGGACCCCCGGGATGAGAGCTTCCGGCCCCGCAATTGCCGCACCTACCACGATATCACCCGCTTTGCCCACGAAAAGGCCATGGCGGAGCTCTTCCAGGTCTCCCGCCACGGCTCCCGGGAGTTTGCCCGCCGGCTGAAATCCACCCTGCCCCTGGAGATCTATGTGGTGGATGTGGGCGGGGGTCTGAAGTCCGAAGCCCGGGAGGCCCCGGAGGTCACTCCCGAGGACATCACCTCCCGGCCCATGCAGGCCTATTGGCGGGGCATGGCGGCCATCGGCTGGCAGGGGCCCCGGCCCCTGGACCTGGCCGGCTTCATGAGCGTGGTCATGGGCGCCGCCTCGGACACCCAGGCCATGGACCGCCTCCAGGAGGACAACTACGCCATCCTGGCGGCGGACTACCTCAATTTCTCCAGCCGCCTGGGGTATCACTTCACCACCGTGGACGCCTACTTCGGCGAGCCGGAGCAGAGCTACATCACCCTGGTGTTTTACGGCGGCGGGGCGGATCTGAGCCGCCGGGTGCGCCGGGCCCGGTTTCTGGCCCGGGTGCTCACCCACCTGGACTTCCGGGTGGAGGTGAAGGGGGATTCCCTCACCGCCCGCCTGGACGGGGTGGATCTCCCGGTGCTGGAGGAGCGGCTGGAGATCCTGGGCCGCCTCATCATGGCCAGCAAACAGCTGGACGTGACCATGGCGGATGACAGTCTGGTGGAGGAATATTTCGAGGAGTTCATCTCCTCCGGGTACCGCCTGGCGCGCTGAGCCGGCGGCCGCCGGCGGCCGGGATGGCCCCGGCACGCCAGGGGAACAAGGTTCTTCGGCCGGCAGGGACCTGGGCCGGCCTGCAAAGGAGAAGTGGGCATGGAATGGCTGTGGCTGATCCTTCTGGTGGCAGCAATCCTGCTGGTGGCCCGGGGTGGCTGCTGAGGCAGGTGATCCCCCGGCTTCGGGAAAGCCGGAAAAATAGCAGGGCGGCCTGAGGGCCGCCCTGTTACGTATGGCCTGAGGGGCTGCCGGCTCCCACGTCAGGCTCAGTGTCCCAGACCCAGCTTTTCCGCCTGTTCCTTTTTAAAGCCGATCCACAGCCGGATGATGATGACCACGCACATCCCCAGGGCGGCGCACATCACCACCCAGGCGGCGGCATAGGAGAAGTTGAACTGTTTCAGGGCCACGGAGACGCCCGCCAGGATGATCATGATGGCGAAGAGCAGCCGGATGCCGTAGCCCCGGACATATTTCACCGCGGTGACGCCGATCTGGGCGCCCACCGAGGCCCCCACCAGCATGTAGATGGCGGCGACGATGTCCACCGCCCCCTTGAGGCCGTAAGTGAGGCAGCCGTAGGCCCCGGCGAAGAGCACGGAAAAGAGGTCGGTGCCCACCGCAATGGCCGTGGGACAGCCGATGAGGTAGATGAGGGCCGGCATGCGGATGAAGCCGCCGCCCACCCCCAAAAAGCCGGAGAGATAGCCGGTGAAGAAGAAGACCCCCATCACCGTCCAGAAGGAGATGGTGATGCCGGAGGTGGGGAAGTGCATCATGGGGGGCAGGTTCCAGGCCTTCCGGGGGGGCAGGGTGCCCGCAGCCCGGGCCGCCGCCTTGGCCGCCGCGGCCGCGGCCCGCTGCTCCTTGGTGGCATAATCATAGATCATATAGATGCCCAGCCCGAAGAGCAGGAACATGTACACATAACGCACCACCGGTCCGGCCAGCCCCACCCGGGTGAGGAACATGACGCTCTGGGCCCCGGCCTCCACCCCGATGACCGAGCCGATGATGGACCAGATGCCCAGCTTGATGTCCACATTACCCATCTTGCGGTGCTTGGCGGTGGCCACGATGGATTTGCCGAAGATGTGGGCCAGGTCGGTGCCGATGGCGTAGGCCATGGGAAAGCCGAAGATGTTCAGGGCCGGGGTCACCACCCAGGCGCCTCCCACCCCGAAGAAGCCGCCCAGGACCCCCACGGAAAAGCCGATGGCGATGAGGATGAGGGCGTTGAAGTCCCGCTCGGCGATGGGCAGATACACATTGAAGATATCCAGCATTTACCCTCTCCTCCCCCTTATTCGTGGTGCTCGATCTTGCTCACTTCCATCCCGATGGCTTTGAGGATCAGGTCGGTGATAATTGCGATGATGGCCCCCACGATCCCCATGACCAAGGTGACCAGGATGGCGAAGACGAGTTTGTTGCTGTTGTACCAGGAGGCGAAAAAGGCGTTGATGGCGCCTAAGCCCTCCACCTTCACGGTGCGGGTGGCCATGTCCGGAACGTCCTTGTCGCCCGGCTCGGCGGCCCAGGCCAGGGCCGGCAGGGCCAGGAGCAGAAGGTTGAAGAGGAAAATTCGCAATTTTTTCAGGGTTTTCACCACAATCACCTCCACGCCGGAATTTTTAGGTTTATAATGCATTTCAGGAGCGGATCCTGAAAATACTGCCGGGGGTCAGGATTTTTGATACGATCTCCGTCAGCGGGGGCTCCAGGACGGGGGGCCGGCCGCCCTCTCCGATGAGGCCCGGAAGTTGGCATAATTTATGCGTCATTTGAAAATTTTTGGCATAAGAATTTTGTGCAAAAATTCACATTTATTTTCTCCCCTGTCAAGTTAATTTTTACAGAATTTTTACACCCCCCTATGGGATGGCGGGATTTCTTCCGATGGCGCCGCAAGCCGGCCCGAACCCTGGGCCTCAAGGAGGTCTTCCGGGGTTTCCAGCAGGTGTTGGCGGCCAACAACGACGTTCTGGCGCTGATGGGCGACCTGGAGGAGAAGCTTTCCGGCCGCCTCAGTCTGGACCTGCCGGAGCTGCGCCGGGTGATCCACACCCTGGACGAACACCTGGCCCGCCTGGTGGCCGCCCTGGCCCGGATGTCCGGAGACCGCTGGCCGGAGCTGGACAAAACCCGCCAGCGCCTCCAGGCTCTCATCCAGATGCGGCTGGCGGAGCATCCCCCCGTGCCTGAGGCGCCGCTGTTGGTCTCCTTGAGGAAGGCAGAGCCGGAAATGCTGGCGGCCCTGGGGGGCAAGGCCGCCAATCTGGCCCGCCTGGCCCAGGCCGGGCTGGCGGTGCCGGAAGGCTTTGTGGCCACCGCCCGGGCCTACCGGCTGTTCATGGCCCGGCCCCTCCCCAGGAAAAATGTCTCCCTGCAGGAGGTCATCCAGGCCCGGCTGGCACAGGTGGAGGATACCGACCCCGCCGCTCTCACCCGGGCTGCGAGGGAGATTCAGGAGCTCATCCTGGCCCAGCCCATCCCCCCGGAGCTCTCCCAGGCCCTGGTGGCCGCCGCCACCCGGCTTTCCCCCCCCGGCGGCCGGCTGGTGGTGCGCAGCAGCGGCTCCCGGGAGGAGGTGACCGCCACTTTTGCCGGGGTCTATGACAGCTTCCTCAACGTGGCCCCGGAGGAGGTGCCGCAGCGCTGGCGCCAGGTGGTGGCCAGCCATTTCTCCCAGCGGGCCCTGCACTACTTCCGGGACCTGGGCCTGGCTCCGGAGGAGGCCTTTATGGCGGTGCTGGTGCAGCGCCTCATCCCGGCCCGGGCCTCCGGGGTGCTCTTCACCACCGATCCGGAGAGCTTCCGCTTTGACCGGCTGCTGGTGAGCGCCTCCTGGGGGCTGGGGCCGGAGCTGATCATGAGCGAAAGCAACCCGGACATCTATGTGGTGGACAAGCAGAGCGGCCGGGTGGTCTCCTCCCAGGTGGGGCACAAAGCGCGGCAGCTCATCCTCCAGGGCGACCGCCTGGCGGCCCAGATCCTGGCGCCGGAGGTGGCCCGCGCTCCGGTTTTGACCCCCCGGGACCTGGAGGAACTGGCCCAGGTGGCCCTGGCCCTGGAGGACCTGCTGGCCGGCCCCCAGGATGTGGAGTGGGTCCAGGACTGGCAGGGCCGCTGCCATCTGGTGCAGTGCCGGCCCCTGCGCATCTCCCGGGCCCAGGCCCGCCGTTTCCTGGAGGTGGCCGGCCGGGAGTGCCAGGCCGAGGTTCTCCTGGAAGGGGGCGTCCCCGGCTCCTATGGGGTGGGGGCCGGCCCCGTGTTCATCCTTACTTCGGAGCAGAAGCAGGAGGAGGTCCCGGCGGGCTGTGTCCTGGTGATTCCCCGCACCTCCCCGAAGCTCACCCCGGTCCTCTCCCGGGTGGCCGCCCTGGTGGCGGACGTGGGCTCCCCCACCGGCCACATGGCCCTGGTGGCCCGGGAATACGGCATCCCCGCCCTGGTGGACACCTTCCAGGCCACCAAAACCCTCCGGCCCGGGGAAGTGGTGACGGTGGACGGCTACAATGCCCGCATCTACCGGGGGCGGGTGGAGGAACTGGTGCGTTTCGAGGAGCGCCAGCGGCCCCACCTTCTGGGTTCCCCGGGGCTGGAGCGCCTCCGGGCGGTTTTGGACCTCATCGTCCCCCTCACCCTGGTGGACTTCAAAAGCCCCAATTTCCGGCCGGAAAACTGCCGCACCTATCACGACATCGCCTTCTTCGCCCATGAAAAGGCGATGCAGGTGATGTTCGGTCTCATGGACGAGGTGGCCGCCGGGCGGGTGCCGGCCCTGCGTCTTTTGAAGCTGGACACCAAACTGCCCCTCAACCTCCACCTGGTGGATGTGGGGGACGGCCTGGCCAGCCACGAAAACCCGGTGCCCCCGGAGGACATCCTCTCCGTGCCCTTCAAGGCCCTGTGGCGGGGTATCAGCCATCCGGGCATCTCCTGGGCCGGCCCGGTGCCGGTGAGCGTAGGGGGCTTCCTCCACGTCCTGGGGCAGTCCGCCATCCGGCCGCCGGAGCAGTTCTGGGACAAGACTTACGCCATCGTCTCCCGGCATTATGTCAACTATGCCTGCCGCCTGGGGTATCACTACCAGAGCGTGGACAGCTACTGCGGGCCGGTGGCGGCGGACAATTACATCAATTTCAACTTCAAGGGCGGGGCCGCGGATGAGCTCCGGCGCATCCGCCGGGCCAAATTCATTGCCCTGGCGGTGGAGGCCCTGGGGTTTGAGGTGGAGCAGCACCTGGACGTCATCCGGGCCCGCTTCCGCAAACGCCCCCTGGAGGAGACGGAGTCCCGCCTGGACCTCCTGGGCCGCCTCATGGCCTTCGTGCGCCAGATGGATATGCTCATGTCCCACGACGGCATGATCACCCTGCTGGCCGAGCGCTTCCTGGCCGGCCATTACGAGCGGCCGGGGGATGCGGAGACTGCCTGGGGGACCTCCTGAGCCGTCCTTGGGGCGCGTGCCTCCGGTTCCCTCCCACCCTGCCGCGGAGGAGCCATGTCTGAAGGAATACAGCGGCTTCTGGTGTGCACTGACAGCTCCCCGGCCAGCGAGGGGGCCTTTCAGGCAGGCCTCACCCTCGCCCGGACCTGGGGCGGTGAGGTCTTTTTGCTGGAGGTGATGGAGGTGAACCCCGGCTTCTCCGCCCTGGCGCCGGAGGCCCTGGTCTCCTGGGAGGCGTCCTTGCGCCGCAGCCTGGAGGATTTCCGGACCCGGGCCGCAGCCCAGGGGGTGGTCATCACCCCCCTTCTGCTCGCCGCGGAATCGGCTTATGCCGCCATCGTGCGGGAGGCGGAGCGCCTGAAGGCCGACCTCATCATCATGGGCCGCCACGGCAAAACCGGACTGGCCCGCCTCCTGTTGGGGAGTGTGGCCGCCCGCACCATCGGCTACAGTCCGGTGAATGTCCTCATCGTGCCGGCGGAAAGACCCCTGGCCTGGGAGCGGCTCCTGGTGGCCAGCGACGGCTCCCCTTACAGCGGCGCTGCGGTGGCGGAGGCCCTCCGGCTGGCCCGCCTCTGGGGCAGCCGCCTCTTTGGAGTCAGCGTCGCCCGGGAGGAGGGGGAGCTCCCCCAGGCGGAGGCCATCGTCCGGGAGATGCTGGCCCAGGCCAATGCCCGGGGTCTCCCCCTGGAGGGCCGGGTGACGGTAGGGGTGCCGGATGATGCCATTGTGCGCCTGGCCCGGGAGCTGGAGGCGGACCTCCTCCTCCTGGGGAGCCACGGCCGCACCGGCTTCACCCGGCTGCTGTTGGGGAGCGTCGCCGAACGGGTCATCGGCACCGCGCCCTGCCCTGTCCTGGTGGTGAAGCGCAGCCCGGATGAAACCGGATGAGGCGACGCCGGGGGCGGAGCCCCCCTGCGGGGGATACGGGAGCCACGCCCCAGGAACCCCTGCCCGGGGCCCCATCTTCCTATAGGGGAAGCCTTTCAGGGGCGGGAAAAAGGAAAGCCACGAAAGTCACTCCTTGGCCTGCTGGCAGGGGAGGCCTTCGTGGCCGGTTCAGGATCGTGGCTTTCCGTCAATGACAACAGATGTGTTCGTGCTGGTGATGCCCGTCGTTGTGGGAATGCTCCAGGGTGTGCACCACCTCCTCATGCAGGTGCTCATGCCCGTCATGGCTGTGGCGCACCGCCTCGTGCCGGTGCTCATGCTCATGTTTGTCCTTGGTATGGCAGCACATTTTCCTCTCACCTCCTCTACCTAATTTAATTTCTTCAGCTGACCCGGTCAACGGGGCCGGGTCCGGTGCCGGGTCCCCAGGGCACAGGGGCGGCAGGGGCACTCAGGCGTCAGTCTCCGGCCAGGGCCGCCCGCACCCGCTCCGGCAGTTCTCGCGCCCGCCAGTCCCGGGTGATGGCCACCAGGGTGGCGGTGCCTTCGGCCAGCAGTTCCTGCCCCTGCTCCGGGAAGAACTCAAAGTGGAAGATGACGGCCCGCTCCCTCAGCTCCCGGACCCGGGTGCGGATGGTGAGGCGGTCGCCGTAGCGGGCCGGCCGCCGAAAGCGGCACCAGGCCTCCACCACCGGCAGCCCGTAACCCTCCTCCACATTGCGGAAGGTGCCCTCGGGCTTCAGGCCCACCGCCCGGAGATACTCCTCGATGGCCCGGTGGCACCAGCGGAAGTAGGTGACGAAATACACAATGCCGTACGGGTCGGTGTCTCCGAAGCGGACCCGCACCTGGGTGGTATGGCTGAATGGCTCCTTGGTCTCCGCGGGCATGATTCTCACCTCCGGTGAGGGAGCCGGGCCCGGCCCTTTTGGCCGGCGGCTTCCCGGCACGGTCGGTCTCAGGCCGGCTTCCTCCTCTTCTCCCCAGGGAGATGGGTATCTGCTTTACAAGAATTGGATTGACAGCCGGGGAAAAAGAAAATAACTTTACCTATTCGTATACCAATCCCCGCGGCAAGGAAAAGAAAATTTGCGTCTGCACGCCCCCAAACCTGGGAACCGGGGCGTGGGACAAGGAGTTGCCTATGAAAACTGTGGCCGAGCGGATCCAGGAGCTGAAGGAGAAAGAGGCTCAGATCAAGGCCATGGGCGGACCGGAGGCTGTGGCCAAGCAGCACAAGGCCGGCAAACTCACGGCCCGGGAGCGCCTGGATCTCTTCTTCGACCCCGGCACTTTCCGGGAGACCGACATCTTCGTCAAACACCGCTGCGTCAATTTCGGCATGGAAAAAGTGGACATCCCCGCGGACGGCGTCATCACCGGCTTCGGCCGGGTGAACGGCAGGCCGGTCTTTGCCTTCGCCCAGGACTTCACCAGCCGGGCCGGCTCCTTGGGGGAGATGCACTCCAAAAAGATCTGCAAGGTCATGGATCTGGCCATGAAGGCCGGGGTGCCCTTCGTGGGCTTCAATGACTCCGGCGGAGCCCGCATCCAGGAAGGGGTGGATTCCCTGAGCGCCTACGGTCAGATCTTCTACCGCAACGCCATCGCCAGCGGCGTCATTCCCCAGATCTCCGCCATCATGGGGCCCACTGCCGGGGGCGCGGTGTACTCCCCCGCCATGACCGACTTCGTCTTCATGGTGAAGAAGACCAGCTACATGTTCATCACCGGTCCGGACGTCATCAAGAGCGTCACCGGCGAGGAGATCAGCTTCGAGGACCTGGGCGGCGCCATGGCCCACAACATGAAAAGCGGCGTGGCCCATTTTGCCTGCGAATCCGACGAGGACTGCATCAACCAGATCAAGCGTCTCCTCTCCTTCCTCCCCAACAACAATCTGGAGGACCCGCCCATCTCCCCCTGCTCCGATCCCGTGGGGCGGGAGGAGCCGGCCCTGGACCGTATCGTGCCGGACAATCCCCGGGCCTCCTATAACATGAAGGATGTCATCCGGGCCATTGTGGATGATGGCGATTTCTTTGAGCCCCATGAACTCTACGCCCAGAACATCATCGTCGCCTTCGCCCGCCTGAACGGCCGCCCGGTGGGGATCATCGCCAACCAGCCCCAGGTGCTGGCTGGCTGCCTGGATGTGGACGCGGCGGACAAGGCCACCCGCTTCATCCGCTTCTGTGACGCCTTCAACATCCCCCTCATCACCATCGCCGACGTGCCGGGCTACCTCCCGGGGAGCGACCAGGAGCACCGGGGCATCATCCGCCACGGCGCCAAGCTGCTGTGGTGCTACTCCGAAGCCACGGTGCCCAAGATCACCCTCATCACCCGGAAGGATTACGGGGGCTCCTATCTGGCCATGTGCTCCCGGGACCTGGGGGCGGACATGGTCCTGGCCTGGCCCACCGCCGAGATCGCGGTCATGGGGGCGGAGGGTGCAGCCAACATCATCTTCCGGCGGGAGATCCAGTCGGCCCCGGATCCCGAAGCCAAGCGCCAGGAGCTCATCGCCCACTACCAGGATCTTCTCTATAATCCGTATATCGCCGCCTCCCGGGGCTTTGTGGATCAGGTCATCGTCCCCCGGGAGACCCGGCCCCGGATCATCGAGGCCCTGGAGATCATGTGCACCAAGCGGGAGTCCCTGCCGCCCAAGAAACACGGCAATATCCCGGTGTAAGGGACGGGAGCCCCGACCCTTACCCCCAAAGGCGGGAGGGGTCAGGAGGCCCTTCCCCTCCTCCCCTCCCAACGCCGGCAGAAAGAGGAGAACCCATGCCCATCACACCCCAGATCCTGGCCGCCATCAGCGCCGCCATCCAGTCCTATCTCCAGGATGAAGAGGCCCTGCTGGCCGCCCAGGCGGCCGTCGCCCCGGTCCCGGCCCTGCCTGCCCCGCCCGCCAATCTGTGGGGCATCAGCGGCCGCCAGTGGGTCATGCAGACGCGACAGCTGATCCAACGTCGTGCTTTGAAATAATCCTCCAGGGAGGGGCGCCGCTTTTTCCCCTCCGACGCACCGAGACGGGGGGGAAGGGCTGAAAGGCTGGCCGGGCCAGGCCTCTCCCGGACCACAAGACCATTAAGGAGTTGACAGATCATGGCCGGAAAAAACCCCATCAAATTTACCGACACCACCTTCCGGGACGGGCATCAGTCGCTGCTGGCCACCCGCATGCGCTCTGAGGACATTTACCCCTTCATGGAGCGCATGGATGAAATGGGCTACTTCGCCCTGGAGGTCTGGGGTGGCGCCACCTTCGACACCGCCCACCGCTTTCTGGCAGACGATCCCTGGGAACGCATCCGCACCATCAAAAAGCTCCTCAAGAAGACCCCCACCATGATGCTCCTCCGGGGCCAGAACCTGGTGGGCTACCGCAACTACGCCGACGACGTCACCTACCGCTTCGTGCGCTACGCCGCGGAACAGGGGGTGGATATCTTCCGGGTCTTTGACGCCTTAAACGACATGCGCAACTGGGAGACTTCGGTGAAGGCCCTCATGGACGCCAAGAAGGAAGGTCTCATGGCCCACTTTCAGGCGGCGGTGTGCTACAGCCTCACCCAGCGGCGCATGGGCGGCCCCATCTTCAATCTGGAATACTATGTGAACTTTGCCAAGCGGGCCGAGGACATGGGGGCCGACTCCATCTGCCTCAAGGACATGGCGGGCATGTGCTCCCCCTATGACGCCTACCAGATCATCAAGGCCCTCAAGGAGACCGTCAAGATCCCGGTGGAGTTCCACACCCACTATACCAGCGGTCAAGGCTCCATGAGCTACCTCAAGGCCATCGAGGCGGGGGTGGACATCGTGGACACCTGTCTGTCCCCCTTCGCCCTGCGCACTGCCCAGCCGGCCATCGAGCCCCTCATCGTGGCGGTGGAGGGCACCGACCGGGAAACGGACATGGATCTGGCCAAGCTCATTGAGATCGGCCACGACCTGGAAAAGGTGGCGGTAAAATACCGGGATCTCCTGGACACCACCAAGATGGCCCCCATCGACACCGGGGTGCTCCTGCACCAGATCCCTGGCGGCATGTACTCCAACCTGGTGAACCAGCTCAAGGAGCTCAACGCCCTCGACCGCCTCCACGAAGTGATGGCGGAGCTTCCCAACACCCGGCGGGAGCTGGGCTACCCGCCCCTGGTCACCCCCACCAGCCAGATCGTGGGTACCCAGGCGGTGTTCAATGTGCTTTTCGGGCGCTACAAACAGGTGACCGCGGAGACCAAGGGCCTGGCCTACGGCCTCTATGGCAAGACCCCGGCCCCCATGGACCCCGAAGTGCAGAAAATCATCCTCAAGGGTTATGAGCGGGGCGAAACCCCCACTGACAAGCGCCCCGGCGACATTTTGGAGCCCGAATGGGAAAAGGCGGTGGAGGAGACCAAAGGGCTGGCCAAGGACGAAGGCGACATCCTCATCTACGCCCTCTATCCCACCACCGGCAAGCGCTTCCTGCGCTGGAAATACGGCCTCGAGCCCATTCCCGAGGAGGTCAAGGGCAAGACCCTGGAGCAGATCAAGCTGGAGGACGAGGTCATTCTCACCCTCAAGAAGAAGAACCTCTTCGCCAAGGTCAAGGAATATCTGGACAGCCTGGAGAAGCCCGTCCCCGAAAAAGGCCCGGGTCTGAGGACCTTCAATGTCTTCGTGGACGGCCAGTATTATCAGGTGGAGGTGGAGTGCACCTCCGGTGCGCCGGTGATCACCGCGGTGCAGCCTGCGGCCATGCCCCAGGCGGCCCCCCGGCCTGCGGCCGCGCCCGCGGCGGCCCCGGCTCCCGCTGCCAAGCCGGCGGAGAAGCCTGCGCCCGCGCCCGTCGAGGCCCTGGGCGAGGGGGAGGTCCCCCTGCGGGCCCCCATGCCCGGGATGATCATCAGCTACAACGTCAAGGTGGGCGACAAGGTGAACACCGGGGATCTGGTGTGCGTCCTGGAGGCCATGAAGATGCAGAACTCCCTGCCGGCCCCGGCCAGCGGCGTGGTCAAGGCCATCAACTTCGAGCCCGGCGCCTCCGTGGCCAAGGACGCGGTGATCATGGTTATTGCCAAATAGGATCCGGATCCCTCAGCGTCGGAAAGAACGGCAGCCCGCCGGTGGCGGCGCTGCCTGATGGTCCAGGGAGGGGCCGGATCCCTCCCTGACCCCTTGTGATACCGTCGGGCCGGGAACTCCCCGGCCCTTTTTTCATGCCATCTCCCTCCCATCCGGCCGGCTGCTGATGGGCCCCGCCTTTTTCGGGAAAATTCCCCCTTCCCTCACTTTCCCTTTAACATTCCTTCTTTCGGCCTCTTCTAATTCAGCGACGGCAGACACAGTCCTTGGGGAGGAAGGAACCGATGGTCTCCTGGCGAAAGGCGATGGTCCTGGGAGTGATCACCGGCTGGCTGTGGGGGTGCAGCGGCACCCACCCCTACACCTACACCGGTGCGGCAGTGGGCGGCGGGCTGGGGGCCCTCACCGGCGCCGCAGTGGATCACAACAACCGTTGGCGGGGGGCGGCCATTGGCGGCCTCATGGGCGGGGTCCTGGGGGGCGTGGCCGGCGAGCTGGCCCGGCAGAATCAGGCCTATCAGAGCGGCTACTACGGCGGCCAGCGCTACGGCTACCACTATTACCAGGACCAGTATTCCGGCTATGAGCGGGACTACTGTCCGCCCTCGGGTTTCCGCACCGCCCAGCCGCCGGTGACCCAGAGGCCGTATTACCACTATTATTAACCTCGCAGGCGGGACGAAAGGCCGGCCACCCACCCGGCGGGGGAGCAGGGGACGGGGAAGCTCACCGGCCCGGCGTCCGGCCCGGAAGGAGCGGGTCATGAGGACATGGCAGGGCGTGATGCTGGCGGTGATGATGGCCGCGGCGGCGGGCTGCGCCGCCTACCCCAATGTCTATTACCCGGGGGGCTACAACGGCTACGGCGGTTACCCGTACAACAGCACGGTGCCCTACGGCGGGTATGGGTATGACCCTTATCCGTACAGCGCCGCTCCGTACGCCTACAATGGCTCCCCCTATTACGGCTCCGGCGGGGCGGTGGCTGTCCCGGTGCCGGTGCCGGTGCCCCAGCCCCAGTATGGCTATGACTATTACGGCTACGACAATTCCTCCGGCTACACCTCCACCTACCGGCGGCGTTACAGCCGGCAGCACCCCCCGGAGGTGAATCCCCCCGACAGGACCACTGACCCCACGGTCCCCCCTGACCGTCAGGCCCGGCTGGAGCAGTGGCGGGAACGCTGGCGCCAGCGCGCCAGCGGGTCCACCGAGAGCGGCACTTCCCCCGGCAGCAGCGGCAGCCCCGGAAACCCCACCGACCCGCAGCAGCGGCTCCGGACTCTGCGGGACACCTGGCGGCAGCAGCCACAGCTCCATGCCGGCACCCCGGCCGCACCGGGTGGAGGGAGCCCCAATCCGCTTTCCCGACTCCCGCAGGGCGGCCCCTCGGGCTTTCAGCCCCAGCTTTCCGGCCCGGGCCGCGGCGGGGGCCCCATGCCCCTTTCTCCCGGCAGCCCTCCGGGGATGCGCTCCGGGGGGATGATGCCCAGCCGCAGCCTCCAGCCCGGTCCTATGCCGTCCGGGGGCAGCCTCCGGGCGGGAAGCGGAACCCCGATGATGCGCCCGGCCCCCACCCCCGCCCCGGCATTGCGGGCCCCGGCCCCGGCCCCGTCGGCCCCCCGGGCCCTGACGCCACCTTCCGGCACGCCCCGGGCGGCAGCTCCGGCCCCCTCCGGATCCTCCCGCCTGGGCGGGAGACCGGCGGGACAGGCCCCCTAGTGAGGCGATAACCCGGGGGCGGGAACTCACCCCTCCTGCCCCCTCCCCTTCCCCGGCCCCTTTCCGCCCGTCCTTCCGTGTCGGCGGAAGGTGCCGGGGTTTCATCCCGGCCCCCCTTTCCGGCCCCTGAAAACCCGGCGCCCGGCGGCCCGGTTTTTCTTTTGGCAAATCCCCCCAGGTTCGTTTAGTCTGGAGGAGATGAGCGGCAATCATTTCCCCCCGGGGCGGGAGATGCAAGGTGGAGCACCGTTTCCTCTGACACGGCGGGGGCCGGAGGAGGTGCCTCTGGCTGCGGTGGACCTTGAGGACCTCCCCTTCAGCCCCGGGCCTCCCCGGGACCTGGCGGCCCTGGCGGCCTCCCTGGCGGCAGTGGGGGTCCTGGCGCCGCCGCACCTCCGGGAAAAGTCCCCCGGCGCCTATCAGGTGGTGGCGGGCCGGCGCCGGCTGGCCGCCGCCCGGGAACTGGGCTGGCCGACGATGCCGGCCTATATCCTCCCTGCCGGCACCCCGGAGGTGGCCTGCCTTTTGCTCTCCCTGCATGACAACGCCGCCGCCCGGCCCCTGAACCCCTGGGAGCAGGCTTTCTATGCCGCCCGGCTGGCGGAGCATTTCTCTCCGGAAGAGGTGACCCGCCGCTATCTCCCTCTCCTGGGACTTGCCCCCGCCCCCCGCCTGTTTGCGCGCCTGGTGGCGGCGGCGGGGCTGGCCGACCCCTGGCCGTCCCGCATTGCCGCGGGCAGCCTCTCCCTGAGCGCCGCCGCCCGGCTGGCCCGGTGGCCGCCCCCGGCCCGGGCCGCCGCCTGGCCCTTCTTAGGCACCCTCCCCTTCAGTCACCGCACCCAGGAGGAGTTCCTGGAGGGTCTGGAACTGCTGGCCCGGCGCCGGGGGGTGGAGGTCACCGCTCTTCTGCTGGATCCGGAGATTTCCGCCCCTTTGGCGGATCCGGCCCTCTCTCCCGGGGAGCGGGCCGAGGCGGTGCGCCGGAGGCTGAAGGAGCTCCTCTTCCCGGAGCTCACCCGGGCCATGGCCCGCTTCCGGGAAGGCCTGAAGACGCTGGGGCTGGCCGGCCATCCCCGCCTGCGCCTGGAGCCGCCCCCGGCCCTGGAGGGCCCGGATTTTCTCCTGACCCTGAAATTCGCCGACGCCCGGGAGCTCAAGCAGCTTTTGGCCGAAGTGGAGCATCTCGCCGCCCGGGAGGCATTTGCCCGCCTGGTGGAGGAATAAACCCCATCAGGTGAGGCCCGCTTTTTGCCACGGAGGGCAGCCTATGTTGGTCTTCATCAGCGACCTGCATTTCACCGACGGCACCGCCGGCGAACACAACCTCAATCCCCGGGCCTTTGACTACTTTTTCGACGACCTGGAGGGCATCCTCCGAGACGAACGCAACCGCATCCGGGAGCTGTGTCTGGTCTTTTTGGGGGACATCTTTGATCTGCTGCGCACCACCAACTGGTTCGGCTATCCGGAAAGGGAGCGGCCCTGGGGGAAAGACCTCACCGCCATGGAGGTGCATGCCCGCACCATCTTTGACCTCATCCTCGGCCACGCGCGCAACCGGGAGAGCCTCGCCAAGATCCGGGACCGTCTGGCGGCTCTGCGCCCGCGGCTCAGCCGGCTGGAGGTCCTCTATCTCCCCGGCAATCACGACCGGCTGGTGAACCTCTCCCGGCCGCTGAGGGAGAAGGCCCGCCAGGCCCTGGGCCTGACCCAGGACCCCACCTCTCCCTTTCCCCATCAGCTCTCCTTCCCGGAGTACGGGGTCTTTGCCCGCCACGGCCATGAATATGACTATTACAATTATGAAGGCGGCCCGGCGATGACCGAGGCGGATTATGCCAAGGTGCCCATCGGCGACCCCATCACCACCGAGCTGATCTCCCGGCTTCCCTTTGAGCTCTCCCGGCGCCTGCAGCTCCCGGGCCCGGACAAGGACCGCCTGGTGCGCAACTTCCAGGACATCGACAATGTGCGGCCCCTGAGCGCGGTGGTGGAATGGCTCCTCTATCAGGTGGAGCAGCAGCCCGCCTGGCTGAAGGAGCTCATCGAAGAGGTGGTGGACGAGGTCATCCGGGCCTTCTACCGCCTGGAGTTTGTGAAGGACTGGTTCCAGCACCACGACAAGTGGCTGGACCCCTTCGACAAGGCCGATCAGATCCAGATGGCCCTTTTTATCCTGGAGAAGTTCAAGGTCTTTTCCCTGGACAAGCTCTGGTCCCTGGCAAGCCGGG
>Ga0197142_1000631_pt1 | contig 32523 bp, 26 predicted proteins | sample GBS60_MetaG_FD_148614 | JGI IMG/M metagenome (GOLD analysis project Ga0197142, IMG submission 148614) | Sediment microbial communities from Great Boiling Springs, Gerlach, Nevada, United States - GBS 60_MetaG | ecosystem: Environmental > Aquatic > Thermal springs > Hot (42-90C) > Sediment...
CCCCCGAGAAAGAAACTTTCTTCGACCAGTACATCGAACCAATAGTAGTAATTTTATCCAGTGCAATTGTTGTCCTTCTTTTCTTTTCTGTTCGGTCGAAGTAATTACCATTCATAAGCCAGATAGAGGGAACTAAATTGTTAGAAATATTAAAGGTGATATCTGATTCTTATAAGAGCATATATGAATTCAGAATCAATTATATTTCATCTCCCTCAACAGCATCATCGACAAATTTACCTTCCTCTTCAAATGATTGGTCTCTTGGTATTTTTTTTCCAATAGCCTGTTCAATCTTTTGTAATATTTTTTCTTTACGGTCGTAAAAGAAACCATAAAAGTCGTCTTTATACAAAAAATCAGGATTAACCAAGTGGGATTCTAATATTTTAAGGAACTCGTTATCATCCACTCTGGCGCGTCTTTTCAGCCTTACTAAATATTTGCTTGGAGCATCACCACTAACAATTCTATTTGTTCTCCCAGATAATGGCGTTTTATTTATTATACAATCAAAGTCATTCGGACGGATTCCTTTTTTGGCACACCAGGACCTAGGGAAGATATGATGAATATCAATTGATTCAGAAAAATATGTGCTGAAATCAATTCTTGTAGCAGAGAGCCAATCCTTAATATTACCATTCATCAACAAAGCATATATACCTTTGTAGGCTGCGCTATTTCTTGTCCTTAATGTATGTAAACGACTTGGGGAAAAATTTGCATCATAAATTGTTTTGGGTTCCTCTCCATCATTTTCAATCCAATCGATAACTTGCATCATATCTAAAGCATACCGAGTTTCAACAGCTGAGCCATAAAGTTCACCAAAAACACCACACCAAAACCATCGTATTAATTTGTTCTTGTTGCCGATATTATCAATTTCTTTCCCAAGATGTGCTAAAATTGCTGCCATTGGAATGAGTTGAGAGTTATAGGGTAAATCTCGTGCATTAAAAAAATAAATTTCATTAAGTATTTTTGATGCTTTAATAAAGCCTTTTACAATATCATCACGATACTTTTGATAATCTTCAAGAGGCAGACTAAGCATATCTTTTCGTTTTGCACTTACAGGGGGTGGCTCGATTTTGCCCGATGAAATTGCATCCAATCGTTTTTTGAAAGTGGAGTATAGCGTAACTGCTTGAATGAAGTCAGTATTGCTAATATCGGTAAGAACTTTATATTCTTTAAGCTTATTTTTAACATTTTCCCAATCGGTTTTTAAATCAAAATTATCAGCTGCATACGTTGCTGTTAAAAGTTCAAAAACTGTAAGAGAAATTCCCCCAGTATTGACTTTTTCAAAGACCTGGCATACTGCTTCCTTAGGATTGTCTTTCTTCATAATAATAATTGGAATCTGATAATTGTTGAAATTATTAATAATTTTTTCCTCAAATTCGTCCCAAAGTTCCATTTTCGCGGGGTCATATTTCCAAAATTTATTAAATCCTTTCCTCCACTCAGCGTACTCATCAATTTTGCAAACAGGGTACATTAAATTTTCATATTCCCTTTCCTCTGTCGATAAATCCAAAACTACTTTTCGACCAATGTTTTCTGTGATTATTTTATTTTCATTAATCGAGAATATTGCCTCTTCCAAATCGGTATCTGGGTCTAAGGCCTTTACCATATCGATATAATACCATCGCTTTATCTCATAACCTTTGGAATCTCTTGTGGTTACAACTCTATTCGTGACAATTGCTTGATAGAGTGAGGTTATTCTTTGCTGACCATCAAGAATTAACATTTCGGGCTTAACTCCATCGACACCCACAACTCCTTCAATCGGTTTAGTTTTAAACTTAATACTTTCGTTTCCTGTTTCTAATAACATAATTGCACCTATTGGAAAAAATTTAGCTATCGATGCGATTATTCCAATTATCCGGTCATCATCCCAAACCCAGCCTCTTTGAAAATCTGGCAACTGTATTTTTCCTTTATGAACCTCGTTAAGTATTTCATAAAGTCTTCTTTTTGTTGAATCAAACGACCCCATAGTCTTTACTCTATTTGTTTTACTTTGTAATATTCTTTAATTAGGAGATTCCTTTTTTTAGGTTAAAAAATTTTTCAACTAATCATTAATAAATGTTTTTAAAAACAAATTTAGTTAAAAAATTTCAAAGTTGTTAATTTTTTCCACAAAAGATTTTTGGTGTCTTAAAGGAAATATAATTACCTAAACCACCAAAGTTTTGAAAAGTCAGAACAAAATTTAATTTTTAATTTTCTTATTTCGAAACTATAACAATCTCTGTTCTGCGGTTCAATCGGCGACCGAATTCTGTATCATTAGGGGCAACAGGCTTTCGTTTGCCATATCCAACAGTTTTAATTCGTTCAGGTGCGATTCCTCTCCGAACGAGATAATTTTTGACCGACTCGGCACGCAAAATAGACAAACGGTCGTTGTAGGGATGGGAACCTTTGTCGTCTGTGTGCCCTTCGACTAAAATAGTAACATTTGGCTTGTTCTTCATAAATTGATACAGGATTTCCAGTTCCCTAACGGTATCGGGTAAAGTGGCACTATTTACATCAAAAAGTAGGTTCTCGATTATCAGCTTCCGTCCTAATTCGACAATTGGAATGGTGCGACGGACAATTTCCTTGCGTTCTGGACTGAAAATGGCAATGTTTATTGAATCGGGTATTGCTGGTAAATCTGTTCGATATTTTATTGAATACAAATTTGTTAGTTGAGTCGAAAAATTATTTAGAATAGTTGAAAATGGGTATTCTATATCGAATTGATTACCGCGAGTTTTCGAGGCTATGATTTTATATTCTTTCAACTTTGGTGGAGTAATTGCAAAGCAACGGATTTCGTTCTTGTTCAAATATTCAATTATTGAATTGGTTGTTTCGTAAGTAAATCCATCGCCCTTTTCCCCAAGTTGATGATATGGAGCATCAGTAACCAAAACAATTACACGATTGGCAGACGGACGGAAAGCAATGTTTTGGGTAGCTTTTATCGCTTCGAGAGCATTCTCCTTTTCGTCGCCACCGCCATAAGCTCGAACTCCAATTAACCAACTGAGAAAAGTATTAACATTGTCCACAGGCTGGTAAACTTTTTCGACAATGTCGGAAAAAAGAATAAGTCCGATTCGATAATCAATTCCTCGACTTAGCAACGATGTAAGAAATCGCGAAATGTTGTTTTTCACCTCGTCGATATATTTTTGCATCGAGCCTGTTACATCAACAAGAAATACAAAATCGACTGGTATTCTTTCTTTTACAGAAATTTTGTTAACACTAATAACTTTCTTTTCAATATTGTTCTCGGTTACTATGACATCCTGGGAAGTCAAAGTATCCAAAGGGAATCCGCTTGTGTTGAAAGCCTCGACAATAATATTTATTTCCGGGAATTTAGAAATGTCGACATTTCTAATTGTTAAAACAACAGGTTTTCTTTCGGTTCTAACTTCGGCAGAGGACAAAACCTCCTGAATTTTTTTAATAGAATCAGGGTTTGGTTCTTGTGATTTTAAATAATAATTTCGCAATCCCAATGTACAAGCAATTAGAACTAAATAAAAAATCTTCTTACCTACATTTTCCATATTTATTCGTAATTTATCAAAAATAAACCCTCGCACCCGAAGGTAGAGGGCTTAAAATTTTAAAATACCGACCAAACATTTTATAAAGTCAATCTTAAAACAGGTGAAAGCAAAAAGAAAGTTTTATTTTCGAATGGCTTAGCTGTGCGAAGGATTCGAGAAACTCTTCCTTCGATGTAGAGCCAATTGAAAATTGGCAAATAAGCTCTTGCAAGCAATATCTGATTAGAATATTGCAGGCTGACACCAAAAGGCCAAACAGATTGATTTCGATATTCAATCTTGGCATACAACCAATCGGCAAACTCTCCTGGTTTATGAGTGTTCAACTGTATTGTTTCGTCATCTGGAGAAGGAACAAGGAAGCGATGCCGAAAAGGCGATGGTTTAAAATAAACTTCTCTAACTTCAAAATAATTTAAGCCTAAATCAATTCGAATGTAATTTTCAGGATTGCTTTCCGTAAACCAGAGATTATAGAACAAAGTTGCTTGACCCGACGAACGAAGTAATGGAGCCACTGAATATGTATCCAATGTTAATTCATTAGTTTTAACATAGGAGAAATATTTATCGGGTTCGACAGATTCTTCTTTGAGTTCAGTAAGAGGCAATTCCATATTAAAATGTATACCGAACTGAGGATGGAATGGCATATGGAAGTCAAATCCAGCTACCAATTTCCCGCCAGGACCCTGATTAATCTTTTGCTGTGGAACCCAACTAAATATGTCAGATTTATTATTAATGCCAGACCAAATTCTATATGCCCCGCCCAAATATGCATTTATTAAATATGGTATCCTATCGCTGGTCCTGGAATCCCGATTAACATAAAGTGGACGTTTCAAAGTAATTTTTGAGCAGCCCGAATTCCAGAAAATGTACCCGATTTCGTCGGTTCCGGTTGAATTCTTTAGCCAAAAACCTGATTCGCCAAATTTCAGAACTTGTTCAAAAAGCGATAGTGTAAAAGAATGAGTTACATTTGTTGGTTCAAGATAGCTTATAATTGCTTGCGCCTGGGAAGCAGTAACAGGAACTTCGGGGGGGATATCGACATAACAATAATCGCGTTTACCATCGACCCAGGTATTTGGATTTGCGAAAGCATCACCGCCAGCAAGAATATTAAGCAAGCGTTCGCCAAGATTAGCTTGCATCTGGGAAGCAGTAAGGCTGACCTCACCGCAAGAAAGCAAGAGTAAATCGAATGGCTCGTAATCGTATCTTCTCGGTGCTGCAAGAACTTCGATGCGAGTTTTACTTAACTTCGATTCATCGTAACCCAGAATGCGAAAAGCTTGATAAATTTGAATTTGTAAGTCGGTTTCGCAAATTTTCCAACGAGGGAAATATTTTCGAATCTCCGGGTCAATTGTGGTCAGGGAATCAATCAGTTCGCGTGGATTGATAAGAGTTGTCTGCGAAAACAAATTGTTGGCAAAAAATAAAGCAAAGATCCCTATTAATACCAATACCTTTTTCATATCACTCATCACAGATTATTTACAAATTAAAATGTAAGAATAAAACGAGCCATAGGAACGAAATAGCCTTTGTTTTCCCATTCATCTGGTTTATCTTTGAAAGGAACGAAATAGCCGCGCCCATCAAGTCGCAAAAACAATGTATTACGAATGATTGGAACTTGCAACCAAATTCCACCACCTATTCCGCCATTGAAATATTGCAAATTGGCTCCAAATGGTGTTGCAATTTCGGTTGCCATAAAATCGACTTTTATAGAAACATCGCCAACAGACTTTTGGTCGTATTTCTTGAACACAAGTCTTCTTCGCAAGTTCGCTGTATCTAAATCATAGTACCATTGTTCAACCTGATAAAACGTTCCACCCAAACCAAATCGGAAGAGATAATTATTATCTATTTGAACGCCGAAAGTATAATATGCCTGTATGTTACCTCGAACAAGATAATCGAAGTCTCCCATTGCAATTGTTTTCCAGGGGGCATATGTTAGGGTATCGATATTACGCGATTTGTATTTGCTTTCCTTAGCATCCCCAAGAACATAACCGAAGTCAAAATGGAAAATACCACTTTTCGGAATAACTTTGATCGGGAAGTCGAATGAACCCGCAAGCCCGAAACCTGCGTGGGTAAGTTTCCTGTTTATATCGAAAACATTCTTACCCATCGACGCCCAACCATCTGTTGGCAAAATCAACCCGAGTTTTACATTTTGCCACAAAGCACTCAAAGTTACCCGCTCGCTAAAGAAAGAAGTATAATTTATACAATCAATTCCATACTTCAATTCTAACCCTACAAGAGGAAGATCGAAATTAGAACTTTGACTCGAATCAACAATAAATTTCCCAGTTTCATCGTAATAGCCTGGTTGCGGGAAACGGCGCCAAAGAATCCAATCGGGGCTCAGGATTAGTTCATTTTGTCTTAACCCAAAATTAAATGGTTCGCCTTCGCTAACACGCAAAATCTTTTGAACATCATACGATGACAAATCGGCTTCGTTGAAAAATGGTGTTTCAGTATTTCCAAAAACTTTTCTTGCAAACCATTGGGCATTTCCAATACCCTGAGCTTCAATAGTCTTGTTCTCAACATTTCGCTGTATAAGGGCAATTACCATTAAATCATAAAGATTATCGGCAGAAAAAGAAGTGTCGAGTTTGAAATTTTTCATCTCGTCATATGTGTAAATATCACCAGGTCCAATACTTTTAAGATTTTTTTCCATATCGCCCGAAGCATTGTAGCTAATTATTAGGGCTATGATAAATTCAGGTATTTCGCCGGGTTTAGCTCTTGTTGTGATAAGGTAAGCATTCTCGGGTCTTGCTTCGGCAGCCCCTTGATGCTTAAGCCTGTAGTATTGATACAACTGTTCCATTATTGCTTGCTCGGGGGGCGTCAAACCACGGGATTCAATTGTTTGCAAAATTTCTCTCAAGCTTTCGTCAGCAAGAACACCGTTTTCGACAATGGTCAAAACGGCTTGATCAACTGCCTTGAGAATTTCCTCATTGATTTGCACCCCTGCTGCTTTCTCTTGCCGTAGTTTAATAGCACGACGTATGTCTCCAATACTTTTAAGTCTGTAAATTGAAATATTACCAAATCGGTAATTTGAAAATCTGCTAAGGATTTGCTCCATCTCCGTTCTTGTAGCTTCATCTTGGGAATAAACCGGCACCAATAATAGCGTTCCAAGCAAAATAGCCATTAATATAAAACTATGTTTTCTCATATAGCAATACCACTTATCAAACAAACTTTTAATTTCCATATAATCACAAATAATTATCTTCTTCGCCCACCACTGGGTGGTTGAGTAAAACGACGGACTTTTTCACGCTCGTAAAGGAACGACACGCTCAAGGCTTTTGTATTTTGGGAAGTCTTACCATTACAAAGATTACGTGCTACAGCAGTTATTGGGAATTTGATAGTTCCTGTGAGCTCGTCTTGGGTCCGAGGTATTCCGGCTGTATTAACAGTAAAATCGAAAGTAATACTATAGCCGCCCTCCTCCTTTTCTATCAGCGGTTCAGAAGATAAATCTACAAGACCCTGGACCTGCCCTTCGAACGAGGGCTTGCCAATACTAACAGATACTTCGGGTTTTGTAGCCCCGTTCGAACCATCGTCTGGTTCAATCACTGTAATATTCAGTACCTGGATTTTCACCCTATTCCCAGTTTGGCTACGCTTTTCTGTCTTTGATGCAAGATTAATCTTGGGTTCATCTTGCTTAATGTCGAACTCAGTGTATGGGAATAATTCAACTTCTTTACCAGTAATTGGCTGAACCCACCAAACCTTTGTAAATACTTTAGTTGCCTTACAAGAAAGGTATATTTTCTGCTCTGGGGGTATCGAAAGCCCAACATACGGTGGTTTTTGCTGGTCTATATCCGTTGAGAGCAAAATTCTAAATTGATCTGGCTTAATTTTGGCTCCAGAGTTTGGAATCACATTGAAATAAATATTGTATCCATAGTAAGCACCGCTCAATTTACTACGGAGAAGTTTTTCACTCTCTTCTGTCAGACCAGTCTTGAAAATTTCAAGTTCTGCAGTTTCGGATTTAGAGCGCCCAGCTAATCGATGAGTAATTTCAATCTTATACTTGCCAGGCATCAGAATTTTATCAACAATACCGCGATAATATCGGTTCCCTCCTACAACTGGTTTCGGAACTATAGCTCCAGCAAACTCATCTTCGCCACGGCAAACTACTCGGGCAACCGGGATTCCGCTTGCATCGAGAACTCGACCCTCGACAATGTTGGCTGTGGTACCTTGATATGGACTTATTGTGAAACTAAATACCGGCTCAACGGCATCGAACTGAGCAAAATAAGGATCAATTGTAACTGTTGGCTCCGAAACCGCAGGTTTTGGAGTAATAACCCTTACATCAAAAGCTATACTGTTAGAATTTTGAGGAAACATAACAGAAAGTCCGGGGGTAAGCAATTTTGCAATATAACCGTATAGTTTGATTTTGCTAATAGTCTCGACAGCATCTTCTTCGCCAGAAGCCATTTTTATTGAATTCTCTAACATCTGGTCGAACTTTTCTATATCAGAAATTGATTGAGCATTTAGTAAAAGTTCATGTGGAGGCAGATTATATTTTAACAATCGATTTTCGAGTTCTTTCTTAACTTTGTTCAAATCTTTAACCGTCAAAGTAACTGTGCCGATATTAATTCGTGTTTCTTCGGGGACTTCGGGTCCAGCGGTTTCTTTAACGACTCCTAAAATGCGATTGGTTCGTGAGTAAATGCGTAACTTATACCAACCCGCCCTTGAAGGAGGCTGAAAGTTAACAATAAAAATTCTTTTCTTTAAATCTGCCAAAAGGTTTCCACCTTTTTGGGCTGTAAATTCAGAAGAATAATAGAATACACTATCCTCGTTGTTATTTGGCGCATAAGATGGTCCAATTGCCATTTGCAAGTTTTTAGGATAATATGGTTCAATATGTTGCAGATTCAAATTTAATAGGTTATCAGCGATAACTTCTTCAATCCTTTGATAATCCAAAACAAGTTTTCGAAGTGACAGGAACTCCCAAGTGGAACCATCTTGTGCGGTTATTGTTTGCCCGGGTTGAAATTTTGTGAAGTCTATACCTTTTTTCCTTATTTCATCTTCGGATAAAAATTGGGGCGGAGTCAATGGATCTTGGCTAGGATTATAAAAGATCTGGTATTCAATCTCTTGAACATTAGCTAATTTCGCCGCAACCTTCATCCTTTCGAGGTATTCCTTTTCGGTTTCGCCTTCTTTCCGTTTTAATTCTGCAGAGATATCGGTAACCCCAACTTCAACAATGTATTTACGCGAAGATTTTATCTCGGCTCCCATAATTTCGCGCATATTTATCCCCGGAGGCGGAATTGTAATCTCATCCTGCGGGCGGGTATTAATACCCTCGGTCCCTGAACCTGACTGTAGTTGCGAAAGAATACTTTCGACAATACGCATTGTTTCGCGTTGCTTCTTCAACAGGCTTTCTTCGGCTTCGTCTCTTTCTACTATTATGATTAATAGCTCAAGAATAACTGCAAGGTACAATATGAAGTATACTTTTCCTGCTCCACCGCCTTTTGCCGACATCTTCACACCTTTTAATTTTTCATATACAAAATTCTTACAAATTTAATTGTATAAAAATAAAAAATAAAATTTTTTTTTATTCAACGACCAAATTAAGCCAATAACCTTAAATTCTAAATAATAAATAAAATGATTTTTTTGTAGTTTAACTAAAAAAAAATATGTAGTAAAAAAAACGACAATTTTTAAATATTCTTATTTACAACAATTATATTGTTTCTTTTTTAATTTGTAGTTCGTTAACAGTCAAAAACTTAAAAATATATATGTTACAAGTTTTGCAGCATCTGAAAACAGGCGAAATCGTTATCGAAGATGTTCCAGCTCCTTTTTGTCCCCCCAATGGTATTCTTGTAAAGAATGTTTGTTCAGTAATAAGCGCTGGAACAGAGAAAAGTTCGGTCGAACAAGCCAAATCCTCGTTGATTGAACGAATTAGAAAACAACCTGAACAAGTTCGAACCGTTTTGGAAAACTTGAGAAAAGAAGGAATACAATCAACAATTAATAAAGTTCTATCTAAACTCGATTCATATAAAACTCTTGGTTATAGTTCCGCTGGAGTTGTTGTTGAATCACGCTGTGAAATTTTTTCACCTGGCGACCGGGTTGCTTGTGGAGGAGCAGGATATGCAACGCACAGCGAATTTGTTGCCATCCCTAAAAATCTGGCTTGCAAAATTCCAACGAATGTAGAATTTGAATTGGCAAGTTTTGCCACAATTGGTTCGATAGCCCTTCAGGGGGTTCGCCAGGCAAATCCACGACTCGGGGAATTTGTTGCAGTTATTGGTTTGGGCTTGATTGGCTTAATCACTGTTCAATTACTCAAAGCTAACGGCTGCTTCGTTGCAGGAGTAGATATTCGGCCAGATAATTTTGAATTGGCAAAATCTTTTGGCTGCAGTATTGTTTCCAACGGTAATCCTGATGCTATTCAAAATCTTATTTCATTCACCGATGGTATGGGCTTCGATGCTGTTATAATCACCGCCAGCACACAAAGTAACGAACCAACAGAACTTGCTCTGAAAATTGTAAGAAAAAAAGGAAGAGTTGTTGTTGTCGGCAGTGTTGGAATGAATTTGCCCCGCTCCCCCTTTTATGAGAAAGAAGCTGAATATACAATCGCTTGCAGCTACGGTCCCGGCCGTTACGATAAATTTTACGAAGAGTATGGTATCGATTACCCATATCCTTACGTCCGGTGGACTGAAAATAGGAATATGAAAGCATTCTTGAACTTAATTGCCGATGGTAAAATAAATTTAACCCAACTAATAACACATAAGTTTCCAATCAAACACGCAAGGGAAGCCTATAAACTACTCACTGAAAGTGAAGAAAAATATATTGGAATTTTGCTGACCTATGGCGATGAATCTAAATCTGTTGAACGGGTGGTTCCTACCCGTAGCTGTATTGCTCGAAAAGGACGGAAAAGGGTCGGTTTTATCGGTGCTGGAAATTTTGCGCAATTCTATTTGTTGCCAATTCTAAAACACCTCAATGTAGAGCTTCACTCTGTCTCTACAGCAACCCCTGCAAATGCGCTTTCCGTTGCGCGCCATTTCGGTTTCCAGTATGCTTCCACCGATTCTATTTCAATCATTCAAAACCCCGAAATCGACATTGTATTTATAGCTTCGCGCCACGATACCCATTCCCAATATGTCATTGAATCGATAAAAGCACAGAAACCAGTTTTCGTCGAAAAACCGCTTGCGCTCGATTATCTTCAATTAAAAAGCATAGAAGAAGAATACAACAAAAACCCCGTTCCTTTGATGGTTGGCTACAATCGTAGATTTTCGCCAGCCTTTGGCTTTTTGAAAAAACAATTAACCAACAGAAAGCAACCTTTGGCAATTCATTACCGAATTAATGCTGGATTTATTCCACCCGACCACTGGATACAAAATCCACAGATTGGTGGTGGCAGAATAATAGGTGAAGTTTGCCATTTTGTCGATACTTTGATTTTTTTAACAGACTCGATACCAGTTTCGGTGTTTGCCGAAACTGTTTCTCATCATTTAGAACAAACACCTACCGACGACACGCTTGCTATTACTATCAAGTTCGAAGATGGCTCGCTTGGGATTATTGAATATTTCTCTAATGGAAGCACATCGATGCCAAAGGAATATTGTGAGATTTTTTGGGAAAACCAATCAGCAATCTTAAATAATTTTGAATTTGTGACGATATATTATAAAAATAAGGTTGTGAAAAAAAAATTTGATGGGAAAAAAGGACACAAAGAGGAAATAGAAACGACTATGAGATATTTTGAAGACGGGAAATCGCCCATTGATTTCTTTGGCATTAAAATTGTTTCTCATACTACTTTTGCAATCATTGAAGCAATACAAACGGGAAGGAAAGTATTGCTTAAAGAATTCGAAAAAATGTTAAATAAAAAAATAGAAGGAGAAGAATGAAAAAACCGCTGATTTACGTTGTCGATGATAACAAAATAACCGTAAAATTAATGAGGAGGTATCTGGAAGTTAATGGTTTTGAGGTAGGTGAAGCATACGATGGTGTTGAATGCCTCGAACTCGTCGAAAAACAAAAACCCGATGCAATAGTTCTCGACGTAATGATGCCGCGTCTGGATGGCTACGATACCACAAAAAGATTGAAATCGGAGCCAAGAACAAAAGACATACCTGTTGTAATCGTAACAGCCCTGAACGACGTCCCAAATCAAATCAAAGCAATTGATTCGGGCGCCGACGATTTTTTGAGCAAACCAATCGAGGAAAAACTTCTTGTTGCAAAGGTTCGTTTACTTTCAAATTTATCTTTTAGTTTAAAACGCGAACGAAAACTTCGCGAGGTAATTGCTTCTTTACAAAATGGAGACAATACCTATAAAGCGAAACCCGCCGATGAAATTCTTAAAGAAGAAGGTTTAATCTAAATTTTCTTCGTAAAATCTATAACTTTAATGTGTTGGCTTCATCAACGTAAACGGTTTGTTTCAATCGGAACAAAGCCAAAACAATAGCCAAACCTATAGTTGCTTCGCCAGCAGCAACAGCCATAATGAAAAACACAAAAATCTGACCAGCGACATCACCCATATAAGCCGAAAAGGCGACAAAAGTTAGATTTACAGAATTTAGCATCAATTCTATCGACATAAAAATAACAATAGCATTTCTTCGGGTCAATACACCAATAGCCCCAATCACAAAGAGCACTGCCGATAAAAGTAAATAGAATTCAAGTGGTATCGTCTGCATATTGCCTCCTTATTCAAGTTTCCTTTTTGCAAGAACAATAGCGCCAATAATTGCGACCAGCAAAAGAATACCAACAACTTCCACAGGGACAAGGTAATTCGAATATAAAACTTTCCCAATCTCTTGTGCTGTACCAATTTTTACAGAGTCGGGATGCAAATTGCTCGGAAGTTTGCCTGGAATGAAAATCGCCAGAGCTACTTCAATGGCGAACCCAATTCCAAACAGTACTGCAATAGTTTTTTTGTAATCGAAACGCTCCGACAATCGCTCTTCGTTCGATAAATTCAAAAGCATTATAACAAAAACAACCAGAACCATTATCGCCCCAGCATAAACAAGCACCTGAATAACCGCAACGAACTGAGCATTCAGTGTTAGGAAAAGTCCGGCCAGCATAAAAAAATGGAAAATCAATGCAAAAGCACTACGAACAGGGTTACGACTTGCAATTGTAATTATAGCGCTTGCAATTGCCAATATTGCCAAAACACCAAATGAAAAATATAAAAAACTCACTTCAACATTTTCAATTGTTACAAAAAATCAAAATTACAAAAAAATTAAAATCAAAGGTTTTTGGTTTCATTTAAACAAACAAAAAGTATTAGGATGTATTTTTTTAGCTTCTCGTTATTTTAAAAAGCAAGGTTTAAAAGGCGAAATAAATGATGCAAAATTTTGTGACGTTTCGGCAAGTTGAAACCCATAAAAATTTTAGCAACCCGAAAGTTACGACCCGCCAGTAAGCTAACAATCAGGATACTTGCTCCAGTTCTCTACTTGTTCGAGACTAACGAAAAGACTTTCGATTGGTTTGATTGGGAAGTTAGATCGTAAATTGTTTTGGCAATACCTTCTGGATCAAGTCCTAATAGCGAATGAAGTTCATCCTGACTACCATGTTCAACAAATTTGTCGGGTATACCAAGAATCTTTAGTTTATTCCCAAAATTATTTTGTGAAATAAATTCAGCAATTGCCGAGCCAAAGCCACCGAGGACTGTTCCATCTTCTATTGTTACAATAGTATTGTGATTTTCAAGGATTTGCAAAAGCATTTCCCTATCAATTGGTTTAATAAAGCGGGCATTGACTATTGTTGGATTAATTCCTTTTTCGTCGAGAAAGTCCTTTGCACGAAGAGTCGCAGCAACCATTTTCCCCACAGCGAGAATTGCTATTCCATTTCCATAGTTTAGCAGTTCCCATTTCCCAAGGGGAATTGGTTCAAAGACGCTTAATTCAACTCCAACACCTTTGCCTCGCGGATAACGTATCGACACAGGCCCTGGGTAGTTGTAAATTGCAGAATAAAGCAAGTTTCGTAGCTCTTGTTCATCTTTGGGCGCTGTAACAATCATATTTGGAATAAGCCGCATATAAGCCAAATCGAATGTTCCGTGGTGGGTAGGACCGTCTTCGCCAACCAGGCCAGCACGGTCGAGAGCAAAAACAACATGCAAATTTTGTAATGCACAGTCGTGTATTGTATGGTCGAAAGCTCTTTGCAAAAAGGTGGAATATATTGCACAAACAGGAATTAATCCCTGAGTAGCCATTCCAGAAGCATAAGTAACAGCGTGCCCTTCGGCAATTCCAACATCAAAAACCCTTTGTGGGAAGCGCGAAGCAACTGGTAATAAACCCGTTCCACTCAGCATTGCTGCAGTAATCGCAACAATTCGTTCGTCCTTTGCCATTAATTCCATCATTGCAGCACCAAAAACGTCAGAATATGTCGGAGCAGTCTTTTTGTGATCGATCTTCTCGATTGACATTTGTTCTTTTTTTACTTTCTTGCCAATAGCATGAAGACGCGTCGAATCCAATTCAGCCGGGGGATAACCTTTCCCCTTTTCAGTCATTATATGAAGAAGGATGGGGCCTTTCAGTTGCTTGATTTGTCTTAAAATTTTGACGAGTTTTAGAACATTATGACCATTGACAGGACCGAAGTAGTTAAATCCAAAAGCCTCGAACAGCATTCCTGGTGTCACAATCGACTTCAAACCGCCTTCGATTCGGCTCAAATATTCTTTTAATCTATCACCAAAACGAGGGAAAATATTCGTAGCATTCCAGATTTTATCGCGAATTGAAGAAACTGACCTTTTGGAAAAAATTTCGCTAAAATAAGAAGATATTGCAGAAATATTCGGATCAATGGAGATTCCATTATCATTAAAAATCACAATTATGTCCCTTTTCTGGTAACCACAATTGTTTAAAGCTTCGAAGGCAAGCCCCCCAGTTAGAGCACCATCGCCAATCACAGCCACAACCTTAAAGTCCTGATTCAAAAGGTCACGTGCAGTTGCTATTCCGAGAGCAGCCGAAATACTCGTGCTTGCGTGCCCGGCACCGAAAACATCATACTGGCTTTCATCGCGTCTTAGGAAACCACTAATTCCACCAAGTTGCCTGATAGTTAGCAAACGTTCTCGCCGTCCTGTAAGTACTTTATGCGGGTATCCCTGATGTCCAGTATCCCAAACAATTTTGTCTTTTGGGGTTTCGAATACATAATGCAAAGCAACGGCAAGTTCAACAACACCAAGATTAGCTCCGAAATGACCACCAATTGAAGTAACAACATCAATAATGTATTGACGGAGTTCATTGCAAACAGTATCGAGCTCCTCGGGGCGGAATTTTCTCAAATCCGAAGGGTCATCAACCTTCCACAATGTTCTATATTTTTCCTTGTTAATCTCCACTTTCCAAATCGTTTATATCAAAAAGTTTAGACAATGAGAAATCAAAAAAATTGTATTTGATTTAATTTTAAATAAACAAATAACTCATTTTCAAGTTTTAAAGATATTATCAAAAATTTAAACTAAGTATAAAGAAATTATCAACAAACATTACCACAAATCATTTCGGACCTCTTCGATCATCTTCTTAATAACGTCTATAAGGAAAAGGGGATTCGAGTAATGTATGTTTTTATCCGAACCTTGGGCGATATAAAAATTGCTTCGCGGGGAAAGTTGGGCAAGGTTTTTTTGACTTTCGAGCCAAAACTCTTCAATCGAACGAGCTTCGCTGGTAGGAATCCCAATCTGCTCCGAAAGCTCCTGCATTATCGATGGATCGTGGGTTACAACAGCAAGTGGTACTTTAGGAAAAGTGAAACCGTCGCGCAATTCATCGAAACTCTCTCTTAATTGTGTAATTTCATCGACAACTACCTCGTAAAATTTTTTGTCGGACTGATATGTGATTATTGGAATTTTGTATTCATCGGGAAAACCATCGTAAATTTTGTGCAAAATTGGCAGTATCTTTTTGGGGAACTCTTCGTTACTAATCCCTATCAAGTTTTTTAAATTATTCGCCCGTACATTGTAAGATGCGATTTGGTTGTAATGGGGATAATCCTCGCTTTCCAGGCGAAAATAACCATCGAACAAAGAATCGACAAGAACAACTCCGGCTACATAATACCGGAACATTTTCGCAAAATGCTGGATATATAGCCCACCTTCCAAATGCCCAACCAAAATATATGGATGTTCAACATCGGAATTAAAAAGTAGGTTAAAAAGCTGGTTAGCAATATTAAAGCTTGTTCGTTCCGATTTGGACTTTGGACTTTCTCCGTAGCCAGCCCTATCGTAGGTAACAACTGTTGTGATTTTCGAAAGTTCTTTTTGAATGTAATACCATTCAACCGAAAGCCCACCTATTCCTGGTTCGATAACAATCGGGGGCGCACCCTCGCCCAAAACTTTGATAAAAAGATTCACATCGCCAGCGTTCAAATAAACGCCATCGATTATATCCATATTGCCTCCAAATAAAAAGCAAATTAAGAAAAATTAATTGCTGGCGATATGCTCTATTGCTTTCTTCACCTCTTCCATATACCAGCGAGGTGTACTTGTTGCCCCAGTGATCCCAACTTTTTGGACACCACTAAACCACTCGGGCCGAATTTCGGCTATCTCTTCAATGAAATAGGAATTGGGATTGGCTTCGCAACATATACCAAACAAATTTTTGCCATTCGAGGAATTTCTGCCAGCTACAAATATAACAACATCGTGTGCACGAGCAAACTTTCGCAGATTATCTTCTCTACCCACAACAGCACGGCAAAGTGTATCTTTCACCACAAGTTGTTCCTTATAATTTTCAAAAGAATGGAGTTCTTTGACTTTCGATTCCAGCAACTCCCGTATACGATTGAATTTTTCCCTGCTCATTGTGGTTTGAGAAAGGAAAATAGTTTTCCGAGAAAAATCAACTTTTTCGAGTACATCCTCCTCAGATTGAATCACAACACATTCGTCGTTGCATACACCCCGCAGTCCAATAATTTCAGGGTGATGTGGCTTGCCCAGTATTACAATCTGGTAACCTTCGGTATAAAACTTCCTGACCCTATTCTGCAAAGCGGTTACCAAAGGACAGGTTGCATCAACCAATTCAATGCCAAGCTCTTTTGCCTTTTGGTATGTGCTTGGAGGTTCGCCGTGGGCACGAATCAAAACCTTTACATTTTCCCCCTTCAAATCGCGAAGGTGTTCGTGGTTTATAGTTTTCAACCCCAATTGTTCTAACCTTTGAACTTCATTAGGGTTATGAATTATTTCGCCTAAAATATATACATTTCCATTATGGTTCTCTTCGAGCGTTTTTTCTGCAATTTCAACAGTGCGAACCACCCCCCAGCAAAATCCCGAATTTTCATCTATGTCTATAATCATATGCCAAATTAAATTAAGTTAAAACAAAATTTAGGGACGAAAAAGAACATCTAGTATTGAAAATGATTGAATTTTATCAAATTCAACGATTTTTAAGACCACAGTTTGAAATTTGTAATGACTCCAAAGAAGTGTTAGAACAGCATAGAATTACATTTAAGACTCAAAAACCTCTTCTAAAAGGGAATTTATGAATCATATGTCCATTTCAAACAATATCTTCGCCCCATCTTTACCAGAGTACAATCTTTTATTATCTGAGTTAAATTCATATTTTAAATCAGTCGTCAATGTTTCAAGAGAAATTATTTTATAATGCTTACATTTAAAGAGATGTTTATTCCCCTACACCCCAGCTAAATAAATTTCATAAGAAAGAATAAAATGCAAGGCATCGTGGCGCACCTTAAAGTCTTCAGAAGGTGAAAAATAGAAGCTTCTTTGAGTTGTAGAAATGTTCTTATTGTTATAAGTCTTACATTCAAGATAATATGGATTGTTTTTATACCAAAATAATATATCAGGATAACCTGTCGTTTTCTTTTTACCTTTAAGCCCTTTCGGAATTTCGGCATTCAACCCTAATGATTTTAAAGCATTTAGAACATAGGGCTCTACGTCATTTCCATCCTCATTTGGTCTTTGCCTTAATATTCCAATTTTGTTTATCTCGGTTCCCGCAGTTAAAGCTGCTTGCTTCAAGAGGTCTAATACATCACGATGTTCTTGATTATTAATATCGAAAGGAATTACCTTTTTCCCAGATACAGCTTCAATAACCAGATTAAAAGGTATATTTTTTAAAGGTGTAAGCATCTGTTTTATTACATTTTCAAGTTGTTGAACATATGATTTATCCATATTTTAAACCATTTTATATTTATTTCTTAAAAATTAGAATATTTTCTTTTTTCATCACATTATATAACCCAAAAATTATCTTATTAATATTTTGCATTAATCTAAACCCGATTTTCTCCATATATTCAATTGTGAATTCAACAGTGTTCACTTCCTTGCCTTGATATGTAGCATTACCAATCACAATCACAGCATATTTATTGGGTTTTAAAACCCTATACATTTCGGCATAAGATTTTTTCATATCTTCATTATAAAGTTCAAGTCTAGTTTTACCATTTCCTCTAACTCCGATAAACTTGCCCGAATATTTACAACATCATATCCAAGGTCTCCAAGAGAATGTATATCGTTTTGAACATAATCGAGAGCGATAGAATACGGTGGTGAAGTAATAATTCCATCAATTGAGTTATTAGGCAACGACAAATTCCTTAAGTCCCCAATTTCTATCTTAACATTATCTAACAGAATCAAGTTATTTTTTGATTTTTTATTGTAAATATTAATGGGCAAAAATTGGTTTTCTGCTCTTTCAATCATCTTTGTTCCCTTATCTTTAAATCTTGATGTTTTCATTAAAATTTTTTAAAAAACCAAAATAAAAAAAATTTTAAAGTCAAGAAAAGATAGGATTTCAACCCTGTATCCTATCTAGTGCCAAGCGATATATCACTTCTACTTGTTCGGAGATGGTTAAATTTGTTGTGTCGACTTCGATGGCATCATCTTGGGCTTTGCGCAAAGGGCTGTGCTGTCGGGTGGAATCGATGCGGTCGCGTTCCACAATTTGTCGCCGAACTTCTTCGGGTGTAATTTCTATCCCTTTTTGCTTCAATTCCAGAAGACGCCGACGGACTCGCTCCTCGACACTTGCTACGAGATAAATTTTTAGTTCAGCATTTGGAAAGACGACCGTCCCAATGTCTCGGCCGTCCATCACAACTCCTCCGTTGGCTCCCAGCTTCTGCTGCTCGGAAACAAGAAATTCACGAACACATTTGATTGCACTAATAGGACTAACAAAATTCGTTACTTCGGGCAAACGTATCTTTTCGGTAACATCTAAACCATTCAAAAAGATTCGCATTATACCATCTACATTCTGAAAGGAGATTGTGATTTCTTTCAACAGATTACAAACTATCTGGTCCTGCAAGGGAAGTTCCCGTTCGAGCCAATATAAGGTTACGGCTCTATACATTGCACCAGTGTCGATATAAACATAGCCTAATTTTTCGGCAAGCAATCGGGCAGTGGTGCTTTTGCCCGAACCAGCTGGACCATCAATTGCAATAATTATCTTTTTCATATTCCAATAAATTTCAAAATTTCTTGCCTTTGGTCAAATGAGTCGACAACCATATCGGGTAAAGACTTTACAAGAGCTAATCTATCTGTTCTTCCAGTTGCAATAGCAATTACCCTAATTCCATTTCTCTTGGCCGATACAATGTCCTGAACAGAATCTCCAAGAACAAATGTATTTGCAGTGGAAAATAATTCTTTGCCTGCGAACTCGTTCGCCCGTCGGATTGCTAATCGGTGCAAGTCGCTTCGATCGATTCTTTCGTCGCCAAAAGCTCCAAAGGGAAAATATTTGTCCAGTTCAATTAAATTCAATTTGTAATAAGCACACCGACGGAAATTGCCTGTGAGTAATCCAAGAACGACATCTTCTCTTTTAGAAAGTTCTTGAATAAAAGGAAATACACCAGGAAAAATATGAATATTTTCCCTTCGGCATCGTTTTCTAAATTCCTCAAACATCAAATCCCAAAGGGGTTCAATATTTTCCAGGACTTTGTTGAAATCGAGACCAATTTTGGTGGAGATCCGAAAGAGAATATTTAAATCTGTCAAACCCGAGAAGTCGAAATCAATAGTAGAATCTTGTATATTTACATTGAAGAAATCCGAAAAGACCTCGACAAAAATATTTTTCGACAATCCTTCATCGACTTTGAGAATTGTACCATCGATATCGAAAAGCAAAAGTCTATGGTTCATAAATTAGAAGGGGAGGTCGTCTTCTTCCAGATTATCAGCCTCGCTCGGTTTACTTGTGTCCAATTCAACATCTTGAATATCACTTAAATAATATGAAGTAGTATCGGCGTAGTCGTTGACAATTGGAACGGATTCAGTCGATTGGCGTTCGCCTTTGGGATCAAGATAAACAATTGAACGAGCAATTATTTCAGTAATATAATGGGTTTCGCCGTTCTTTTCGTATTGGCGGGTTTTGTTGCGTCCTTCAACACACACCTTACTACCTCGTTTTAACATACGGGAGGCGGTTTCGGCAATGGGTCCGAAAGCAACAACGTTATGCCATTCAGTATCGTCCTGCCAGTTGCCGTTGCGGTCGCGATATCGCTCGGTAGTTGCAACGCGAAAGCGACAGATATTAATTCCTTGCGGAGTAGTTCGAAATTCAGGATCAGCCCCAAGATTTCCAATAATTATAACTTTGTTCATTGAAAATGGCATTTCAACACCTTTATTTTTATCTCGAGCTGTCCCTAACTCTAACAGTTAAGTTCATAAGACTTAGGGACAGCCCTATTTTTTTCACTGATTTGAAGACTCAGTTGGGTTGTAGTCGCTCGGATAATTAATATTGAAAGAGTCATCGGAGGAGGCTTCGGACGATGATTCGGTTCGGGCTTGCTTCCTGCTCAAGATAATAATGTTCTGTGCTATGATTTCGGTAACAAATTTTGTAATTCCATCCTTTTCGAACGAACGAGTACGCAACTTGCCTTCGACGTAAATCTTGTCGCTCTTTCTTATCTTTTGTACTGCAATTTCTGCCAAACGGTCCCAAAGCACAACACTGTGCCAATCTGTGATTTCTTTCCGCTCGCCGTTTCGCCCACGATAAAACTCTGTGGTTGCAACTCTTAATGTGCAAACGCTATTGCCCTGAGGGGTTTTGCGTAATTCGGGGTCTTTACCTACGTTCCCGATCAATTGTGCTTTGTTCAAGCTTCTTCCAGCCATTGCCTTACCTCTTAAATAATGTTAAACCAAACACCTTTATTCTTGTCAATACCAACCTAACTATTTGCAAAATTCTAAATTACAAAAATATCTATTAATAAAAAATAATTTTATCAAATTTAAAGATTTAAAATCGTTTTTTTTGTGAAAATATTTTGTAGGCTTTAAAAGAAAATAGTACCAAAAATTTATTTGTGAAGTTTAATACTTTCTTACGATTGTTTATTTTTGCTAATACAATATTTATTAAGTTAAATTTTTAACCTTATTTTTTTTATGTTGGAAAAATACTTAGCCGAATTACAAGAAACATTAAACAAAGAGGACGCCAGAGAAGAAAGCTATTATGTTCATCTTGAGGGCTTAATTAGAGACTTTGCAGAAGCAAATCAAATAAAAAACATTGATATTACAATACTACCCAAAAAGACCGAAGCTGGCAATCCCGACTTTCGTATCTGGGACGGCAAGTTCCATATCACAGGATATATCGAAGCCAAGGACCCATCGGTGTCAAATTTAGACAAAATAGAAGAAACGGAACAACTCAAACGGTACCGGGCTACATTTCCAAATATAATCTTAACTAACTTTTACGAGTTTAGATTGTATAGAAATGGCGATCTCATAAAAAGCGTCTCCATTGGAAGACCCTTTGTAGCAACGAAGCTCAAAACACCTCCCCCCGTAGAAAACGAAGCCGAGTTTTATGATTTGTTGAACGCTTTTTTCTCGTTTTCACTACCCCAAGTTCGAAGTGCAAAATCTTTGGCAACGGAGCTGGCAAAACGGACCCGGTTTTTGCGAGACGAAGTAATAAGCATTGAACTTGCAGAAGAAGAAAAACAAGGTCGAAAAGCTATATTAGGATTCTACGAAGCATTTAAAAAATATTTAATAGGTACTTTAACAAAGGAAACTTTTGCGGATTTATATTCACAAACAATTACCTATGGTTTGTTTGCAGCTCGCACTCGTAGCAATGATTCATTCAATAGGGAACTAGCTTTTAAATACATACCTAATACCATTGGAATTCTCAAAGATGTATTTCATTTCATATCGCTTGGGAAACCTCCGAAGTCCCTCGAAATGATTGTGGACGATATTGCCGAAGTTTTGAGCGTTACAGATGTCAACAAAATTCTTCACGAATATTATCAGGAAGGGAAAGGACTTGACCCAATAATTCATTTTTATGAAACATTTCTAAGTGAATATGACCCGTCTATTCGCGAAAAGCGGGGTGTTTATTACACCCCTGAACCTGTAGTAAGTTATATTGTTCGTTCAGTTCATCAAATTTTGAAAACACATTTCGAGATTCCCGACGGTCTAGCCAGCGAAAATGTGACTTTGCTCGACCCCGCCGGTGGAACCTTGACATTCCCGGCCGAGGCAGTTAAAGTTGCTGTGGAAGAATATGTTGGTAAATATGGTCAGGGTGGCAAACAAAAATTTATAAAAAACCATATCCTGCAAAATTTCTACGCCTTCGAATTGATGATGGCTCCTTACGCTATTGGCCATATCAAAATGAGTTTCCTTTTAGAAGAGCTTGGCTATCGCTTAAGCAATGAAGAACGGTTCAAACTTTACTTGACGAATGCACTTGAAATGGAAGAGCTGGAACAAATCGAAGTTCCTGGGCTAAGCTCATTGAGCGAAGAGAGTCATCTTGCCAATAAAATCAAAAAAGAACAACCCATTCTGGTTATAATTGGTAACCCTCCGTATAGCGGGCATTCTGCAAATCAAAATGGATGGACTGAAAAACTGCTTAAGGAAAACCTCGATGGATTGCAAAGCTATTATGTAGTCGATAACGAACCACTGGGCGAGAAGAATCCAAAATGGTTGCAAGACGACTATGTCAAGTTTCTTCGCTTTGCACAATGGAAGATTAATAAGGCTGGTGCTGGTATTGTTGGAATGATTACCAACCATAGTTACCTCGACAATCCAACTTTCAGAGGAATGCGGCAAAGTTTAATGAAAACCTTTAACGAAATCTACATTCTCGACTTACACGGCAATAGTTTGAAAAAAGAAACCTGCCCCGACGGAAGCAAGGATGAAAATGTGTTCGATATTCGCCAAGGCACTGCAATAGCTATATTTATCAAACTGAAAGAGAAAGAAGATTGCAAAGTATACCATAATGACTTATATGGGCTTCGTGAAGCAAAATACAATTGGTTAAAATCAAATAGAGCTATCCCTAATAACTATAAACTAATTAAACCAGAGGCACCATTCTATTTCTTTACACAACGCAGGACCGAAAGCATAAAGGGATATTTGAAATGGAAGTCTGTTACCGAAATCTTCCCGGTCTATAGCGTTGGAATTGTCACTGCACGAGATAATCTTACCATCCACTGGTCGGAAAATGACGTCTGGAACACAGTCTTGCGATTTTCGAAAATGAAGCCTGAACTTGCTCGTAAGGCTTTTAAGCTTGGCCCAGATGCACGCGATTGGAAAGTGCGACTGGCACAGGAAGATCTGCTAAAAAGCGGCCCCGATAAGCAAAACATTAAGCCAATTTTGTATCGCCCATTCGACATACGATTTACGTATTATACCGGTAAAAGTCGAGGTTTTCATTGTATGCCAAGACCAGAAGTTATGCAACATATGTTAATGGGAAATAATCTTGGACTTATTACTATTAGAAGATCAAGAAGCCCTGAACAATGGAACTACGCATTCATTACAAACAAAATTATCGCAGGGGCTACGGCTATATCCTCTCTCGATATAAATTATCTTTTTCCCTTGTACACTTACATTAAAACAGAAAAACCAAAAAAGAAAACAGTGAAGCTTAGTTCCTGGATAATTTTTGAACCAAAAGTAGATTATATTGCCACTCGTAATCCGAACATTTCAAAGGAAATATGGGACAAATTAAACCAAATTTACGGATATTTAGTTGCCCCAGAAGATATACTTTATTACATTTATGCCATATTATATTCGAACTCATATCGTAGTAAATATACTGAATTTCTAAAAATTGATTTTCCAAGAATTCCCTTCACCAGCGATTACAATGTCTTCACATCACTTTCTTCGCTTGGCTCACAACTTGTTGAACTCCACCTTTTGGAAAGTAGAATGCTCGAATATCCTGTATCGAAATTTCAAGGTGAATCGCAAAACGACAAAATAGAAAAGGTCGAATACAACCAAAAAGAAAAACGAATTTACATAAACAATGATAAATATTTCGATAATGTAACTTCTGAACTTTGGAATTATCATATTGGCGGTTACCAGGTCTTGCATAAATACTTGAAGGAGCGAAAAGAGAGAACAATCGACGACCCACGGCATCTGTGCCGGGTAGTTACAGCATTAAGCAAGACCATTGAAATTCAAAAGCAAATCGATGAGATTTACCCAAAAGTCGAAAACGAATTAATTGAGTTTTAAATGCTGAATCCCTCTCTCAGATGAATTCGGCAAACTTTCCATTTTGACTTATGGTCTAAAAGATTCATTCGTAATCTTGTATCATCGAATCTAATCAGAGTTATTCATAATTTTGTACTACTATGAAAATTGGTTTAATAATTACTGCTGGTGGAATTGGCAAACGTTTTGGATACGAACTCCCAAAACAGTTTGTTCTTTTAAAAGGTAAACCCCTACTCCTACACACTATGGGAAACCTGTTGAAAACTCGAAGCTTCAACAACATAATTATAACTTATCCTAAAGGCTGGGAAAAAACGTTTTTCGAGATTATCGAAAAATCTCCCTTCCCAAAAAACATTGAATTTGTCGAAGGTGGCAAGGAGCGCTTTCTTTCTGTTTGGAATGCTCTTCAACATCCATTGATTAAATCAACCGACATTGTTTTAATTCACGATGCTGTCCGACCTTTTGTTACATCCGCTCTGATAGAAAGACTTTTAACGCAGATATTGAATTTTGATGGTGTTATTCCTGCTATCAAGGTAAAAGATACATTGAAGGAGCTCGATGAGGCTGGTTTGGTTTTGCAAACATTAAATCGAAACAAAATTGTTGCTGTTCAAACACCCCAAGCTTTTAAAACCCGAATTTTGCTGGATGCCTACCATAAAGCAATTCACAACGGAGTTGTTTTTACCGACGATGCCGGGGTTGCTGAATATTTTGGTTTTAAAATCAAAATTATCGAGGGAGATGAGATAAATATTAAAATAACAACTCCATTGGACCTCGCCTTTGCTGAATTTTTGCTGGAAAAACTTCTTTAAAAGACAGACTTAAACAACGAATATTCAAATTTATTTTATAATTTGCTTTTCTTAAAAAATCATAAAGGTGGCAGGAGAACAGAAAAACAACAAAAAAGGGAATCTTTTGATTGTAGACGACGATATCAATTTCCTTCGTCTGCTTTCGGTACAATTATCGAAGCATTTCAACATTGCAACAGCACGAAGCGGCCCCGAAGCACTCGACATCATTAGGAATGGATTTGAACCTGGGGTTATTTTAACTGATATGAATATGCCCGTGATGAACGGTGTCGAATTTTTGAAAGAGTCGATGAAACTTGCACCAAACGCAATAAGGATCATACTGTCGGCGTTTTCAAACCCACAGGAAATCATTGCTGCTCTGAATCAGAGTCGGGCATATATGTACCTGATGAAACCCGTCGACCAGTTGCAATTGATACAAATCTTACGTAATGCCTTCGATACTTATAACCTTGTGATTCAAAACAACCAACTCCTTGAAATGCTTCGCCGTATGGGAATATCTTCGCCCTCGGGAATTGAATTTGTGCTAACGTCCCCTCCCCAAATTGCTGTGCAAAAGACTGTAAAAAGCTTCGTCGGTAGTCTGAAAAAAGTTTTAATGATGTCGGAAAAATTTTACTATACCAACCATACTGAATATGTGGTTTCGATTGCGAAGGCACTTGCCGAAGAAGTAAAATTCACCGATAAGGTTATTGAAGAAATTGAAATTGCTGCCTCGTTAATCAATCTAACTTATCTACCAATGCCAAAACGGTTCCTTCTTTACGACCCATACGATATGGAACAAGCAGACAAATCATTCTTTTTCAGCCTTTTTAAAGAGACAATCGAGGCTCTTTCGGTGGTTGAAGCAATTACAGGTCCAACTAAAATTCTTAGCCAAATATGGGAAACTAGCGCTGGCACCGGCGGTCCTAACCAGGTCGAAGGAATTGCTTTCTTGCGAGAAGCCCAAGTAATTGCAATTGCGAACATTTATCATAATCGTGTTTATAGAATTCAACCTTTCCATTTGACAAAACTCGAAAAAGAGGGTTTGGTAGTTCAAACAAAAGAAGAGACTTTCGACAGGCACAACGAAGCAGTTAAATTCTTTTACAGAAAAGCGAACTGGTTCGATTCCGACATTCTAAACACATTTCAGGATATGGTGAAGAAACGAGCTATACCGGAACTAATAATACCAAAAACAAACCTTACGATACAAAATTTCGACATAAGAACCCTTCGCCCGATAGAATTCCGCGATACAATAATCGAAAAAATACCAGAAAGCGAAACCAGCGAACAAACCCAGCAGGAAACCGAAGGTCTTGAACGTGAAATTCGTGTCGAAAAATTGAAACCCGGAATGATTGTTGCTCAAAATGTAGTGACAAAAACTGGGGTTCTGATTGTTCGACAGGATAATAAATTGGACGAGGCTCTGGTCGAAAATATAAAATATCTTGCCGAAGCAGGATTATTGCCAAAAGTCATTTCGGTGTATGTTATACCGCCGCCACACCTTTCGAGCGAAGAGAAAATGTAAAAACTATCGACATCAGAGTTATTGCAACTGCAAGATAAACAATCCAATCTCCATAAAGAGAATAAATCGTTTGATTTGAGAGCAAAGGAATATCTCCCGCTATGCCAGTTTGCTGGTATTGAGGAGCACGAACCAGACTTCCACCATTTGGAGAAATGAACCCTGAAATCCCCGTATTTGCACAACGAACAACAAATCGGCGATTTTCAATCGCTCGAAAAGTAGCGATTAAATAATGTTGCAAAGGACCAAAAGTATAATCATACCATCCATCGTTTGTAATAATAACCATAAGGGAGGCACCGCGTCGAACAAATTCACGGCAATAATCAGGATAAATCGATTCTATGCAAATGATCGGGGCCAGATGGAAACTCTTCTTCTGAGTTTTAACTTGCAAATTTTTTTGCTCCTTCCCTTTCGACCAGCTTGAAATACCAACATTCCATTCTAAAAATGACCGGGCAAAGCCAAGAATTTCGCCATAGGGTATTTGCTCCCCAAATGGGGTTAATCGTATCTTATGATATATTTGGTAACTGTGGTCAGGGTTTAACAGAAGTATGGAATTGTAGGTATTATAAGGGCGAGTTGAGTCTCCGAGATAATATTTGGTTGCAAACGAGGGCTTTTCGTCGGGTTGCAGAAAGTAAAAGTCGGCAAAACCAGTTAGTAGTGCAGTATTTTTATCTAAAAAACGGTGAAATTCCGAAAAATCGTGGAAAGCATTAACATTAAGACTAAGCAGAGTAATTGCAGTTTCACTCCAAACAAACAGGTCTATGTCGGGAATTGACTTCCTCAGAGAATCTTGAATTTTTAGATGGGTTTGGATTTGCTTTTCGGGGCTGGTATCCCATTTTCTCCAAGGATTTATGTTTGGTTGAATAACCCCAACTTTTACTACCTCGTGTCGGGTAATAAGTTTTTCATACTCGAAATCCTTCGTACGAAAAAATCCATAAACATTAGGAAGGAATAATACTAATCCAAAAGCAAATAGGAATTTGTTCAAAACAATTTTTTTAAATGCTTTCAATGGTGTTGCTTGCAAGTCCTCGATAAAGAAAAGAAATAAAACATTGGAAAGAACAATTAAAAAACTTAAAAGCCAAACCCCGCCAATATCGGCAATTTGGATCCAGTAGTGATTGTATGCTTGAGTATGGCCAAGAGTTAGCCAAGGGTAAGCAAGATCGCCAAGGCTATGGAACCATTCAAATGCAAGCCAGAAAAAAGGAAATAGCGACAAAGCAATCCTGCGAGGTAATTTCTTTTGGATTAAGTATAGCAAAGCAAAAGGTATCATAAAGAAAAAAGGGTGAACAATGGCAACAGCAAAGCCCGATACGAATAGATACGGGTCGGTATCTTTCTGCCAGCTACTAATCCACCAATTTGTTGCATAGTGATATATAAAAAAAACAAGATAAACGAGCAACCAACGCCGCCGAACCGAGTTGAAAACATACAAAAGAGGCACTAATCCAATGAAAGCAAAAAGAAAAAAAGGATATGGCGGAAACGATAATGCAAGAAGCAAACCAGAAAGAAGCCCAACAAGAAGCTTTTTCCTTTGCAATGTTATTTTAATTTATTTAAAAATTCGGGATAGAAGGTTAAGTTAAATCGAGGTTGAGAATAATAGTAATAAGCGTTATCGATACTTTTTTCGATCTCCCAGTCGTATATATTTTTTGCCTTCTTAAAATCGAAAATCATTAGCCATTCACCAGTTAACGTGAACAAACCGACTTTTTCGATCGGAATGTTGACAATGAATCCTACAGAAAAATTACCACCTATTGAAGTGCGAAAATCTCTTGGGTAAGGAATTCCCAAATTGAATGTATTGAAAATATAAGTTAAACCTAATCCACCAAAAAAGTTAACACGCATCGAAGGATTTAGCAGAAACTTAGAAGTAAAATTAATAGTGCGATAAATATATGCAAAGTCGGGATAGGCAGTATCGGAATTCCTTCGGTCGTAAGTATAGGTCCATTCTAATCTTAGAATATTCCAATCCACAGGAGAAAAAGTAATATTTACTCCACCAAGAAATTTACCTTCGTCGGCCACACTTCGTTCTTTGCTAATACCATTCTCGTTCCAGCTTTGGAAAATTACAAGTGTATTGAATCCAAATTCACCGCCTATTCCAATAAATTTTTTGAAGGGATTTTCGAAAATTTCCTCATCGGTATCATCTTGTGCTTTCATAATTAAAGGAAAAAGAAGAAAAAGGAAAATCATTATAAGTTTGAAAAACTTTCGAGCATTTCTTGTTGTCATTTCAATCACCTGATTTATAGATATAGATTTTATTTCGGAAATTTTTTCAGCAACCAACCTCAAAAAGAACGGTTCGTTCCGTTTACCTCTGAACGGCACGGGAGCCATAAACGGGGCATCCGTTTCAAGAAAAAAACGGTCGTCGGGTACCGATTCCACAACTTCTTGCAATTTATTGTTCTTAAAAGTAATATTTCCTGTAAAAGAGACATAACCTCCAAGCTCGAGTGCTTTATTCAAAAAAAACTTATCTTTCGAAAAACAATGCAAAACAAAACGCAATCTGCCGTCCTGTTCTTTTTCCAAAATCGAAATCAAATCATCCGAAGAGTCCCGATTATGAACAATTAACGGAAGATTGAACTTTTTGGCAAACTGAATATGGATTCGGAATACTTCCTTTTGAACATCTCGTGGGGAAAAGTCGTAATAATAATCAAGACCAACTTCACCGATAGCCACAAGTTTTCCATCTTTTCGCTCCAGCTCTTGTTGAATCTTATTTGCAGTTTCGTCTGTAAATTCTTTCGCATTGTGAGGATGCACCCCAATCGCCCAGTAAACATTTTCATATCTTCGCGAAAGTTGGCAAACCGCGTCGATACTTGCTGTATCAGTCGAGGGAACAATGTATGCCTCTATCCCAACCTCATTAGCTCGGTTGATAACAGCGTCCAGATCATCTTTAAATTCCTTTGAGTCGAGATGGCAGTGGGTATCTATCATTTCCTGCGTTGCAATTTCTGTAATTCATCTATTATCTCTTGAATATGACCATCGACAGTAACCTTAGGATTAACATATCGAATCACGCCCTCAGGATCGATAATATATGTGGAACGAATCACTCCAAGATATTTTTTTCCATACATAGACTTTTCGCCCAGAACGTCATAAAGTTTGCAAATTTCCTTTTCGGGGTCGGCAACAAGATGGAAATTCAAATTGTATTTCGATTTAAAATTTTTGTGGGACTTAACACTATCGGGGCTAACACCAATTACATCGGCACCAAATTGAGTTATTCTTTCATAATTATCGCGGAAGTCGCAGGCTTCCCGTGTACAACCCGAGGTATTATCTTTTGGGTAAAAATACAAGACGACCCATTTGCCTCGAAAATCGCTGAGTTTTATAGTTGTTTCGCTATCTATTTGCCCAACAAAGTCTGGGGCTATGGTTCCAACTGCTAATGCCATAAAGCACCCAATTTATGCAAAAACTATAAAACGAATAAAATTGTTAAAATTTTAAAATACCAAAATTTTAAGAAGTATAAACCCGCTCATAAGTTTGTTTGTTGGTTCGATTTTGTTAATTTAGAATGATTATGGAAAAAGAAATTGATAAAATAAGAAAAGTTACCAAGTATATTTTTGTATTTGGTGGGGTCGTTTCGTCTTTGGGGAAAGGAATAGCCGCAGCATCGCTCGGACTTCTCCTGAAGCAAAGAAAATTCAAAGTTACGATAATGAAGCTCGACCCATACATAAACGTTGACCCCGGAACGATGAACCCCTTTCAGCACGGCGAAGTTTATGTTACCGACGATGGCGCCGAAACCGACTTAGATTTGGGCCACTACGAGCGTTTCCTCGGTTACTCCTTGAGTAAGGCAAATAATACCACCGCCGGTCAAGTTTACTACACAGTAATTTTGAAAGAACGAGAGGGACAATACCTTGGCAAAACCGTTCAGGTTATTCCCCACATTACAGATGAAATCAAGCGTCGCATAGCAGTTTTCGATGGCGAATACGATTTCGTAATTGTTGAAATTGGCGGTACCGTTGGCGACATTGAATCACTTCCATTTCTGGAGGCGGCAAGGCAATTTGCTATCGAGCGCGGTTTTAATAATGCTTTGAATATCATTCTTACTTATGTCCCTTTTATCAAAAGTGCCGGTGAATTGAAAACCAAACCAACTCAGCATTCTGTTAAGGCACTGATGGAACACGGAATCGTTCCCGATATAATTCTTTGCCGTAGCGAGACGAAATTAAATAAAGAACTCAAATCGAAAATTGCTTTGTTTTGTAATGTTGATGAAGATTCTGTTATCGACCTTTACGATGTTGATACCATTTACGAAGTACCTTTGATTCTTTCCAAAAGCAATTTGGACGAAATAGTGCTACGGAAATTAAATGTTAGGCCAAATGGATTAGATTTAGAAGAATGGAAAACATTTGTACGCCGAATAAAAACCCCGCTACACCGCGTAAAAATTGGTTTGGTCGGAAAGTATGTGAAATATCGTGATTCATACAAAAGTATATTAGAAGCATTTATCCATGCAGGCTCAATAAATAATACTGCCGTAGATGTCGAATTGATCGACTCCGAAGAAATCACCGAAACGAATTGCGATAACTTGCTTCGGAATCTCGATGGTGTTCTTGTCGGTCCTGGTTTTGGCAAGCGTGGTATCGAAGGAAAGATTTTAGCCATTAAATATGTTCGGGAACATAAAATTCCTTTTTTCGGTATTTGCCTCGGAATGCAATGCGCTATAATTGAATTTGCTCGAAACGTTTGTGGTCTGGAAAATGCAAACTCAACTGAATTCGACAAAAAAACACGGTATAATGTTATTGATTTAATGGAAGAGCAAAAGAAGATCACCAACAAAGGCGGAACTATGCGGTTGGGGCAATATCCTTGTAAAATCTTGCCTAACACGCTTGCATACTCTACCTACAATCAGCATTTAATTTACGAAAGGCATCGCCACCGCTACGAAGTAAACAATGAATTCCGAGAAATTCTCGAAAAGCACGGAATGGTTATGAGTGGGCTTTCGCCCGATGGTCAACTTGTTGAAATGATTGAATTGCGTGACCATCCCTGGTTTATTGGTGTTCAATTTCATCCCGAATTGAAATCGCGTGCAGTAACAGGAGCCCCACTTTTCATTGGCTTCATCAAAGCGGCTTTGAAACATCGAAAAGGGAAAGAAACATAAATTGGGAGGTAAAAATGAAAAATTTTTGGTGCTTTGCTATCATCGCCTTTTCGGTTTTTTCATTAGTTTCTTGCAGAACTGCCAAAGTTCAAAGCGAAGAGCAGTGGCTTACAACTCCAAGCGGATTGCAATATCTCGATAAAGAAATTGGTAAGGGGAACTTTCCAAAACAAGGTCAGCGCGTTACAATAAATTTCATTATGAAGACCGAAGATGGAACAGTTATCGAGGATACCTACGAGAGCAAAATCCCGATGTCATTCATTTTAGGCAACAAAGACGCTATACAGGGGCTCGAGGAGGGTGTAGCAACTATGCGTATTGGAGGCAAACGTATTCTCATAGTTCCGCCTGAACTTGGTTTTGGGGCTAGCTCGTTTCGTGGCATTCCTCCAAACTCAAAATTA